>Ga0207752_1001576_pt1 | contig 10171 bp, 6 predicted proteins | sample Pon2CUnioCityCA_6_FD_187272 | JGI IMG/M metagenome (GOLD analysis project Ga0207752, IMG submission 187272) | Marine sediment microbial community from Union City, CA, USA - Pond 2C Sediment 2 (SPAdes) | ecosystem: Environmental > Aquatic > Marine > Intertidal zone > Salt pond sediment ... | reverse complement strand
AATAGCGGTCATGAACCGTTCGGCCTGGTGGGGCTCGAAACCATGGCCGCTGGCGGCATTGCCTTCACGGGCAGCACCGGTGAAGACTATGCCATCCCGTTCCACAACGCTATCGTATTGGAGACGTCTGATCCCAGAGAGATCGAAGCCTACCTCATGTACCTGGAGACGCATCCCGCAGTAAACAAGCGGATACGTTTGGCCGCCAGGCAGGCGGCCAAACGATATGCCTGGGATGAAGTAGTCAGTAACTTGACGCAGAAGCTGGAGTATCAAGCCAGACTTCAAGGAGCACTGAGCGTCCCGAGGAATAAGCCCGTTCCGGCACCAAAGCCAATCGATCATTGGGCAGAATATCCGCTGGAGGACCTGGCTCCTACGCCAGCCCTTTTGGCGTAGGAATGCCCGAGCAATCCTACGAGCACCTCTGTTTACAAACCAGTCTTCCTTATGAGAAACTCTTCGTGTCGTAGGCGAGCGTTCCGACTTGGATTTGAATCCAGGGATCATCAGCCTAGAGAAAGACAACCATCAGGGGCGCACCAACAACAGAGATAGCACGTCGATGTCTCGAGGAGGGCAATGAAGCAGATCAAGAAGGCCGTCATAACCGCCGCCGGCTGGGGGACCAGGTTCCTGCCAGTGACGAAGTCACAACCGAAGGAAATGCTGCCTCTTCTAAATAAGCCACTCATACAGTACAGCGTCGAGGAAGCGGTGGCCTGCGGGGCTGAACTGGTGATCATCGTGACTTCGATAGGCAAGAAGCCGATGGAGGACTACTTCGATCGGGCTTTCGAACTGGAACATGCTCTCTCGAGACAGGGGAAGACCGAACTGGCGGAAGAGATCCGTAGACTCTCAGAATTGGCTGACATATGCTACGTAAGGCAGAAGGAACAGCTCGGGCTGGGACATGCGGTATTGACGACGAAACGCGTGGTGGGCGACAATCCGTTTCTCCTGTTACTGCCGGATGACATATTTGAGCAACGGGAGAAAGTCCTTCAGCAGATGGTAGATGTGCACGATCGCTACGACGGCAGCGTCATCTCCATCAAAGAGGTCCATCAGGAAGACGTCCACAGATACGGCATCATTAAGTCAAGGGAAGTGGAGACACGTGTCCATGAAGTTCAGGACCTGGTGGAGAAACCCAACCCGAGTGAGGCGCCGTCTCGCCTGGCCATAATGGGTAGATACGTGATAACCCCGGACATATTTGCAGCACTGGAAAACACGCCTCCGGGAAGAAATCAAGAAATTCAAATAACGGATGCATTGAGACATTTGGCAAAAGAAGGCCATTTGCGCGGGTTGGAATTCGAGGGAGAAAGATACGACGCCGGAACACTGGAGGGCTGGTTGGAGACGAACGTGGCCCTGGCCCTGAAAGATCCGGAGATCGGGCCTAAGTTGAAGAAGTTCATCGCCGGGCTCATGTAGAGCAGGAAAGATCAAGATAGAGCCACTCTGGCATCGACAACGACACAGCCCTGGCCTTTCCCAAACACCTTGACCGGATTCAGATCGATTTCTTCTATGCTTGGAAGGTCTTCCACCATAGCAGAGATTCGCAGAAGCAGCTGCTCTACAGATTCGATATCTGAAGGCGCTGAACCTCGCCAACCTTCGAGAAGCTGGTAGGCCTTCACGGACCGGACCATATTCCGGGCATCAACATCCGTCAACGGATGGATACGGAAGGTGACATCCTGAAAAAGCTCGGTGTAGATTCCGCCCATGCCGAACAGGATCAGAGAACCAAAGGACGGGTCTTGGGTAACACCGACAATGACTTCTACACCGCCCGATATCATTTTCTGCACTACAACGCCGTCCATCTCATCATGTCTTTCCCGATCCTTCAGCCGCCTCTCTATCCCCTCGAATGCATTCTCTACTTCTGCTGTTGTGCGCAGATCGAGCACCACTCCATCCACTTCTGTCTTGTGGGTTATGGTGGAAGATGCCAGTTTGACCGCTACAGGAAAACCCATTTCACCGGCTGCCTGAGCGGCTTCTTGGCGGGTGGCTGCAAACCGAGACCCGGCCACGTCAATTCCATAGCAGCCCAACAGCCCGGCTACGGAACGAGCGTCCAGCCACAAGGGCCTAGCTCTTGTGCGCTCGAAGGCTGAGTTGATTATGCTTTCCGCCTTGTCTTTGTTACAGCTCTCTATCTCGGGGATCACTCCCCGCGGTTGCCTCAGCCATTCGCCGTACCGGTAGACTCTAGAGAGTGCCGCAGCGGCGGCCTCCGGGAAAGCAAAAGAAGGCACGTAGCCTTCGCTCTCTGAACCCAGTTCGAGCGGCGCACCGCGAGAACTCATAAAGGAAGCCAGGAGAGTCTTGCCACGCTCCCTGAACAATGGAGACATTTGCTTGATGGCACTAGCCACTACCTCAGGCTGGATAACCACTGGAGGGATGAATATGACAACCACAATATCAGCGAACTCTTGTTGGGCTAAAAACTCAAGCGTGCTCCTGTAATCCTGGCCGGTCGCTTCGGCGGTCATATCCACCGGATTACCGACGCCGGCCGCACCGGGAAGCAGGTCTTTGAGTTTGGCCTGTACGTCTTCCGGCATCAGTGGTAGTTCGAGCCCCCTGGCCGCACAGGCATCGGCTGCCAGAATTCCCGGCCCACCTCCATTAGTGAGGATGACAACCCTCCTTCCCTGTGGGACAGGCTGGTTCGCCAGAACCTCAGCCACGTCGAAAAGCTCCTCCAAGGTATCGACAGGTATGATGCCAGACTGCTGAAAGAGCGCTTCCAGAGCTACTCCCGCGGTGGCTAACGCCCCAGTATGCGATGCGGCGGCCCTGGTACCGGCAGACGTTCGCCCTCCCTTAACCACGACGATGGGTTTCTTGCCCGCCACCCGGCGGGCAATGCGGGAGAACGCACCTCCTTCCCCGAATGATTCAACGTAGAGCAAAATGACATCGGTAGCGGGATCTTCTTCCCAATACCGCACCAGATCGTTGTTGGACACGTCGGCCCTGTTACCTATGCTTACGAAGGTGGATAGACCGATGTTCAGGCTCCGGGCATACTCCAGGATAGCCAGCCCCAAAGCGCCGCTTTGGGTACAGAAGGCAATACGTCCGGCAGGAGGGAAAGAGGACGAGAACGTGGCATTCAAGCTCACTTGCTCATTGGTGTTGATCACGCCCATGCAATTCGGACCGACCACGCGCATTCCGTAGCCGGAAGCGGTTTGGACCAATTGCTGCTGGCGTTCGACTCCTTCCGCACCCATCTCGGCAAAACCAGCTGATATGACTACGACCCCCCGTACTCCCTTGCGTCCGCATTCCTCCACAACCTCATTGACCGCCGCTGCCGGCACCACAATAAGGGCCAGATCCACTTCTCCCGGCACATCCAGAATTGACCGATAGGCTTTGACTGACGCCACCACCTCAGCCTGGGGATTAACCGGATAGACCACACCCTGGAAACCCTGGTTCAATATGTTGCGGAATGTCTTGTGACCTATGCTGTTGACCTTCCTGGAGGCGCCGACCACAGCCACCGATCGAGGTTCCAGAAAAGTCTTCAATGAGGCAATGGCGGCAGTTTTCTGCCTCTCCAACATCCTATCCTCTGCTTGTGAGGTGGGCAGGACGCTGAAGGAGACCTTGTATGTCCCGGCCTCAATATCTTCGGTGATATCGTACCCACTGTCCCTGAGCACCTTCATCATTTCCCGGTTCTCGGCCAGCACCTCTGCCTCGAAGATGTCGATGCCCCGTTTTCTGGCTACTTCCGCCAATTGTTGGAGAAGATGGGTGCCGATGCCTTTACCTTGATAAGCATCTTCTACAAGGAAACCGACCTCAGCCCTGTCCGTTCTCTCCAGCCTGGAGTAGCGACCCACAGCCACGATCTTCTCCTCATCCCCCTCGCGTACCATTCCAACAAGGGCAAAACTGCTGTCATAGTCGACAGTACAAAAACGCTTCACTTCCTCTTCTGACATGTGTTTGACCACGTGGTGAAATCTGAGGTATACGGTATGGGTACTGAGCCGATAGAAGAGGTCCAGCATCCTCTTCTGGTCATCACGCTGAATGGGCCGAAGACGTAATACTGACCCGTCCTTCAAGACCACCGATAAAGGGTATTGCTTTAGACTTTTGCCATCATTTGGCCCGTCCATTGTCGCCTCAACATCAGTCTACATCACATCCCGGATTCACCCCAATAAATGTAGGATAGTATCCGCAGAGATTTATCGCTACCAGGAGACATTTTGCCTGAAGACCGTTTGGTACGGCAGAACGACGTATATAGGTCAAGGCCGGGCGCTAAACGAAGGGCGGGTTCCGGATCAGACCGGCCTAACCAAGAACAGGGGGCTGGTCCCCCCAGTCAGCACTTTTTCGGCTACGCTCCCGTAGGCCCAACGGCTTAGGCCGGAGCGGCCGTGGGTGGCCATAAAAATAATATTGAAACGAATCGTGTTGGAATACTCGAGAATCGAATCGGCCGGGCGACCTATGATAACTTCTGATCGAGCTTTGATCCCAGCCTTCTCAAGTCCCTTTTGTATCTCAGCAAGGTATTGCTCCCCCTCCTGCTTACGCCTGGCCATTTCCTGTTCCACGTGTTCTTCCCAGCTCACCGGCAGGCTGGCCGGATAGTCCGCGGGCACCACCGGTGGTTCATACACACGAAGCAAGACCACCTCGACGGTCTCCACGCCACGCTGTTTGGCCAGGATTCCAAGATGCGGCAGTACCGACTCTGCGAGTTTGGAGCCATCGAGAGGAACGAGCAGGGTTCTCTTGGGCCACTGGTCGTAGACCATTTCTTCTGCTGCAGGGGTCCGTACGAGAAGGACAGGGATCCGGGAGGCACGAAGGACTTTGTCGGCTACACTGCCCAGGACCCAGCGAGTTATCCCCGACCGTCCGTGGGTAGCCATCAATATGATATCAACCTTCTCTTCATCGGAATAACGAAGGATCTCCTCAGCGGCGTAGCCAACGGCGACTTTGCCGATAATCTGGGGGGTCTCACGCTTCTGCTGAGCGCCGATTACGGCTCTAATATCTTCAGATTGCGTTCTCAGCCCATCCGCGACGCGTTCCAGATAAGCCCGGTGCATAGGAAGTGCTTCGTATTGATCCCTGGCACAAACATGAAGCAGAAGAACGTCGAAGTCCATTCTGGCAGAGAACTCCTTGGCATAGACCAGTACCTTTTCAGCAAGCTCCGAGCCGTCCAAAGGAACGAGGATCTTCTTGTACATCTCCGGTACCTCCCACTAGCGGATTCATCATATCCCAGTGCGTGAACCAAATCAAATGGAGAACGGGGCCAGTCCCGTTGGGGGACGCACGTTTCCCGAGGAAAGACTCGTGGAAAGGTTCAAGGCATGCCCAAAGCCGGCGCTTCTCCGTTGGAAGCACTCGACTGAGGACGAGCACCCGGCTTCTCTTTGCGCCGGGATCCCATTCGAGAATGCCGGGGGCGTGTCCTCCTGGAGCGCCAAATGTCTTTGAAGAATTCGCGGTCGAGCAAATGCCGGTTGTCCGCTACCTCGAGCAGGTTCCTAGATATATTGCTCTCGAAGTAGGCCACTTCCACATGTTTACCCATGTTCTTGACAGCCTGAAGAGCATAGGCAAAGTCACCATCGCCGCTTACCAGCACAGCCGCATCGTACAGATCATTCCATCCGAAATGAAGCAAGTCCGTCGCCAGCATTATATCTATCCCCTTCTCCACCGGCACGCCCTGCAACAGCTTTGTGCTGCCAAGCCGGATTTCAAGATAGGGGGTCTTGCGGAGGGTCTCCAGAAACTCCTGCTGTTCCCGATGACCTTCGGGTCGCTGAGCCGGATCCTGCAGCACATTGTAGTAGTAGGTACGGAACAAAGTCCTCCCAGCACAGAGTTTGGCTGTGAAGGCGGTGAAATTGAGATCTACGCGGGCGAAATTATCCCTTAGAGCGTGGTAGAGATTGCTGCCATCAATGAATATGGCGACTCGTCTTTCCATTCTGATTCTCCCTTGCTTCTATGACACGCACTGCTGGACAACAGGCAGGTCAAAGATCATCTTATTATGCCTTCCAGGGTCGAGTTTCTGCCTTATACAGTGGGCAAATCGGTCAACGATCCACTCGTAGTATTGTGGTGGAAGACGGTCTTCCGGAACGTCGGGTACCGCATTGAACGCATCAACGACCCAAGCCCGGCCGTCCTTGTCCATACACCACTCGACGGTGTTAATATCGAGATCCAGGCAGGAATTCAGGCGAATGATCTGTTCCGTGAGTACGTCGCGGATCGGCTTAATCTCCTCAGGCTCTGTCAGGAGATACTCTCCAAGTCCATAGGGCTTCGGGTTCCACTTGATGAAAAGTAACTCCTGTTTGTCGATGCAGAATATCCGGTAATATTGGTCATATTGGACCTTTTCCTGCACCAGCCACGTCCGTCCGCCGCCCACAGTCCCGTGCCGTTCCTGCAGCTCTTCCAGATTGTTGATCACGTAGACATCTTCCCAACCATAACCGTCGATAGGCTTCAGGACACAGGGGAAACCGAGCTCGTCGCACACCCTCTCCCACGAAGGCTCGGTCACGACGCCGAACGATTCTTCCTGGAGTAGAGGCCCGGGGAGGACCATCGACATGGGAAACGGAATTCCCAGAGCCCGACAAACAGTGGCTTCCATGAGCTTATTGTCAACTGCCGCCGAAAAAGGATTGTTGATCACGTACGTACCATCCAGAGAGATGTTCTTGACCATCTCTCCCAGGTAGGGGTAGCAGTAGCTGAGGCGATCCAAGACGACTTTGTACTCGGTAGACACCGGCACAAGCTGTTCAGAAAAGGACAAGAACTCAACCGGAAGATCATGAAGCTTTTCGGCGACATCGACGATGAAGGGATCTGTGTTGAGCTCGAGGATGCCCACCTTGTTTGACTTCATAATCAACGGGCAAAGTATAACACACCGGAAACACGCGGGATACTGTCGGATCATTCACGTAAGAACACAGTTTAATTAGAGCGGATCCCGCAATTGCGGGACCCGCTCCGAGAAATCTTCTCCGCTTCGCTCCCCTACTTCTCCTTTCCCGGATCAGCCCGAGACCGGCATTTCCCGACTTAACGGGAACATCGCTTTCACACGAGAAGCTCGGGAAACCTTCTCCAACTCCTCACCGAGATCAGGTCTTCGACCTCACCGGCAAGGAGCCCATACTTATGAAGGTCCGCACGCAATACATTTCCAGTATCGTCATGGCTACACCTCCTTTGTCTGATCCTCACCTATAGATTGTCTTCCCCTCGATGAATCTTTCCGTGACTTTTGTCACTTCCGTTCAGATTCTCTGGCCTTGTTCTGAAGCTCGAAGAGCTTGTTCAAAGCCTCAAGAGGAGTGAGCGCATCCAGGTCCAGTCCGGTCAGCTCATCCACCACGGGTGACGCCTGTTGGGGGAACAGAGGGATCTGCTGCACGGGCTCCTCACGGTGGCGGTCTCGGCGGTCTTTGGCACCGGGGATCCCCTTCTCATGCCGGCCGTTCTCCAATTCCCCCAGCACTTCCTGAGCGCGGTGCAACACCGAACGGGGCAAGCCCGCCAGCTGGGCGACATGAATGCCATAGCTTCTATCGGCGCCCCCGGGTATCACCCTGTGGAGAAAGACCACCCGGCCGCCTTCTTCCGTCACCGCCACATTGAAATTCTTCACCCGGGGCAGGTAGCCGGCCAGTTCTACAAGTTCATGATAGTGAGTAGCGAATATGGTCTTGGCGCTCACACGCGACTGGTGATGGAGGTACTCCACCACCGCGCGAGCGATGGAAAGACCGTCATAGGTACTGGTACCCCGTCCGATCTCGTCCAGGATAATGAGAGAGCGAGGCGTAGCGTTGTTGAGTATGTTGGCCGTTTCGGTCATTTCCACCATGAAAGTAGACTGTCCCGCAGCCAGGTCGTCCTGTGCTCCGATCCGGGTGAAGATACGGTCCACCAAACCTATGGTCGCGGAATCCGCAGGAACAAAGCTGCCAATCTGTGCCAAGAGCACCACAAGGGCCACGTGACGCAGATAGGTAGATTTGCCGGACATGTTGGGCCCAGTAAGGATGATTATCTGGGCTTCTCTATTGGACAGGAAGGTGTCATTGGGGATGTAGCTTCCTTCTTCCAGACAGCGCTCAACTACCGGATGCCGTCCACCCTGAATAGAGATGACGTCATCCCCAGTCAGAACAGGCCGCCGGTAGTTGTACCGCACCGCCACTTCAGCCAGACCGGCGAAAATGTCCAGACGAGCCAGGGCATCCGCCGTCTCGATAATAAGTTCTGCGTGGCCACCTACCTGCTGACAAATCTGCCGGAAGATGGCCGATTCCAGTTCGGTGGTTCTCTCCTGGGCGTTCAGGATGATGGATTCGTGTTCTTTCAAATCCACTGTATAGAAGCGCTCGGCCCCCCTCAGTGTTTGCTTGCGAATGTAATCCGCCGGCACGACGGCCAGATTAGATTGACTGACTTCGATGTAGTAACCGAAGACCCTGTTGTAGCCTACCTTCAGCGACTTGATGCCTGTCCGTTCTTTCTCCCGTCTCTCCAAATTGGCCAGATACTGCCTGGCATCATGAGAAGCCTGACGTAGCTGATCGAGCTCCGGGGAGAAGCCAGCTCTGATTACCCCTCCGTCTGCCAGATTCACTGGAGCTCCTTCATCGATAGCCTGCCTAATCAGATCGGCAACGTCGTCACAAGTATGGAGGCTGCCGGCTACCGGGGACAGACTACGGGCGTCTTCCAGCAGAGCCTTTATCTGCGGCACGACCTCCAGCTGTCGTCTCAAAGCCACCAACTCCTTCGGGGTAGCGTGCCCGCCTCTTATTCTGTTAACGAGGCGCTCCATATCGCCTACCTGGCGAAGGAGACTGACTACCTGGCCCCGGCAAACGGCGTCCTGGTGAAACCAGTCAATGGCTTCCTGCCGCGCTGCCAATCGGTCTTGATCGAGAAGCGGATGACCCAACCAGCGCTTCAACATGCGCCCGCCCATGGGAGTCTGAGTAGAGTCGATAACAGACAGCAAAGATGAGGCAGGACCGCTCTGACGTCCACCCTGGAACAGCTCCAGATTACGCCTGGTTTGAGCATCTAAGACCATGTATTGTTCCGTCGAGTAGGTTCGCAATTGCGTCAACAGAGCAAGCGCCCCCTTCTGGTTCTCGCGCAAGTATCGGATTATGGCGCCACAAGCTCTGATGGCCAGAGGCAAATGAGCGCAACCGAATCCTTCAAGTGTGGCTACGCCGAAGTGTTCCTTGAGTGTGCCGGAAGCAGTCTCCAACTCGAACCAGTCGTCTTCAATCGTGGTGGAGCCGGCGAGTGGCAGCGTCCCCGATGAACTGAGGCTGCCGGGTAGCAGAATTTCCGCCGGACTCAGCCGTTCGATTTCCATTGCCAAACGGGTCAGGGGCATCTGCGTCGTGGCGAATTCAGCGGTGGTTATGTCGACGTATGATAGACCAGCGCTGTCGTCTTGAACCACTACACTGACCAGGTAGTTATTGGATTTCACCTCGAGAAGCGCAGGCTCGATCACCGTCCCAGGAGTGACAACGCGTACAACATCTCTTTCCACCAGACCCTTACCGGCAGGAGTCAGTTGCTCGCATATGGCCACTTTGTGTCCCCGGTTGATTAACCGGGCCAGATAGTTGTCCAGCGCATGGTAAGGTATACCAGCCATGGGCACCCGCTGCCCCTTCCCCATTTCTCTGGATGTCAGGGTTATCTCCAGAAGCCTGGAAACCAGCCTGGCGTCCTCATCAAAAGTCTCGTAGAAATCCCCCAAGCGAAACAGCACTATGGCTCCGGGATATCTCTCTTTGACTCTGAGGTATTGGCGTCTGATCGGGGTCAAGCTTACCTCCGTTTCCTGACCATTCTAACAAAAGGCAGTGGCTTCCGTTACCCCGGCTTTTCAATAGAAGAGGGCTCTTCCCATTAGGAAAGAGCCCGTATGCTACTCTCCGCTCATCCCCACCTGTGGGGCTTCAAGTCTGGACCGGCACTACTTTAACAGCAGCCACTTTCAGCTCGGGTATCTTGGCCACCGGATCTACCGCCGGATTCGTGACCAGATTCGTCCGACTCTCCGCAAAGT
>Ga0207752_1001575_pt1 | contig 10178 bp, 4 predicted proteins | sample Pon2CUnioCityCA_6_FD_187272 | JGI IMG/M metagenome (GOLD analysis project Ga0207752, IMG submission 187272) | Marine sediment microbial community from Union City, CA, USA - Pond 2C Sediment 2 (SPAdes) | ecosystem: Environmental > Aquatic > Marine > Intertidal zone > Salt pond sediment ... | reverse complement strand
CCGCCGTATCGCCCAATATCGTCTCGGGCCGGGTGGTGGCCACCGGCAGGAAACCACCTTCCTTCACCGGGTACTTGAAATAGTAAAGGGTGCCCGGCTCCTGGCTATATTCCACTTCCAGGTCACTGACTGCCGTCTGCAGGCCCGGCGACCAGTTGACCAGGTATTCACCCCGGTAGATCAGGCCCATCCTGTGGAGCCGCACAAATGCTTCGTTCACCGCCCGGTTCAACCCTTCGTCCAGGGTGAAGCGCTCCCGGCTCCAATCACAACTGGCGCCCAGGCGGCGCAACTGCTGGGTGATATAGCCGCCATACTTCTCCTTCCACGCCCAGGTCCGGCGCATAAATTCCGCGCGCCCCACTTCGCGCCGGCTCGTGCCCTCTTTCCGCAACTGTTTCTCGACCTGTAGCTGGGTGGCGATCCCTGCATGGTCCGCTCCCGGCACCCACAGGGCGGCTTTCCCCTGCATCCGTGCCCGGCGGATCATCAAGTCTTCCAGGGCCACAAACATGGCGTGTCCCATGTGTAACTCGCCGGTCACGTTGGGTGGGGGAATCGAGATCACAAAAGGCTCGGCATCTTCTGGGCGTGCTTCCGGACGGAACCAGCCGCTTTCTTCCCACCACTGGTAAAGTCGTTCCTCTGTTTCCGATGGATCGTAGGCTTTGGGCATATCAGGCATAATCTCGAATCTCCGATCTCTAATCTCTCTAAATAAAAAACCCTCTCATCCTGTCAAGGACGAGAGGGTGCGTTTTTCGCACACTCGCGCGGTACCACCTGGCTTCCGCCGGCTCTCGCCGGCGACACTCTGGCGCTATAACGGGCGAACCCGGCCGGAACTACTATGGTTGCTGGTTAGTGGTTGGTAGTTGGTGGATAGGGATGATAACGTACGATCAACTATCAACCATTTACTGCCAACCGTTTCATTCCCGCGACTCCCGGGCGACTTCGACAGGACTGTCCCTGCGCGAGCTTCCAGCCATGGCTCGCACTCTCTACTGGGCAGGACCTGCCTACTCCTCCCGTTCATCGTCATTCTAGATATCAGTTGTTCTGGTCTGAAGGCGGTTTCCCTGCACACAAACCAGCCTCCAGTATAGCCCCTGTCCCCACCACGGGCAAACAAAGGACAGTGCGGGAAACCGTGTTCCGGCAGCGTAATCTTACGCGTAAGACGGTTCGTGTCCTCCTCCGCCTGTAGCGACCACGTGCCTGTGAAGGCGGCGGTTCCCACCGCGCCAGTTGGGCGGCACCTGTTTGTAGGGTATACGCCTCTCAACTATACTATTCTGGGGTAGGGGCAGTATCTTATTCTAGCGCCGCAACTTGGAGCGTCGCATCTATCGGAGAGAGTATGACTGTCACAGAAGAAGACCCGAATGCGAGAACGCCTGGGCCCAACGGAAAGGCGGCCGCTGATCTGCCCGGCTGGCTAGATGTGAGCGGCGAGATGGCAGCTCGGATTCGTCGCTACGATTGGAACGAATTCCCGTTAGGCCCTCCGCCAGAATGGCCGGCAGCTCTGCACACGGCGCTGAGCATCTGTCTCACGGCCGCTTTTCCCATGGGCATTCTCTGGGGCCAGCGCCATCTGCACTTCTACAATGATGCTTCTATTCCACTCCTCGGTACCCGCCACCCGCTCCTGGGCCGCCCTGCCCGGGAAAGCTGGCCGGAGTTGTGGGAGAGGCTCGAACCAATCTTCCGCCAGGTGATGGCTGAAGGGAAAAGTCTGACCTTCACGAACCAGCCGCTTCCGCTGGTGCGCGATAGTGTTGAAGAGGAAGCTTATTTTACTGTCTCTTGCGCTCCTTTATATACAGCAGCCGGCGATATTGGCGGCATCTCCGTAACAGTCCTGGAAACAACGGGCCAGGTTGCGACTGAGCGCCGGGTACAGGCCCGCGTAGAGGCTTACGATGTCGCCCAGAAACGCGCCGAAGCCGCCTTGCGCGAGAGCCAGGAACGATTACAGGCAGCGCTGGATGCCGCGGCTATTGGGACCTGGCGTGTGGATCTGGAGACCGGCCTGATCAGCCGCGATGCCAGTCTCAATCGCATCCTGGGCCAGGAAGAACGGCCGACCAAAACGCCCCGGGAAGATTACTTTCACAACCTGGTCCATCCTGAAGATCGAGCCGTGGTGAAAACCGCCTGGAATCGCGCTGTGCACCAGGGAGAACCTTACGATGTAGAGCACAGGATCGTCCATCCTGATGGGACAATTCGCTGGCTCCGCGACCAGGGACGCATCTTCGCCGACGAGACCGGTAAGTCTCTCTCCGTAATCGGCGCTGTTACGGACATTACCTCCCGCAAATTGGCCGAAGTGGCTTTAAGCCGCGAACGGGAACTATTGCACGCCTTATTTGAGCGGATTCCCGTGATGGTGCTCATGTATAACCCGCATCTCCAGACAATCCGCGCCAACCGCGCCTTTGAACAAACCACCGGCTGGAGCACGGCCGACCTTCAGGAAGTCGACGTTATGGAGGTATGCTATCCAGACCCTGACTACCGCGCTGAGGTTCGCCGCTTCATGGAGCGCCTTGACCCAGGTTGGCGCGATTTTGACGTCACGGCGCGGGACGGCACTGTGGTTACCAGTTCCTGGACCAACGTTCGTCTCTCCGATGATACGCACATCGGCATTGGCCTGGATGTGCGCCAGCAGCGCCAGGCCGAAGCAGCCCTGCGCGAATTAAACCAGTCGCTGGAGGAACGGATAGTTCGTCGCACCACTCAGGTTCGCCGGCTTGCCTCCACGCTGACGCTCGCCGAACAACGGGAGCGAGACCGGATTGCCCAGATCTTGCATGATGATCTGCAACAACTGCTCTACGCGCTTGAGCTGCGCCTCGGCCTGCTTCCCCGGCAGCCGGAGGAGGGTCATGCTTCGCTGGCGGAAGTCAGAGCGTTGCTGGACCAGGCCATCGAGATGGTACGGACGCTGGTTGTCGATCTCAGCCCGCCTGTCCTCCAGGGCGAGGGGTTGGAGGTAGCCGTCAAATGGCTGGCTAACCAGATGGCAGATCTGCATGGGCTGGCGGTAACAGTGGAGGCCGATTCACCCTGCTCACTGCCGGATCGGGAAGTGCGCGTGCTTCTTTTTCAGCTCGTGCGAGAGCTGCTTTTCAACGTCGTCAAACATGCTGAGGTTGCCGAGGCGCACGTTCGTCTGAATTGTACGCCGCGCAGGGTTAGCATCACGGTCGCCGATGCCGGTCGAGGCTTCGACCTGGAACGAGCCTGGCTACGTCATCAACAAAGTGGCGGCTTGGGCCTGTTTACGATGCGTGAGCGGTTGGAGTTGCTTGGGGGAAGCCTGGAAATTGAAGCCGCGCCCGGCGTTGGTGCCGAAATCACCATTAAGTTGGATCTTTGAAGCCCTCTCTGACAACATTAGAGGCGTTTCCCGGCCGGGAAACGCCTCTGTCAAAACTTCTAGGGTGGGATCGGTCGGGAGGAGTGTGCGTCAGGCAGGATAGCAGGCTGCCGTCAGGGCAACTCGCAGTGCAACTAGTCTTCCGCCTCGTAGATGTCAACTCGTTCGATGACATCACCCGGCGTGGCGGCGCCGGGCTGGCGGCGGGTGATCTGGGACAAGACCTCTTCACCCTCCACGACTTCGCCGAAGATCGTGTGCCGCCCGTTCAGGTGCGGCGTCGGCACAAACGTGATAAAGAATTGGCTCCCGTTGGTGTTCGGTCCTGCATTGGCCATTGCCAGCAAGCCCTCCCGGTCAAAGGTCAGCCCATTACCGGTTTCGTCCTCGAAGCGATAGCCGGGCCCACCCCGGCCGCTCCCGCTGGGATCACCGCCCTGGGCCATAAACCCCTCCATCACCCGGTGAAAGGTTACGCCATCATAGAAGCCCTGATTTGCCAGGTAGACGAAGTTGTTTACCGTCTTCGGCGCGTCTTCCGTAAAGAGGTCCACGAGCATGTCGCCCTGTTCCGTGCGGATCACGGCTTCGTAATCTTTCTCCGGGTCGATGATCATTTCCGGATAGGCATTGTAGTAGCCATCGCGGTTGGCCGGATCCATCCCGGCTAACGGCCGGTCCCCTTCCATGCGGGTGCCATTTCCTTCCAGCATTTCGTTACTTGCCTCCTCATTGGTTGGACCCTGCCAGATAAAGAATGCAACTACCAGCAGGGCGATGGCGGCAAACGTGCCGCCGCCGATATAGATCAATCGATTTTGCTTCTCTTTCCGCTCCCGTTCCCTTCTAATCTGTTCCTGTCGCCGGGCGACTGCTGATTTGCGTTGTGCCATTTTACTCGGTTTCGCTACTTACTTTTTCTACTCGTTCTCTATTTCCCGTTGGTGCGCAATTGCCGGGGGTCCAACCTTTTCTTTGCTGGGTGGAGGCGGTACCGCTGGCAGCCTTGTCTCCGCTGCCTGCATTGGAACCTGTTCCAACTTGTACAGGGCAAATAGCGCAATCAATACGACGACCCCGCCGATAAAGTATCCTTCGACCACCGTCGCCTGGGTAATGAAGGTGGCGATCATGCCAAAGGCACCGGCGATCAGGTAGAGGCTCAACACCGCCTCACGCTGGCTAAAACCCAGTTGCACCAGCCGGTGGCTGACGTGATCCTTGCCCCCGGTAAAGGGGTGCACGCCCCTCCGCAGGCGAGAAAACACCACCAATGTTGTGTCAAAGATCGGTAATCCCAGGATCATCACCGGCACCATCCAGGTGACGAAATTGACGTTCTGCGGAAAGCGAAGTTGGATTCCCAACACCGCCAGCCAGAATCCCAGGAAATAGGCGCCCGCATCACCCATGAAGATCTGCGCCGGCTTAAAATTGTAGCGCAAAAAGCCGAGACAGGCACCTAAGATCGCTGCAGCCAGCGCCGAAACCAGATATTGGTTGTTCATGGCGCCGATCAAGGTCATAAACGCGGCTGCCACTCCCACCACACCGGCGCTCAGCCCGTCCATATTATCCATCAGGTTAATGGAATTGGTGATACCCACCAGCCAGACGAATGTAAGGAGATAGTTGAGTACCTCTGGAATCGGCAGGCGTATGCGCACGCCAAACCAGACCAGGATAAGAAAGGCGGCGAACTGAACCATTAGCCGCAACCACGGAGGAACACCACGCCGGTCGTCGACCAGGCCAATGGTAGCCACCAGACTGCCCGCAATCACCGCTCCTACAATCTGCTGCGGAATTTCATTACGAAACACCAGGAGAATCGCCACGATCGCGCCGGCAAAAATGGCCACGCCCCCCATCAAGGGCATTGGCGCTTTGTGTACCTTGCGGGCCTGGGGTGCATCGACGAAGCTGGTGCGCAGGGCCAGCCACCGGATCCAGGGCGTGCTGACCACCGTCACTGCCAGGGCAATCATGAAGACCAGAATAAAAGTACGCATTATCTCTTATACATCACCGGTTCTGTATCGCGTCCCCAGGCCAAACAGCCGGGGCTATACTGAATATACGCGCTTACTGCGCGCTTACTGTCTTACTGCGCGCTTACTGTTCGTTCAACTGGGCCAGAAACTCCTCAATTTGCCCCTGGGCGTCTGCTGGCGCCGCTGCCAGTGCCCGGGTCGCTACCGCTTCCGCCTGTTCGAGATCGCCCATGGCCTGGTAGACATTGGCCAGTTGCAGATCAATATTCCATTCCGGCACCCGGGCATTTTCAACCTGCCGGGCCTCTTCCAGGACGGCAATCGCTTCCTGGTAAGCCGTTCCCTGCTGGTAAAGCTGGCCGGCCTGCACCAGCAGCGTGCCTTCGTTCTGCAGGTACCGGTTCCGTTCCCGGCGACTACCCTGTTCCAACCCCTCTTCCAACAGTGAGGCCGCACGCGTATAGTACGCTTCCTGCTCCTCACCTTCTACCTGAGTCGCACAGCGCTCGTACACGCCGGCCAGGTTGAAATACGTCTCGTAGTAATACGGGTCGATTTCCAGTGAGCGCTCGTAGGTTTCAATCCCGGCTTCACAATCGCTATCCAGTGAGATCAGTAGATTGGCATACTCGTTGCGGATCACCGAGTTCTGCGGGCTCAGCGAAAGGGCGTCCTGGTAATAATCCTTTGCCTGGCCGATCAACTCTTCTCGTTCTTGCGCGCTCTCGACCGTGGTTGCCCAGCGCGTCGTCAATCGTGCCAGGTTGGCGGTGTGGTCTGTATTCAGCGGATTCACTTCCTGGGCCACCTGTAGCCGGTTGCGCGCAGTCTCCAACAACGCCTCGCTTTCGGCCGGATCCTGGACGAGACCTGCCTTCTCCAGGTAGGCGCGACCCAGGAATAGATAGTAGAAATCTTCCTGCGGGGCCAGCTCGATCGCGTGTTCGTAAATGGCAATTGGCGCATCCCAAAATTGGGGTTCCTGGGCCCGGCTGGCCTGGGTATCCAGTGGTCGTGCCTGTTTGTACACGACGTCTGCCTGAATGATCCGCAAATTGGTTACGTTGATCACGTAGATACTGGCTGCCAGCAAGACGACCAGGCTCACAAACCCGGCTGTGCTCCCCACACTTTGCACACGCGTCAGGCTGCGCCGGGCAAGCACGAAGGCGGCCAGCAACAGCATACCGATGATAAACATGTAGAAAATCGTCAGGAACCGGGCGAACTGGTCGGTTGTGGCTAATAGTCGCTGCAACTCCGTTTGAACTTGCTGGCCCGGACCCAGGAAAATCGCGGTGCGAATCTGGGCAGCCTGGACGTACGCGTAGCCCAACCCGATGATCAGCGACAACAGGGCGACCACCAGACCCGGCAGGAGATAGCTATTCCACTCACCCTCCCACAACAGATAGAGGACGGTTGCCGAGCCCAAGAGCATTGTCGTCCCATAGAGTCCGCCGCCGGCAACCAGTACAGGCAACGAAAAGACGAGGCCGATGGCGGCGACGATCCCGGCCGTGTCCTGGGCGGTCTCGTGACCCTGCCCCAGCCGTAGAGCCGCATAAAGGCAAAGAGCGGACCAGATCAATAGCAGTCCCTGGCCCAAGGCCAGGGTGGTTCGGCCCGCGGCTTGCGGCGGAGACAGCAGGCGCAAACCCAGGGCCACGACAATCATGGCCACAAAGACGGTGGCTGCATTGCGCCGTTCACTCTGGGTGATTCGTTGTAACGCCTGCCGCACATTTAAGATTCTCAGTTTGGCCATTTCGCTGAGAAAGGCCAGGGAGCCCAGGGCCCAGGTCAGGGCAATCATCAGAAAGATAAAGGGGGAGTCGCTGAAATTCTCGCCCGGGTTGACGAAGAATGCCTGGTGCATAATGGTCCCGGCTGAGGGTACGTCGGCCAGCTCCTGGACTTCCAGCCCCGGCGGTCGCGAATAATTCATAAACTCATAGCCCAGCGTGGCCACGATAATCGCCAGCACAAAGGTTGCCGCAAACATAGGGCCGCTAACCCCGGCCGGCAGGCTGATGCCGCCGCCGCGCCGCCGTCGCGAGCGACGCACCCGGGAAGGGGCCGGTCCGGTCTGGACCGTTCCTCCCTCCTCCTGCAAACGCGGCAGCAGGTGGCCCACCAGGAACATCAGGGCCACATACACAAAGAAATGAACCCGTGTCGCAGCGATGGCGATCCCGAAGTGAACCTCCACATAATGGGCCATCACCGCGGCCAACAGTCCAATCATTAACAGGCGATCGACGTGGAAGGGATCATCCGCCACGGCCAATGCCTTTTCCTCCCCATTCGCCTCGCTGCTGCCGGAGAAAAGCGCGTAGTAAATCAGATATAAAACCAATCCGCCGATAGAACCGAACGGAATAGCCACCCCAATGTACACCAGGCCCAGCGCCTGGGTCATGATAATCGCCCCCGCGATCGCTCCCAGAACCCACAGGGCAATCATCACGTTCCGGTCCCGCTTACTATCCACCACGCCCAGCCAGCGGAAACCGTAGTAGAATACGCTGACGTAAAGGATCTGCCAGACAAGGAACCCCAGCACGCCGGTAATCACCAGTGCGTCGAAGGTCTCGTTGTGGCTGCGGTCGGGGGAAGCGTTCCGTGCTTCCACGGTGGCCAGTTCCGGAATGTAGAAACGATTGTAGGCCACGTACATGCTCTCCGGCCCGTAGCCGATCAGCGGGCGCAAGAAGTTAAAACTGTCTTCCTCGCCATCAGGAAACTGGATGGGCTCGTGTGGTTCCAGCAAATCCAGGACGCCTGTCCAGATCAAGACCCGGACCCGGCCGGTTCCCTCTTCTGCCTCCAGCAGGCTGCCAAAGCGGCCGACCGTGGGCAATTCCCGCCAGGCATCAAGCGCATCCACTACCTCTCCCACCACCGGCTGTTCGGCAGCCGGATCGCCCACTTCCGGCGGGAGATTGAAGACGACCAGCCAGCCCGCCAGAAAAAGGGCCAGGAGCAGCCAGCTAAGCCAGAGCCAGCGCCATCCTTTGCCCGCAGCCATCATCACAAATACGGCGATAACCGTCACGCCAATCGCGCCGATAAAGGCGGCGAACGAGGTCATCGGTCCCGCCAGCGCCCCAATCGAGCCGGACAGCACGCTGAGCAGACCCCATAGCCCGGCGAAGGCAACGCCCAATCCCAGGACGACCATCAACGCGGCGCGCCCCGCATCGGCTCCACTGAAGCGGCTCTGTTCCGTCTCCGCATTGCGGAGAGAGACCAGCAAGATCAGGATAAAGGCAAACATCGCTACCAGTAAACCGAGGAGCGGGCCACGGCTCTGCGACCAGTAGATGGCTACGAGCTGGATTGCCAGGGTAAAGATATAGACGGAGGAACGGACCACATCGGAGTAGGACAACTCCTCGTCGCGTAAAATATTGGTGAAGGCATCGACAATTCGGCCCACCGTCAGGGGCACGGCCATAATCAGGTAGGCGGCAATAAAAATGGCGTTGCCCATGTGCCCGGCTACCCGCCGCTGCACGTTACCTCCCCAGGGAAGGGGGTCCAGCCCGTAATGTTGGAGCAGCGCGTAAAGGGAAATTGGGATGCTGGTCACGATTACCGTAGTCACGATCCGGTTGATCTGTTCGCGCCTGCGGATGGTGGCTGCTGCCAGCGCAAAAATAACGATGTAAGAGAATGTGGTATATGTTCCCTGGAGGCGCTGGTAGGAGCCGGCCCAGCTTACCCGCGGGACTACCGAAAAAATCGTCGAGAGGAGGTAGACGATCACCAGCAGGAATACCGGCAACATGAAGGGCATGCGCCACACAGAGTTGGGGCCGCGCCACTTCAGCCAGCTCAAATCTTGCCATCCCTGCCGGTCAATAAACGCTGCCAGCCACGCCGCTGCCATCAGTACGGCGATAGAACGAACCAACGTCAACTTGTCCGGTTCGAAAACACGTTCGGAGTGGATGTTGAAGAAAAGCGGAGCCGCAATCAAGGCCACCAGGATGCCTGCTTCAATCAGACCTTCACACCATTGCGCGAGCTTTGAGTTCATAATCGTCTAACGTCTTCCCTGTTAATTGTCTGCGGGCGAATCTTATCGTAAGCAGAGGTGAATGGCAACCGGCGTAGGCCCTTACCGGGGTCTCCATCTGCCGGGCCATGAACGGATCCTCATCCAGCTCGCGCAGCCGGTCTGCTAGCCGTTTGGCTTAGCCACTTCTTGTTCAATTGCCGCCATTCGTTCGACGGCATATCCCCAACGGTACCGGGTTTGCACAAAGGCCCGCCCGGCCGCTCCCAGGCGCGCCCGCAAATCGCTATCCCGCAACAGGCGCACGATCTGCCGCGCCATCCCCGCCGCATCCTCGGCCAGTAACAGGTGTTCTTCCCCGGTAGCGCCCAGACCGGCATTGACCAGGTTGTTAGTAACCACCGGCCGGCTCGCGGCCATCGCTTCCAGCACCTTGTTGAGATTGGCGGCGTAGGGACCGTAGATGTGCGGCACGTATCTGAGCCGCAGGTTCTCCCCCGCCTCCTGCAAGAAGTAGCCCAGTTTCTGGATTTCCAGGAGTGTCAGCCGGTACGCGAGTTCGCCATACCGCCCCATGAGCTTGATCACCAGCGCCCGACCAATGGTCATTCTCGGCTTGGTCGTGCGAACCGGCATCGTCTTCGCGTCCGGCGCCCCGGCGGGGGGAAAGAGCAACACGTGAACGTCGGACAGCTCGGCGAACGCCGCTTCGATCATCGGACGGACTTCGTGCCATTCCAGGCCGCCCAACCCGCAGCCCAGCGGC
>Ga0207752_1001574_pt1 | contig 10178 bp, 6 predicted proteins | sample Pon2CUnioCityCA_6_FD_187272 | JGI IMG/M metagenome (GOLD analysis project Ga0207752, IMG submission 187272) | Marine sediment microbial community from Union City, CA, USA - Pond 2C Sediment 2 (SPAdes) | ecosystem: Environmental > Aquatic > Marine > Intertidal zone > Salt pond sediment ... | reverse complement strand
GTTCAACATGATAAGCTCAAACACCCCTGTTCTACCGAAATAGCCCGTTCCCTGGCAGTGTTCGCAGGGTGAAGGTTTGCCGTGTTTGTCGTACTGCACTTTCCCGGCGCGATAAAGCACTTTTGTTTTTTCGGCGGTGATGTTGAACTTTCTGAAAAGTTCTTTATCCGGTGCATACCCCTGCTTGCACTCATCGCAAAGTATTCTAAGCAAACGTTGATTGCTTATACCTAAAAGGGTATCGGCCACGACACTTTTATTACCGACATATTTCAGCCATTTACCCAGCGCCTGTATAACACTATCTGCTTTGATCGTAATATAAACGAGCTTTCCATCTTTAGCCGCGGCACAAGCTATTTGAGCTGTTTCAGCGTCTTCGCAGTCGGCAACGCCGATTATATCAGGTCCCATTCTAACAACGGTTTGCAGCTTTTTGGCAAATGTGGTCGTGCCGGTGTCTGTGAGGTTGAAGATGTTTTGAGTTATGTTTGGCAACTGGCTCGAAGGCTGCCTTTCAAGTGTATTGATGCTGTTCAGAAAAGCATCGTGATTTCGAAGAAGTGCGTAAAGTGTTGTTGTTACGCCGTTTTTACGCGGCCCGCTTATAATAAATATGCCTTGTTTGATTTGGCGGAATTTATTGAGCATTTCTTCCTGCTCGGGCATTAGACCGATTTCACTGATTCTCGATATTGTTTCTTGTTCGATTAGTTTGAGTCTGACCTGTTCTCCGGCGGTTGATCCGGCAGTTGTGACTTCCCATGGAGTATCGTCTTTGTTACGGCGGATTTTGAACTTTCCTTTTTGTGGTTTTCGTTTTTCTTTGGTATCCAGGCCGGCAAGCTCCTTGATGAATTGAATGAAATATCCCATTTGGTCTCTGGCTATGCTCGGCTGCTTAATAGATGTACCATCGACGCTGTAGGCCACCTGATAATCTTGTGCCGTTGGGGAAAAGACAATGCTGCTTGCTCTTCGCCAGATGGCATCACTGAGAATTTCATAAGCTGTCTTGTATCCGAAGAAGTCCGGCGTTCTGGGTTCAGGCACGGGGACTTCATTTTTATTTGCCGTTATGAAAGTAAAGCTTTTAAGAGCTTCGAGCTTCTTCTCTTCGCTGACGAACAGGTTCTTAATGTGGTCGGTTGTCAGAACTTTATCGAAATCCAGAACTCTGGCGTTGCGGTGCTTGACATAAGCCAGGGCTATTGCCCCGACAGCTATGAGATAGAAGAGCATACCGACGATGAAGATTGGTATAAGCAGCCAGATTATTGCCCCGGCCGCTCCTGCTCCCAGAATGATACCCGTCCAGAAAACATCATTTGTTTCTACTATTTTAGCATCATTATGGATCCAGCTTACCAGTGGAAGCCATGCAAAAAATACAACCAAATAGCCAAGTAATTTGATTATGGATATATAGCCGCCGTACTCGATGGAAGCTGATAATAAATCCGGCATAAGGTGCTCCGTAAAAATCTCACAAAATTCCGCTGGCAGTGGTTCTGATGCCCTTTAGTGCCATTTTCAATTCGTCTTTATTCGGTGCGTATTTTAATGCGTCCTTCGGGTCGATAAATGCTTTTTCCACCAGCTCAACGAGGTGATATGTCAGGTCCTGCATCCCTTCGTTCTGAGAGCTTCTTATTACATTCGGCAAGTCTCCCTCACGACCTTCGGAGATGAGTCTTCTGGCGGCGGCGTTTGTAATTAGAATCTCCACGGCGGGTATTCTGTCGACGTTTTCCTTGATGGACGGCAGTAGTACCTGGCTGATAACTGCTCTTATTGCCAGGCTTAAGGTCTGTCTTACAAGGTCCCGTTCGTTTTGCGGGAACAGGTCCAGGAGCCTGTGAACTGCCTGGGACGCGTTTGCCGAGTGCAATGTACCGAAGACAAGATGCCCGGTTTCGGCGGCTCTCATTCCCGCGGTGACGGTTTTGGCGTCCCGCATCTCGCCGACGAAGACTACATCGGGATCCTGCCGCATAAGATACGTCAGGGCTTCCTCGAAATCTTTGGTGTCGAGGCCGATTTCCCTTTGAGAAACTATTGCTTTTTGGTCCTTGAATAAATACTCGATAGGGTCCTCGACGGTAATGATGTGGCAGGAACGTGTGCGGTTTATGTAATCGATCATGGATGCTATTGTTGTTGTCTTGCCGCATCCGGTAGGCCCGACGACCAGAACCAGCCCCTGTGTGCCGCTGCATACCATTTCCAGTGATTGCGGCAAGTGCAGCTCCTCGAACGGCGGTATGACCGTATTGACACGACGTGCCGCAAGACTGATTAATCCCCGCTGGCGGAACACGTTCGTCCGGAATCGATGCTCGCCGTCCACTTCATGGGCGAAATCCAGCGTCCCATGCTCCAGGAAAAATTTTTTCTGTACCGGACTAAGCAGCTCGAATATCAATTCTTCCATCTTCTCGGCTGTGAGTACATCACCGGTAGTTTTCTTCAACTCGCCAAATAAACGCAGCTTAGGTGTTTGCCCGACCTTTAAATGCAGGTCGCTCGCTCGGGTCTTAATAGCGGCTCTGAAAAATTTATTCAGCTTAGGCTCACGATCAAGGGGCGTTTGGGTATCGATAGGTTGTTCTTTGCCCATATTTAAGATTAACTCCAGTACTTATTAATAACTCTTTAAGTCACGAGAAGCCTGATTATAGGTCGTTACATTAAAAGAGTCCTTATCACAACAGGAGATTTGTAATGACAAATCTAAGTATCAATATATTATAAGATTTTACCCAGATTGTCAAGTGTGATGCTTCAACATTACTGTTTTTTGCCCGGAATAGCAAGATAATTTCCTTTTTTTCCTCTCAGGATTTGAAAAAACTCCATATCTACGCTGATAAACAAATCGACTTTAGCGATTTGCACCCTCTTGCCGATATAGAAAAAAGGTATATTTATGGAGTCGGAAAAACGAACATTGACGGGTAGAGAAAAGGATGAGGCGGCAATAAAGCTTCTTGAGAAGCTGCAGGAGCAACTGCGTTCATCTGATGCATCAAACAGGCGCAGGGCGGCTTTCCATTTATCCTGGATGCAGGAAGACGGCCTGGAAATCTTAAAAGATGCTTTGTTCGGCAATGACAATATAACTACGAAGAACGCAGCCGCTTACGGGCTGAGAAAAATGCGAGGCAGGATGAAAAAGATGGCCCGGGAGGTTCTCAAACAGGGTCTGAAGCATCGCGATAGTTCCACCAAACAAGTGTGCAGAAACGCCTTGCAGCTATTGGGACAGAAGGTTCCTTCTGCCCCAACGCCCAAAAAACCGTCAACAAAAAGAACGAGAATCAAAGAGATCTCGCATGAAAGCAGACCGAGGGTGAGATTCGATACCAGGAGAGGGAGCGGCACGAGACGAACTCGCTGAGACGAACTTGAAAGATTGAGACACTCTCCCGTTAAATCCCGGTACAAGCCATACCGAGGATAGTATTTTCTGCCTGCAATCATGAGGCCAGCAGCAGAGTCAGGGACATATAAATTGCCACGCTTATCGAGTCGTTTGCGGTTGTAACCAGCGGCCCGGAGCTTATTGCCGGGTCTATTCCTATTTTGCGGAAAAAGAACGGCAGAAACAAACCGAGGGTAGTGGCGACCATAATCGCCGAAAACATAGCCATTCCGAATGCAAAAATAAGTTGCCCGTATTCTATCGTGCGTTCCGTGGCTTTGGTGTGAACCAAAAAGGCACAAACAACGCCGCCCAATACCCCGCAGCTTAGCGCAACCAGAAGCGCAATTCGCACCTCTCGTGTAAATACCTGGCTGAATTTCAAGGCTGCGAGGTGGCCTGTCGCCAGTCCTGAAACTACGATTGCGGAAGTCTGAAGGCCGGCGTTACCGCTGATAGCCGCAATCATAGGCACAAAAGCAATCGCGGCTGTGTAGACGAGAGACAAACCTTCAAGATTAAATGTTTGATGAAAAAACATTAAAACAAGAGCGGTTATACCTGTGCCTATCAAACAGGGCAGCAGCCAGGTCATTCTAACGCGGGCAGCGTGAAAAGCCGAAAACTTTTCCAATTCATCCGGATCTGTGCCTGCCATTGTGTATAGGTCTTCGGCCGCCTCTTCCTCGGCGACCTCAATGACGCGGTCGGCGGTGATTCGGCCAACGAGTCTGTGGTTTTTGTCGAGAACGGGTACAACAATCAGGTCGTTCTTGCTGAATATGTTTCTTACTTCTTCCTGGTCCGTGTCGACGTGTATATAGATGGTGTCAGGATCGATCAAATCGCGTATCTTCGTATTCTCAGGCCGGGTCAGCAGAAGTCGTACACGAACATCTCCGAGAAATTGGCCGGCTTTGTTCACGACGTAAACAGAGTAAAAATCCTCATCAATTTCAGCAGCGCGGATTTTATTGACAGCCTCTGCAACGGTTGCTTCTTCCTGAACGCTAATTACAATTGGATCCATAATCCCGCCGGCTGAATCTTCCAGGTAGCCCATCAATTTCCTTATCTGGGCTGATTCAACCGGGGGCATTTTGTCGAGCAGCACTTCTCGTTTTTCTTCGGGCAGTTCGGAAAGAACATCGGCGGCGTCGTCGGGATCGAGATGCAGCAGAAGGTTGCTTAGCTCTTCACTGCCGAGCAGATCGAATAATGCATCTCTTGTCGCCTCATCTACTTTTTCCAGCACCTCAGCGGACATTGGCTTGTCCATGACATCAAAGATGGCGCGCCTTTGTTCATTATCCACAAGCTCGACGATTTCGGCTATATCACTGTTTCGCTGGTCGCTCAACAGCTCGCGCAGGGCCGGCATGTCTTCTGACTCAAGCAACCGCTGAATTTGCTGCAGCAAATTTTTTTGTTCGTCTTCCATAGAGATACTCATAATTAAAGCCGACAATCAAATTCACCCGCCCGTGGAACAAAATAACCAAATTTTATCAATCAGGCAACAATTTTCCGGGTTTGGGGTCTAACTTATAATAAAAGGCAAAATATTCTTGGATTTGTCGGGATTTTAGTGTAAAATATAGTTCGAAACGCTTGATTTGGTTTCGAAGAGAAAAAGGCATATTGTTCTATATGAGGGCGATACGATGAAAAGGTATCATTATGGCATATTGGGAATCTGGGCAATTGTTGCCTGTGTGAGTTTCGCTGCACCCGAGCCGGCCATTGTGCCCGCTCCGGGACAATGGACTCTGGATATGGAATTTACTCACCCTATGCAGATAACTTTGCTGTCGGGTTCCGATAAAAAGCCCGTACAATTCTGGTATATAATTATTACTCTAACCAACAATACGGGTCAAGACGTCGATTTTTATCCAAAATGCGACCTGATGACAGACAGCTTTCAGATTGTTCCAGCGGGCAAATTTGTACCGCCGTCAGTTTTTGATCTAATAAAAAGACGCCATAAAAGCAGATACCCATTTCTTGAACCTTTAAACCTATCCGGAACCAAGATACTTCAGGGCGAAGATAATGCAAAGGATATCGCTGTTATATGGCCTGACTTTGATATTCAAGCCAAGGGTGTAAAATTATTTTTAACCGGGCTGAGCAATGAAACGGCTGCTGCTGACCATCCGATTTTAACGAGCGAAATGGGTGAACCGCTCCAGGTTTTCCTTAGAAAAACCCTTGAATTGAGTTATTCCCTCAAAGGCGATCAAGCTTTACGGTCAAGTAACAGTTTCAATTTTCAGGGAAAACGCTGGATTATGAGATAGTATTTATCTGAATCCGGAAAAAAGCCAGGGCAGGAGTGGGTTATAGTTGTGGTGTAAAAAAGCAGTAAGCTCCAAGCGGAAACTGATAAAATAATGTGGATCTGGAAGGCCAAAGCGAGTTTTTTCCTCAGCGAAATCTTCCGGTTAGGGCAATTCTATACATTTTGCCAGGCATGTTTTCGCTGAAATAAGTATAAATTTCCGTTTTTTATAGGCATTATTTTGCTTTTATGAACAGTTTTTCAGGCGAATCTGTATATTTTTATAAGAGTCCTTTCTGGCGGATTTATTTTGTGAAGCAAAGGCTTGCGGCATAGTCTGAATAACTAAATGTCCATTTGATAATTTATTTGCTAAAAAGGTTTTATTGTCGTATAATAAGGTAGTTGTTAATAGAATAAATGGCAGGATAAACCTCATGGGTAAAGTAGAAACAACTCAAAAGATGCCTCCCGTAGAACAGCTAAGAGGCCGAACGCTTGGTAGGATACTTATTAAAATGGGTGTTTTGAGCAGAGACAAGGTTCATGAATGCCTGAAAATCCAGAGCCAACGGCAAGGGAAGGTTCAGATCGGTCAGATTTTTCTTGAGTTAGGTCTGGTTGATGAGGGACAGCTTCAGATGGCATTGGCCGCCCAACGGGGAATGGGGCATATAAGTCTGGAAGGTATCGACGTCCCTGCTGATGTAGTCGAGAAAGTGCCTGCTCAAATGGCGAAAACCTACCACATTGTTCCGATTGAATATGATCAGGAGCAGAATGAATTAGTCGTTGCGCTCGATAATCCGGAAAATTTCCGGGCTACAGACGATTTGAGCACCCTGATGGGTTTTAAGGTTACGGCAAAGATAACCGATGCCGAGGCCATTGAAAAGATGCTGGCTAAATACTATGAGACACAGCAGGACGAAAATATTAACGAGCTGATCGATGAAATACAGGGCGATACGTTTCTTGCCGAGTTTGAGGGCAGGAACCAGAGTATCGACCTGGATGAGTTGAAAGAGCTGTCCGAATCCAATCCGGTCAAAAAGCTGCTTAACCTGGTCTTATTGCAGGCGATTCGGGACAAGGCGTCGGACATTCATTTCGAGCCGTTCGAAGATGAATATAAAATGCGCTACCGAATCGACGGCGTCCTTTATGAAATGGTCCCTCCCCCGAAATATATTGCCGCAGCACTAAGCTCGCGTATAAAGGTTATGGCGGACCTCGACATTGCTGAAAGGCGTCTGCCGCAGGACGGCCGAATCTCGCTGACCGTCCAGGGCAATCCAATCGACTTGCGTGTCAGTGTTCTGCCGACGATGTTCGGCGAGAGTGTCGTATTGCGTGTCTTAGACAGAAGTCAGGCAAAATTTGATTTGGGGGCCCTCGGTCTGAGACCGGAGGATCATGAGCTTGTCCGTATGCTCATTCACAAGCCTAATGGCATCATAATCGTTACCGGCCCGACCGGCTGTGGTAAAACTACGACCCTGTATTCGGCCTTGAATGAGCTTAATGACGTTGAAACCAAGATAATTACGACCGAAGACCCGGTGGAATATGACGTTGACGGCCTTATTCAGGTTCAGATGAAGTCGGATATAGGTCTTACGTTTGCTCGGTGTCTTCGCTCAATCCTGCGTCAGGACCCCGATATTATTCTTGTCGGTGAGATTCGTGACCTCGAGACGGCACAGATTGCCGCCCAGGCTTCACTGACCGGTCACGTAGTCTTCACCACGCTACATACCAACGATGCACCCAGTTCCGTTGCCCGACTTTTGGATATGGGGATCGAGCCGTTTCTTATTACCGCCACGGTCGAGGGAATTGTAGCCCAGCGGTTAGTCAGGAAGATATGCGAAAACTGCAAAACACAATTTGAGCCGAGCGAAACCCAATTGATGGAATTGCAATTGTCGCCGGATGATGTCAAAGACAAGCAGTTCCATTACGGCAAAGGCTGCAGTAAGTGTAATGGTACCGGTTATAGAGGGCGGATTGGTATTTTTGAGATTATGGTTTTTAACGATGAAATCCGGGACCTGATTATGAACCAGGCCTCGACAAATATTTTGCGTGCGGCCGGTCAGAAAGCCGGCATGAGACTGCTGCGTGACAACGGTCTTGCTGCAATCTACGACGGAATAACTACAATAGATGAGATTGTGAAAGAAACAATGATGGAAGAAGTATAAACGGTAATTGATTCGGAATTATCTGAAAACATAATAAACAATTATCAATGCAAAGGAGTATTTCGATGCCTCTTTTTCAATATTCAGCGCTGGATTCACAGGGTGTGGAAGTAAAGGACGAAATAGAAGCCCTCAGTCAGAAAGAAGCGATAAGCAAAATACGTAACATGGGTTATTTCCCCACGAAGGTTCGTACGAGCGGGGCAAAAAAGGGTGGAGCAAAAGCTGCTGCAAAACCGACGAAAAGGCGAGGTGCCGGCGGCAGAATCAAAATTAAAGCCATCACTCAGTTTGCACGACAGATGTCTACGCTCCAGGATGCGGGCTTGCCGATTCTACGATCTCTAAGGATTCTCGAAGAACAGCAAAAATCAGGAACATTCAAGAAGGTAATAGGGTACGTTGCCGACGACATAGAAGGAGGCTCGACCCTGTCGGAGGCCATGGCCAGGCACCCAAGGGCTTTTGACCGGCTGCTGGTCAGCATGGTGGCTGCCGGTGAGACCGGCGGTGTGCTTGACTTGATTCTTTCACGTGTGGCTGATTTTATGGAAAAGGCCCAAAAACTCAAATCCCGAGTTAAAAGTGCAATGATTTATCCTGCCGTTGTTCTGACCGCGGCTTTTCTTATCCTTCTGGGATTGATGACTTTTGTGGTGCCGTCGTTTGAGACCGCTATTGCAGAAATGACCGAAGGTGCGGAATTGCCCAAAATAACCAAGGTCGTGCTGGGTATAAGCGGCTGGATCGCAAAAGGGCCGATTTTGCCCGGATTTGATCTGCGAATATCCGGCGTCCCAATCGGGGGCTGGGCTATTCTTGTAGCAGTACCGTTCTTAATAATTTTTATGCTTAGAATTGTAAGGAAATTTCGCGGGGGCAGATTTGTTCTGGACAGCATAAAGTTGAAACTGCCTGTGGTAGGCCAGCTTTCCGGCAAAGTCTCGGTTACACGCTGGACAAGAACGCTCGGGACGCTGATTAGCGCCGGTGTGCCGATTCTCGATGCCCTTAACGTTACTCGCGAGACGGCGGGAAACGAGGTTTATGCCAACATGCTCGGTAAAGTTCACAACTCCATCCGGCAGGGCGATACCTTTGCCGGCCCGCTGAAGCAGTCGAAAACCGTCGACTTGATTGTTTCCAACATGGTCGCCGTAGGTGAGGAAACAGGCGACCTGGACAAGATGCTTTTAAAAGTGGCCGACAATTACGATGAGCAGGTTGACGTGCTGGTCGCCTCGCTGATGTCGATGCTCGAACCGGTTATGATTGTTGTGCTCGGCGGTATAGTTATGACTATCGTCTTGGCAATATTCCTGCCGATGATAGGAATTATTACAAACCTGAGCGCCTCATAGAAATCGAACAAATAAAATGCGTGTTTAATTAAAATTAGAATGTAAGGAGAAAAAAATGAAGTCAAACGTAAAACAATCCAAATGTGAAGCGGCGTTTACCATTGTCGAGCTGCTGACCGTGATGAGCATCATCGTCATTCTCATCGGCCTTCTCGTCCCGGCGCTGAACAAGGTCAAACAGTATGCCTACGAGGTCAAGCAGCAAGCCCAGTTTCACAGCATCGACGCGGCTATCGAGCTTTTTAACAGCGAGTTCGACGGCTATCCGCCATCCGATGCCAGGGATCCGATCGGGCAGCCGTACTGTGGAGCTATGAAGCTCTGCGAGGCTATGATGGGACGGGATTTGATGGGTTTTCATCCAGACTCTGTATTCAGAAGCGACGGCTTGGGTAGTGGAGGCAACCAACAATTATATCCGCCTCAAGGCGATCCCAGGTATGAAAATAGCCTAAGCGCCAGAAAAGGCCCGTATCTGCCTCTTGAGAATGCTAATGCTTACCAGTTGAGGGATCTGTACGCAAATGTCGGTCCTTTTGCAGGGGAGCACTTTGTTTTGTGCGATGTGTTTAGACGTGTTACGCACATTACGTCAGGCCAGAGGGTCGGCATGCCCATACTCTATTATAGGGCCGATACAGCCAAAACTCTGCATGATATTGATACCCCGGATAATTCCCAGAATATTTACGATTACACAGACAACCATGAATTAGTCAAGCTTGGTAAGCCGTTCGATCCCGGACCAGGTGGCAGTCCACACAGACTTGCGGTGGAGCAAGGCCACCCGGAGGGCTTCAGATTTTATATGAACACAACGAACGATAAGATGTTAGCTACAACCACGGCGGCGGTTAGACCTTATCGGGCAGACACGTATATTTTGATCTCCGCCGGATACG
>Ga0207752_1001573_pt1 | contig 10186 bp, 8 predicted proteins | sample Pon2CUnioCityCA_6_FD_187272 | JGI IMG/M metagenome (GOLD analysis project Ga0207752, IMG submission 187272) | Marine sediment microbial community from Union City, CA, USA - Pond 2C Sediment 2 (SPAdes) | ecosystem: Environmental > Aquatic > Marine > Intertidal zone > Salt pond sediment ... | reverse complement strand
AACAATGTAGTCAGGAACGTAAACAAGTTTTCTACCTTTACTCTTAGACATACCTTTACTTCCTAACCCTGTTCAACCGTACCGTTCCTCAATTTATATTTCTATTTATTAGTACAGCCATCTAACGCTTGTTCCCAACAGCCTCCAAGCGGATAATCCCTCTAGAAACCTCTTTGTCACCAATCTTGTACCCGAAAGATTCTAGAGCACCCTCAAGGAAAGCTGCAAACAGGAAAGTGTACGCTTCTGTAAACCTCGGACTCACCACGCGAACTGAAACCGAATCTGCTTTCTTATTCAATTTCAATTCAGGAATATTCCAAGTGAAATCCTGCAAATCATTTTTGAACTCTTCAAAAGGTTCATCAGCCTCTCCGCTAACATACCGTTTAGCAAACCAGACACCAGCGTCAAACCAACTTTTGAGAGACTTCTTCTTAGAGTTGGCATAAGCAAGCTCAGCCATCTCATACCACAAGCGTTCTAAGCCAAGCGTAAACCCGCCCTCCTTCGCCGACTTAAGCAATTCGCGGGAATCAATCAAAGTGCTGATGTTTACTCCCAGCTCATTAGCCCTCAAAATCAACGCAAAAACGCGATTCACAAAACTGTATAGGCTAAGATCGTTTTCTTTAGCAATCTTGTTCATGCTATTCAGGTAATCTTCACGTGCCGCGAAGCTTTTTCGCCGAACTTTACGCTTCTTTTTTTCCAACTTTTCACCATTCTATGTATGATTAAGGAACCAATAAACCAAGCATGCTACATATCTGCCAAAGTCACATAATAAAATTATGCCAACGTCAGAAAGTTACCGATGTTCCATCCAGAATCCTGCAATATTTTCTCCACATTCCACAGGATTCTTCACTATCCGCATCTCTTTCTGATAATAACTAGGCAACAACTGCCTGATGTCTGGACGTGTAATCCGCTCATCCAACATCACTATACACCCCTTGTCCTTGGCTGACCGATGGACGCGCCCACAGGCTTGAACCAACCGAAATATGGCTGGCGTCAAATAAGCATAATCTCTTCCCCTTCTCGGGAACTGAGAATCAAAGTATCTTATCAGCGCCTTCTGATACACGCTCCAAGTAGCATAAGGCAACCCCACTGTCACTACGCAGGTGAGGAGATTGTTTGGATAGTCCATGCCCTCGCTGAATTTTCCGCCCATAACCCCAAACAACGCGTTGCTTCTTGAGCGGGTTAGTTTCTGCATCACATCGCTTCGGCGGGTTCTGCGCTTCTCCACAATCATCCTTCGGTCAACGTCAGTATGCGAAAGAATATTGTTCATCAGATTGTAGCTGGTGAAAAAGACCGCCATGTTGCCCTCATTCGCCAGCGATATTGCTTCGATATATTCTGCCCACTTCTTCAGCATCCGCTCAGTTCTCTTCTCGAATCTTGAAGAAACGTCCCCCGCAGCCAATATCAACCTGTTTTCAGACGGGAACGGAGAGTCAAACTCTCTAAGGTGGACATCATTTTTGTTACGAAGAATCAGGTCCCTGTAGACTTTTGGAGGAGAAAGAAAACCGCTCATAACAATGCTTCCCCGTGCCTGCCGCAGAACCGGATCCGTTATCTCCCTTCCATCCAAGCTTCTGACCCCCAAATATATTCTGTCCCTCCAGTCCCTCTGAATCAAATGAACATACTTATTTCCAACTCTCTGAAAGAAGTTCTCCATGAAGTCGCCTACCCGATGGGCATAGCTGAAAATTCTGTCAGAACCCATCTCCTGACGCCGCTCTCTCACCGATTCTCCATACTCATGCAGGGTTTCCGCGGCTTTGTCGCTGGATGCTCCGCTCCACTCAAGGAATCTGTCCGCAAGTTCTTGGGGGTTCAGCAGTTCAAGATTCGATTTCCTTAAACTCTTTTGGACGTGCGGAAAAAGGTTAGCGTCTAACACACTGAGATAATCTTGGACGTCACCCAAGTTTTTGTGCTCAAAGTTTTCTGTTTCCTTGAGGGCACTCTCAACCGTGTTTGGCGCCATCCGGTCAGAGAGAAGCTCTCTAGCAAAAGTTGGGATGTTGTGGGCTTCATCCACTATAAGATAGACTTTGGACATATCTACTCCCCAACTCTGCAGCAGAGCTTTTCTAACCGGAGGATTGAAGGTGTAATTGTAGGTTCCGAGAAAAATTTGCACTTTGCTGAGAACCCGTTTCAGCGCCTCGTAGGCACAGAAGCCACTCTTAGCCATCCGCCGGCTCGCCTCTTTGGGGTCAAGGATTTTTCGGGCGCAATCCAAGGCCAATTGTTCGGCTTGCCTCTTTTTTCTTTGGATGTTCCAGTAGAATCGGCAATAAGGTTTGGTGTTGGATTCGCAGTTCTCTTTAAGGCGCCTGCATTCCTCAAGAAAGTCGAAGTATGAGCCTCCGGTTTTCATCCGTAGCGGGCACATGTCCTGTTTGCTGAATAAAGATACAGTCAAAGGCTTCTGCTCTAAGCCCTTCAGCTCTTTGAGGAAGATGTGCAGTTGGCTTCTGGTTCTGAAGCTTATCAGCAGCTTGTTTTCTCCCAGCCGAGGCAAAACACTGAGGAGAGAAGCAAGAGACTTTCCTATGCCGCAGGGGGCGCTGCCCACGAAAACTTGGTGGTTCTCAAGTGCTTTGGCGGCTTCCTCGATGAATCTCACCTGTCCCTCGCGTACCTCATATCCTCTGGGAAGCCACCTGTCACCTGAAGTCTTGCTTTTCGTTTCTGTTTTGGTTGTTGCTGTGCGTCTGTGGGGGCGACTGGAAACAACGATTCTGGCGCTCAAGTATGTTCCGCAGTCACGACAGAAACGGCTCTGCTTGAATTCTTCAGGGGAGTATCTTTTTCCGCACTTTCGGCAAACATATATTCGGGTCAATTTTCTCCCCTATCATACTCGACCGCATAGAAATATGCTTTGTTGACAGTTTCGACTGTAAACGGTAAATGGTTGAGTTGAGTGGTCTGTGAGCGGTTAACTGTTGCCAATTTTGGGTGACATAGTCTATAGGTTTCTTAAAACGGAATCTAGATAAGCAATGAAAAAAAGAATAGTTTGTAGGGGAGAATAGTATGTCTAGAATGGCAGTTTTAGTTCTTGATATGTTAAACGACTTTGTTACCGGCGATTTGAAGACTAAACGCGCCGCAAGAATCATTGAACCCATCCAGAAACTGGTCAAAGCAGCCAGAGCACACGGGGTGCCCGTGATATACTCCAACGACGCCCACTTCAGCAACGACCATGAAGTTGTCAAAAGATGGGGCAAACATGCCATAAAGGGGACACATGGCGCTGAGGTTATCTCAGAGCTTGCGCCCACAAAGAAGGATTTTGTTGTTGAGAAACGGGTCTACAGCGGCTTTTACGAGACTGAGCTTGATTCGCTTCTTCGCAGCCTTTACAATGGCTTGGGTGTGGAAACGGTGGTTCTGGTTGGGTTGCACACTCACATTTGTGTTAGGCACACGGCTGCCTCTGCATTCTATCGGGGCTACAAAATAGTTGTTCCACGGGATGGGGTGCAAGCTTTCACTCGCAGGGACCATGAGGAAGGCTTAAGGTATCTCAAAAATGTTTACAACGCAGAAATCAATACCGTAGACGAAGTGATTAAGGAAATTAAGAAAGCCTGATTTTCTGCTGGCACCGTAATCGATAAAAGATTGAGGCAAGTTGGTATTTGATGTGGTTCTTAGAGGTGTGATGTGTTGTCTTATTGTGTGAAGTGTGGCGCAAAGTTGGATGAGGGGGACAAGTTCTGTTCTGCTTGCGGAACCCCAGTTGAAAAGGTGACCAGTGAGGAGTATTCTGTTGCCTCTGACAATCTTATTGAGCGGGTGAAGGAGCTGCTTCATGAAGGCAACGTCACCAGAATAATTGTGAAGAACGAGAAGGGCGAGGTTCTGCTGGAGATACCCGCCACAGTCGGGGTTATCGGAGTTGTTCTTGCGCCCTGGCTGGCAGCACTAGGCGCCATAGCCGCGTTAGCCACAAACTGCAAAATAGTAGTCCAAAGAAGAGAATAAAACACATTTTGCTGTGCTTCTGATTTCCAGAAAAAAGCTGTTTTTCAACATGAAGTATTATTAGGAGCCTAATATGAGTGGATGGTTCAGTTTTTTTTGTTGAAGTTTAGCAGTTCTTTGATTTGGTGGATTTCTATGAGGTTGCTGGCGTGCTTTTTGCGTGTTCTGAAGCCTGCTGTGAAGAGCACGGTGTCCTCGTTGTCTAGCAGATTCATGCTGTGGAGCTTGTTTGCGGTTGCTAGTATCCTGTCTTCTTCTTGGCTGTAATCGTAATTTATGGGGACTACGCCGTACGCCAGTTCCAGCTGCTTCTTAGTCATCTTCTCTGGCGTAACTGCGATTATGGGCTGTTTAATCCTGAATCTTGATATCATCTTCGCGGTGTAGCCTGACCTAGTTAAAGTAACCACCTTGTCTAAGGGCATGTCTCTGCATATACGCTGGATGGACCTGCTTACTGTATCCGAGATGTTGACGAAGCCTCTGTCCTCCACGCTGCTTTTCGCAGCCTTTTCAGCCTCCAACGCTATCCGAGACATCATGGCAGTAGCCTCAACAGGGTACTCGCCAACAGCGGTTTCTCCGGAAAGCATGGTGGCATCGGTTCCGTCCAGTATCGCGTTTGCCACGTCGCTGACTTCGGCTCTGGTTGGCGTGGGCTGATGCATCATGGACTCCAGCATCTCCGTGGCTGTCACCACAGTTTTCCCATTCTGATTGCACCTGCGAACCAACGACTTCTGAACCAACGGCACCCGCTCAGGTTCTATCTCCACGCCCAAGTCGCCCCGCGCAACCATAATTCCCTCTGACGCTTCAAGGATTTCGGCAAAGTTTTTGAGTCCCTCAAAATTCTCGATTTTAGAAATCACCGCGCCCTTGAATCCGTCAGCCGCCGACCTCAGGTTAGCCACATCTTTGGCGTTTCTGGTGAAGGAGAGAGCCAAAATTTCAATGTCGTACTCTTTGGCGAAGTCAATGAGTGATCTGTCCCGTGCTGAGAGGGTTGGAACCTTGAGGTGCTTGTTGGGAACGTTGACGCCTCTACCGTCAGCTATCACCCCGCCGTTTTTCACCAGCAGACGAAGAGTCCCCTCCCCATTTTCGGTGACCTCTGTTCTGATTCTGCCGTTATCTATGAAAACCGCGTCGCCAACATCCATCTGGTCAATGAAGTTGTGATTAAAACTGACTGGCTCCCCGTTGAAGCCAGCCTCCACAACATCGCCCTCACTAACAACCCTCTCTTTGCTGGTTCGAAGCCTGATTTCTGGACCCTTAAGGTCAACCATCACCGGAACATCAGCCACTTCCCGAACATTATCCACAACAGTGCGGTATCTGTCAAAGTCTCCATAGGCAGTGTTTATTCTAGCACAGGTCATACCCGCATTGAACATCCGCTCTAAAGTCTCAGCCTCTAGGCTGGCGGGACCAATCGTGCACACAATCTTGGTTTTCTTCATCAACCAACTGTCACCATCTATAGATGAGAGCGTTTTCAGCGTTTAAGCCTTGAAATCACAGCAACTGCACAAACAGCGACTAGAATAACTGCGATAGCTACTTCTGCAGCCAAAACAATATTCTGAAAGTCACTCTGCTTCGAGATTATCCCCACTAAAGCCCAAACAACAACCAAACTGAACGCCACATCCTTTCTTGTTGCAAGCAAAGCCAAAGTCAAAACCAAAGCCACACAGATTATCACCACAGCCCACGTAGCATCTGGGATGCCCCAGCCGTCCCACCTAACCGCCGTCAAAGCCACAGACACATTGGCTATGGTGGCAATGCTGATCCAGCCCAAGTAAACGCTGAAAGGCAAATGTACAAACACTCTTTCTTTGAGCGAAACGGCTGCCCTGCCGATGTCCAACCGCCGATAGACGAGGATCAATGAAGCCAATAGCGCCAGCATCAGAACCAGACTGTAAGTTATCAGGTCATAGTGCCAGAGAAACAGCCAAGAAACGTTACATGCGCCGCTCAAGGCAAAAAGCAAACCAATCTGGCTAAGAAACGGCTTGTCCCTGTTTCTGGGCAGAAGCTGATAAACGGTGAAAAGCAACAGAAGAGTGTAGATGGCGCCCCAGATCGAGAATGTGAAGCCCGCGGGAGTAACCAACGTTGGGTACATGTCCGAAACCTCGGCACTCGTAACTCCACCCAGCAATGTTGTGCTTCCAGCCAAACCATTCACTGCAATAGTAACAACAAAGGCGACAACGTTGACCGCCTGAAAGAAAAACTGTCTATTCAACACCATAAAAGTACAATATATGCTGTCTATTCATATAAAAATTCGCACACAATCAGTTGCTAGTCAACTTTTCTTGACTAACTAATGTTTCATTTTCCCTATTGGATGCCAAAATTACTTGTGTTTGTTGTGTTTGCCGTTGTAGTTATCTATGAACGAAAACTAACCATAAAACCAACCCAACAATCATATTAGAAGCCTAATAGCAGTGCTATATTGAAAACAGTACTTTTTCAGGAAAACCAGGCACAAACAGGAATTGTTTTCTTTAGTGTTTCCTGCTCCTTATTGAGACAACTACGAACAAGTGAAAATAGGAAGTGTTGGTGAATAAGAAGTTATAAAAGGGGCAGAAATACATTTTGCATTTCGGAAGCCTTTATCCGTTAGCTTTAGTGGTCAACCATGACAGATGTATGTTTAATGTTTGAGGTTCATCAGCCCTTCAGGTTGAACCGAAAGTTCCACTCAGACCTACTGTCTAAAGGAAAAGTATCGAAAAAGGACCTTTTTGACCTCTACTTTGACAATGGGCTTGACCGTTACGTTTTCGAGAGAGCAGCCAGAAAATGCTACTTTCCCACAAACAGCATAATCTTGGAGCAGATTGACAAAAGCCAGAGTCAGGGGAAACCGTTCAAGGTGGCTTACGGCATATCTGGAGTCTTTCTTGAGCAATGTGAACAGTGGAAACCGGACCTACTCGAATCCTTCAAGCAGCTCGCCGAAACCGGATGCGTCGAATTCATGGACGAAACCTATTACCACTCGTTAGCCAGCCTGTACGGAACCGACCGCTCAGAATTCGTGGAGCAGGTCAAAATGCACCGCCAACTCATGAAAGACCTCTTCAGCTATGAACCACAGTTTATCGAAAACACTGAGCTGCTATACAACAACGCCATAGCCAAGACCATGGAGGAAATGGGCTACAAAGGCACAGTCACAGAGGGCATCGAAAGAATTCTAGGCTGGAGAAGCCCCAACTACGTCTACAAAGCCAAAGACTCGGACCTCCGCGTTTTGCTCCGCAACTACCGACTTTCAGATGACATCGGATTTCGTTTCTCCTCCCCATGGTGGAACGAGTATCCCCTAGACGCAACCAAATACGCCAGATGGTTAGCCTCAACCCAAGGGCAAGTAATCACACTCTTTGTTGACTACGAAACCTTTGGGGAACATCACTGGCCAGAAGGCGGAATCCACGAATTCCTAAGAGCACTACCCGAAGAAGTGAACAAATGGCACCACCTCAATTGGCGAACCCCCTCAGAAACCATTGAACTGCACGCTCCAGTAGGCGAAATCGACGTCCACGAATACAACACCGTCTCATGGGCAGACATAGAACGGGACCCCAGCGCATGGATCGGCAACCCCATGCAGAACATCTGCTACGACTCTCTCAAGGGACTGGAGCAGCTGGTGAAGGGAATAGGCGACAAAACCCTAATTCAGCTGTGGCGCTACCTCCAGATGAGCGACCACTTCTACTACCTCAGCATAAAGGGGGGAGGACCCGGAGACGTGCACAACTACTTCAGCTCCATGGGCAGCCCAGTGGAAGCCTTCGCCGTCTACTCAAGAATCCTCTCCGACCTAGAGGCAAGAATCCGCGCAGAACTGGAAAAGCCTGAACTGGCAGCAAAAAGAATACTGAGACGTCTCCCAGCGGGGATGGGATTCACCTTCTCTTACGAGTTTGCCCGCTCCTCTGGGTTAACCGTTCACAGCTTACACGAGTTTCTCTCAGCATTGAAAACAGTTGATTTGATTTCTATTCGGTTCCACATGGAAAGATGCGATTTTGAGCGTTGGCTACGACATGTTGTCGGCGACGACAAACTAGCCGACCGGGTAGCCAAAATTAGCCAGTTAAAAAGAAAGCTGAAAGGCGAAGCTCTGCGTAATAGGGTTATTGCCATAACTGAAAAAAGAATAAAACAGCTGAAAAAAGTCGCCAAAGTTCCTGCCAGCTTAAAGAAGAAGGAAAACTAAGAAAGAGGGCAAGCAAATAAAATACTGAATGTGAGTGTGAATCGAGAGGTTATTGGTTATGATAAGAGACCCTGTCTGCGGGATGCCTTTAACTGAACCAAAGGAAGAATTCAAGGCTGAAGTAAGGGGAAGAACATACTATTTCTGCGGCGAATACTGCAAACATGCCTTCTTGCAGGGAAAGAGAATAGCCTACTTCTCCATGGAAATCGGGTTACACAATGACATTCACAGCTACAGCGGAGGTTTAGGCGTATTAGCTGGCGATGTCATCAAGTCCAGCGCTGACCTCAAGATTCCGTTGGTGGGGGTCACTCTTGTCAGCAGCAAGGGGTACCTGAGACAGGAGATAAGAGACGGAAAACAGATCGATCATCCAGACGAATGGACACCCTCCAAACAAATGAATGAATTACCCAACCAAGTCGAGCTGAAAATACAGAATCGAACGGTAAAAGTGAAGGCTTGGCTTTACGACCACCAGAGCCCTACAGGAGGACTAGTTCCTGTATTGTTTCTGGACACAAACGTTGAAGGCAACTCCCCGGAGGACCGAGAGATCACCTCTTTCCTGTATGGCGGCGACAGGAAGTACAGGCTGAATCAGGAGATTGTTTTGGGAATCGGCGGGGTGAAGATGCTGGAAGCCGCAGGCTTTAAGATAGGAAAGTATCACATGAACGAGGGGCATTCCTGTTTTCTGACCTTGGAGTTGCTGAGAAACAACAACATGGAACTGGATAAGGTTAGAGACCTATGCATATTCACCACTCACACTCCGGTGGAAGCGGGTCACGACAAATTCTCCTACGACCTTGTCCAAGAAATGCTGGGAGACATAATTCCTCTAGAAACCCTGAAGCAGCTTGGGGGCGACGACCAGCTTAACATGACCCGTCTTGCCCTGAACACCAGCAAATACGTGAACGGCGTAGCAAAAAGACACAAAGAATTTTCCTTGACCCTGTTTCCGGGATATAACATCTCAGCCATAACCAATGGCGTCCACTCGTTCACATGGACCTGTGAGGGTTTCAGAAGGCTTTTTGACAAGTATTTGCCGGGATGGGCTAACGAACCTGAGTTGCTGGTCAGAGTTGACAGCATCCCCGACGAGGATATTTGGCGGGCTCACGTGGACGCTAAAGAAAATCTCATACGCTATGTTCGTGAACGTTCAGGTGTCCAGTTTGACCCTTATGCGCTTACGCTGGGTTTTGCGCGTAGAGCCACAGGCTACAAGAGAGCAACTCTGCTGTTCTCAAACCTGAAGAGGCTTGAAGAAGTCAACGGAGTGGGCAAGATTCAGGTGGTTTACGCTGGCAAAGCACATCCTAATGACTGGATGGGAAAACGGTTAATCAAAGAGATTCATGAAATGAAAGAAAAACTGAAAGACCTCATGAACATAGTCTATCTGGAGAATTATGACCTGCAGATGGCAGCTAAACTCACCTCCGGCGTAGACGTCTGGCTGAACACTCCCATCCCGCCTTTCGAGGCTTCCGGCACCAGCGGAATGAAGGCAGCACATAACGGGGTGCTAAACTTCAGCGTCTTGGATGGATGGTGGGTGGAGGGATGCATTGAGGGCGTCACTGGCTGGGCTATTGGTCCTTCACCGAAAGAAAAGTTGGAAGAGGCTGAGAGAAGGCGCCGGGAGATTACAGAATTATACGATAAACTGCAGTATCTCATTATTCCCGCGTTCTACAAGAATAGGGATGATTGGATACAGCTGATGGAAAATTCGATTGGAAAGGTCGCATACTACTTCAACAGCCACAGGATGATGCGAAGATACGCCACAGAAGCCTACCTCTAAGTGTCCAAGTTTTTTATTTTTGTTTTAGTCTAGTCGCCAATGGATTTATATGAACGAATATACATATG
>Ga0207752_1001572_pt1 | contig 10187 bp, 6 predicted proteins | sample Pon2CUnioCityCA_6_FD_187272 | JGI IMG/M metagenome (GOLD analysis project Ga0207752, IMG submission 187272) | Marine sediment microbial community from Union City, CA, USA - Pond 2C Sediment 2 (SPAdes) | ecosystem: Environmental > Aquatic > Marine > Intertidal zone > Salt pond sediment ... | reverse complement strand
ATGAGTAACAGAGGTAACCCCCCGGCTCTGCCGGGGGACTCACAGAGTTTGACAGATACAGGAGTCGTCCACCAGACTCACGGACTGTGAACCGCTCAAAGTTTCACAGAAAGGAGGTCCGATGGACGACTATGAGAGCCTAAAGCACACGCGATGGGAATGCAAATACCATGTGGTGTTCATCCCCAAGTGTCGGCGTCAGAAGCTCTACCAGCAGCTGCGTCAGCACCTTGGGGAGGTGTTTCGCCAATTGGCTCAGCAGCGGGAGAGCAAGATCCTGGAAGGGCACCTGGTCGTGGATCACGTCCATATGCTGATCTCGATCCCGCCCAAGTACGCCGTGGCCCAGGTAATCGGGTACATCAAAGGCAAAAGCGCCATTCGCGTTGCCCGGACGTTCGGGGGCAGGAAGAGGAACTTCACGGGACAGCACTTCTGGGCCCGGGGATATTTTGTGTCCACAGTGGGTCGGGACGAGAAGGCGATCCGGGAATACATCCAGCGGCAGGAACAGGAAGACCGCCGGTTGGACCAGATGAAGATGTTCGATTGACCGCCGCCGCAGGCGGCTCCCAATCAATCCGCTTTGAGCGGTTCACATTCCAAGCCTCCAGCTTTGCTGGAGGTACCTGACTCCGAATCCGTGCCGTCGGGGGGTAATGGGGGAAACAGTTGAGGCCCGGCCGGCTTCCTTGACGCGTTGAGAAAATCGGCATTTCCAAGCCGCGTTCGGTTGACACAACGTGCAGAGCGGGTTATGATAGAACGTGCACGGCAGGAAATCGACGGTCGCTTTGAGTGTTGCCCGCCCAACACAAGGACGCGATGAGTCGAACGAGGGACGACGTGATGAGCATTCGAATCGTACTTGCCGATGATCACGCCATCGTGCGTCATGGCTTAGGTCGGGCCGTGCAGCAGGAGGACGACATGGAGGTTGTCGGCCAGGCCAGCGACGGGCACTCCACCGTGGAACTGGCAAGAGAGCTTCTGCCGGATGTTGTGGTGATGGATATCAGCATGCCGGAGCTGAACGGTATCGAAGCGACGCGAGAGATCCAGCGGGAGGCGCCCGGCGTGAGGGTGATCGCCCTGTCCATGCACTCGGCGAAACGCTATGTGACCGAAATGTTCCGAGCCGGGGCTTCCGGGTATCTCCTCAAGGACTGCGACTTCGATGAACTGGCGCGAGCCGTTCGTGCGGTGGCCGAGGGCAAAACCTACGTCAGCCCATCCGTCAGCAGCGTCGTCGTCGAAGATCTCATTCACAAGGAGCGGAAAACCGAGGCAACGGCCTTTTCTCTGCTCACGCAACGGGAACGGGAGGTGCTGCAGCTCCTCGCCGAGGGCCGAACGACCAAGCAGATCGCTCTGCGGCTTCACATCAGCCCCAAGACGGTCGAGGCGCATCGACTGCGGGTGATGAACAAACTCCAGATCGACAACGTCGCCCAACTCACCAAGTATGCCATTCAGGAAGGACTCACCTCTGCAGAGCTCTGATTGAAGGCCATCGGGCCGAGACGTTCCAGATACCATAGACCGCCGGGCGTGAACAAGCACAAGCCAAACACCGCGGTTCCAATCCCGCAGCCATAATCGATCCCATGCCGGCGTGCCCACTTGACGCGAAGGAGGAAACACGGTAAGGAAGACGCCATTTGGGTATCGGTGCCCGCCGGATTGCCGGTCTTCCGGGGGGACGTGCAGGAGTGTAGACCAGTTCTGGCGAATCTCTTCACCCAACGGCTCGTCACCGGCGGCGAGGGCACAGATTCGGGACCAGTGAACTATGCAGGAACTTTGCGCATGATGAATCAACAGCGTGGGACGGCCCATCACAAAACATCCATCGCCTATTTCTCCATGGAGATCGGCCTTCAGTCTGATATACCGACCTACAGTGGGGGATTGGGTATCCTCGCTGGCGACACTGTCCGTACGGCGGCGGACATGGAAGTGCCCATGGTTGGCGTCACTCTGCTGCCTCGCAAGGGGTATTTCCACCAGGCGCTGGACGCCGCCGGAAATCAGATCGAGAAGTCGGATGCATGGGACGTGAGCGATCACCTCAGGCAACTCAAGGCCCGTGTTACGGTGGTCATGGACAAGAGGGAACTGAAGGTCCGTGCCTGGCAGTACGACGTGGTGGGGGCAACCGGGTTCACCGTTCCGGTGCTCTTTCTGGATACCGACATGAGGGGAAACGATGCCAGAGACCGCAAGCTGAGCCACCATTTGTACGGTGGGGATGAACGCTACCGGCTCTGCCAGGAATACGTGCTGGGCGTGGGCGGCGCGCGGATGTTGCGAGCGCTCGGGTACGAACACATCGACCGCTTCCATATGAATGAAGGACACGCCGCCTTTCTGATCCTTCAGTTGGTCGATGAGGAGTTGAGCCGCGCCGGCGGCAGGAAGATCAAGCCGGAGCATATCGAGAGTGTTCGGAGAAAGTGCGTCTTCACGATGCATACGCCGGTGGCGGCCGGACACGACAAGTTTCCAATGAGCATGGTACGCAAGGTCCTCGGAAGGCATAAGATATGGGATCTCCGGGGGGAACTGGCCGGCGATCGCGACACGTTGAACATGACGTATCTGGCGCTGAACTTCAGTCGCTACGTCAACGGCGTATCCGAGCAGCACGGGAGGGTATCGCGCGAGATGTTCGCCTCGTATCAGATCGACGCCATCACCAACGGTGTCCATGCCGCCACGTGGGTGTCCGGGCCATTTCAAAGACTGCTGGACCGGTACACGCCGGCTTGGCGCACGGACAACTTCAGTATTCGATACGCTCTGAGCGTTCCGGTCGAAGAGGTCTGGCAGGCACACACGAAGTGCAAGGCGAAGTTGATTCGCTATGTTGCCAAGCACCAGAAGGTGAAGCTCGATCCGGAAGTCTTTACGATTGGTTTTGGCCGCCGGGCGACCGCCTACAAGCGGGCCGATCTGATCCTCCGGGACCTGGACCGGCTCAAGGAAATTGCGCCCAGCGCCGGGCCGTTCCAAATCGTCTTTGCCGGCAAGGCGCATCCACAGGACGCAGCGGGCAAGAGACTGATCGGGCAAGTCTTCGAGGCCCGAGAGCGGCTCGAGCCGGATGTGCGCCTAGTCTATCTACCCAACTACGATATGGACGTGGCCAAGGTCATGATCCCGGGCGTGGACGTGTGGCTCAACACGCCGCAGCCGCCCCACGAGGCGTCGGGGACGAGTGGGATGAAGGCCGCTCTGAATGCCGTTCCTTCCTTGAGTATGCTGGACGGCTGGTGGATCGAGGGCTGCGTCGAGAACCTGACCGGCTGGGCCATTCGAGACGGCGGCAAGGCGCGCAAGGGCCGCAAGGACACATCGGCAAAGGATGCGGCGGCGCTGTACGCCAAACTGCAAGACGTCGTGATCCCCATGTTCTACAGGGACCGCGCGCGGTACATGCGCATTATGCTCTGCGCTCTGGCGTTGAACGGATCGTTCTTCAACACCCAGAGAATGCTCCAGGAGTATCTCCTGAAGGCCTACCTGAAGTAGGCGCAGGATGGGGAGGTTCTCTCCCGGGACTTCTGCTCCAGGTTTTTTCCCGTCAGTTTCGGCGAGCGACCCAGCAGATCGGAGACTCCGGTGCCCGCCCCGGCGTCCCATGTAAGGAGATCCCTCATTTGACATAAGCAAAACCCTCATTCGCCACATTCGCTCTTGTATACCTATCACTGCATCAGTAACATGGGAACCCGGTTCATTCTGGAGAGGATGGACGGGCCTTTGGCTCGGAGGCCAAAGCATGGCAGGAGATAGGGACAGAAGAGTCAAGCCCAAGAGAAGTACAGGCAGGATCGGAGACGACCCGCGGCGAATTCGGCTTGCAGGGGACATGGCCAGGGATAACCAGGGAAACTCGCCGGATGAATTCAACGACCCGCGCCGGGAGGCGGAGCGCAGGCCGCCGTTCGAGTCCGTCTCCATAGACCGGATGTCCGAGATCGATGTGGCGGCCATGGTGCACGAGTTGCGTGTCCACCAGGAAGAACTGAAGATGCAGAATAGGGAGCTGCGTCGGGTCCAGACCGATCTCGAGGAATCGCGGAGCAAGTACACGGAACTGTTTGATTTCGCCCCGATCGGATACCTCATCTTCAACGCGGACGGCACGATTGAGCAGGCCAACCTGACCGCAGCGAGCATGCTTCAAACCGAACGGGGCAGGCTGTGCGGTACGCCGTTTGCCATCCATGTCTCCCCGTGCAGCACGGATACGTTCCGCAATCACTACCAGGCCGTCTTCAAGACCGGGCAGTCGCAGCGGTGCGAAGTCGAACTGAGACCTCAGGACAAGGCCCTCCTGACGGTCCGGCTGCGCAGCCGGCCCGTGAAGAACGGGGCGGGCAAGGTCATCCAGTGCCGTACGGCCATGACCAACATCACCGCCCTGGCCCGGACGGAGCAACGGCTGAAGGAGTCCGAGCGGCGGTTCCGCACGCTGGCCGAGAATGCCCCGGATATTATCGCCCGCATCGACCGGGATATGCGCGTTCTGTACGTGAATCAGGCCATCGAGGATGCGGTGGGGATTCCCACGGACGAATTGGTCGGCCGGACCTTCGAGCAGATGGGTGTGCCCGACGACACGCGCGGCCGATGGACGGAGACGATCACCACGGTCTTCAACACGGGCCAGGCCGGCAAGGTCGATTTCGATGGCAGCGTAGCGCAGCACCTGCGGCACTACAGTGCGGCGATTGAGCCGGAGTTCGACGAACAGCAGACAGTCAATACGGTCATCGTGACCGTACGCGACGTCACCGACCGCGTGCAGGCCGAGGAGAAGTACAGCGCGGTCATTCGCAGCCTGCAGGATGGGTTCTGCATCATCGACACGGAGGGCCGGTACGTCGAGGTGAACGACACGTGCTGCCGCATGCTCGGACGCAGCCGCGAGGAGCTGCTCGGCATGAACGTGCGCGACATCTGGGAACCCGAGCAGCAGCAGGCATTGATGGCGCACATGCAAGAGGCGCTCGAACACGGCTGGGACAAGTTCCGGATGCGGCATCGCCGTAAGGACGGCAGCCGCATGGACTGCGACATCACGATCCAGAGCCTCGGCGGCGACCGGCTCTTCGTTTTCGCCCGGGATATCACCGCCGAGCGGGTCGCCGAGGAGCAGATCGCTTTCCAGGCCCACATCCTCAAGGACATCACCGACGCGGTCATTGCCATCGACAACGAGGGTCGCGTCACGTACTGGAACCAGGCCGCCGAGCAGCTTTACGAGATCCCCGTGGATGAGGCCGTCGGACAGAAAGTTGATGAACTGTGCCTCTGGCAATGGCCCGGCGGGGAGACGGACAAGGCGGTTCACAACGAACTGGAGCAGAGCGGGTCGTGGCAGGGTCTTCAGACGCAGACAACAAGGACCGGCGAGGAGCTCATCGTCAGAATCAGCCTCAGAGTGGTGAGGAACGATGCGGGGGACCCCATCGGTTACCTGGCTGTCATCCACGACGAAACGCAGGAAAGGATGGCTCAGGAAGACCGGATGCGGACCCTGCGACGACTCGAGCTGGTCGGCCAAGCCACCAACGACGGGATCTGGGACTGGGACGTGCGCACGGATGTGCTCTGGCATAATGACGCCTATGCAACGGCTTTCGGCTACGATTCGGATGAAGCAATCGCTTCGCCCGAGTGGTGGCGCGAGCGCATCCATCCGGAGGATCGAGAAATGGCGTTCTCGACGCTCCACAAGGTTCTTCACAGCGACGACGACCGGTGGACGGCCCGGTATCGTTTCAGACGCAAGGACGGGTCCTACGCCTGGGTCATGGCCAGTGCCTATGTGCTCCGTGACAGGCAGGGCAAGCCGGTGCGCGTGACCGGCTCGATGCTGGACCTGACGGAGAAGCTCGAGTTACTCGACCAGTTGGAAAGCGAGCGATCGAAGCTCGGGACGATCCTCGAAGCCGCGCTGGTCGGGATCGTTGTCGTCGATAACCAGACGCGGATCACGTATGCGAATCCGGCCGCTCAGTCCCTGTCCGGCCGGCCCGTGCCGATCGGGGAGCCAATTGGCGCGAACGAAAAGGTTGAGGTCTGCTATCCCGACGGTCGAGTCTACGATCTGCGTCAACTACCGATCGTCCGCTCCGCGCTCGATGGTGAGGTGTATTCCGAAGTCGATCTTCTGGTCCGATGGTCGGGCGGCCGCGAACGCTATCTGCTCGTCAACACGAGCCCCCTCCGAAGTGCGCAGGGCGAGATCACGGGGGCCGTTGCCGTCCTTCAGGATGTCACGCAGACCCGGCAGGCCGAGCAGGCCCTGCGTGAGGCCCACGACCGTCTGGAACGGCGCGTCCGTGAGCGGACCCTCGAGCTCGACAAGGCGGTCACGACCCTCCATAAGGAAGTCGCCGAGAAGCAGGAAGCACAGCAACAATTGATGCGTCAAAACGAGATGCTGCAGATGATCATCGACAACATCCCGGTGATGCTGTGCTTCTACGACACCGAGGGTCGCGTGCGCATGGTCAATGACGAGTTCACACGGGTCCTCGGTTACTCGTTGGAAGATCTCCAGGAGCACGACCCGATGGAGCTGCGCTTCCCCGACCCGGCGTACCGCCGGGAGGCATGGGATTGCATGCTCGCGGCCAAGCCCGGATGGCGCGACTTCTTCGTGCAGCGAAAGCAGGGTGGCAAAGTCACGAGCTCATGGGCCAACGTTCGGCTCTCCGACGGGGCCTATCTTGGGATCGGAATCGATATCCGCGAGCGCAAGCGATGGGAGAACCGCCTTCGGGAAAGCGAGGAGCGCTACCGAACTTTGGTGGAACTGTCGCCTGACGCGATTGGGGTCGAGCGGGATGGTGGGATTCAGTTTGTCAACTCGATGGCGGTCACGATGCTTGGGGCCGAAACGGCCAAAGAGCTTCTTGGGCAGCCCATTCTCGATTTTGTACACCCGGACTACCGCCGGCGCGCCCAGCAACAGTTCCGGCGCCTTCGCCGGCGGAGAAAGCCGCTGACGCTGACGGAACAGAAAATCATCTGTCTCGACGGCACGCCGCTGGATGTCGAAATGGCCGGGATGCCGATCACCTTCGAGAACAAGCCCGCCACCCAGATCGTCATGCGCGACATTACGCGGCGCAAGGAGGCGGAGGCCCGGTTGCAGGACAGCGCCCGGCAGTTACAGCAGCAGGCGGAACTGCTCGATCTGGCCCACGATAGCATCGTCGTCAACGACATGGATGGGCGCATCGTGTTCTGGAATCATGGGGCCGAGCAGACCTTCGGTTGGACGCGCCACGAGGCCATCGGAAAGATCAGTCACGAATTCCTGAAGACCGGGTATCCGCTCAGCCTGATCGAGATCACCGCCCAGCTCCTGAGCCAGGGCCGCTGGAATGGTGAACTCACCCACACCACGCAGACCGGTGAGACAATCATCGTCTCCAGCCGCTGGGTCCTCCAGCGCGACGCGACCGGTCGGCCCGTCGGAATCCTCGTCATCGACCGCGATATCACCCAGCAGAAGCGCGCCGAGCACGAATCCGTCGAGGCCAGGCGATTCGCCGAGAGTATCACGGACACGATTCAGGAGTCACTGCTCGTGCTCGACCGGGACCTCAAGGTGCTTTCGGCCAACCAGACGTTCTATCAGACCTTCCGGGTCCCGCCGGCCGAGACCGAAGGACACTACGTGTACGATATCGACGGCGGACAATGGGACATCCCGGAACTCCGAAAACTTCTCGAGGACATTCTGCCCCAGAGTACGAGCTTCGAGCACTTCGAGGTCGAGCAGAACTTCGAGCATATCGGGCGTCGGACGATGCAGCTCAATGCCCGGCGGATCTACCGTGAGGCGCAGGAGACCGAGATGATTCTCCTGGCCATTCGGGACATCACCGTTCGCAAGGAGCAGGAGAAGAAGATCCGCGAGGACCAACGCCGCTTGGCCACGTTGACGGAGGAACTGCTGCTGACGGAGGAACGCGAGCGGCACCGGCTCGCCGTGATGCTGCACGACTCCATTGGGCAATCGCTGTCGTTCTCCAAGCGCGAGTTGGGCGTGGTGCAGAAGAACGCATCGGATCACGTCAAGAGCACTCTCGAATATGTGAAGCAGCAGATCGACGAGGCAATCCGTGAGACGCGGAGCCTGACGTTCGAGTTGAGCCCCACGACGCTGCACACGTTCGGTCTGGAGGCGGCCGTTGAGGAGCTGGCCGAGCAGTTCGCCGAGCGGGGAGCGTTTGAGTGTCACTTCGAGGCAACCGAGGAGGACAAGCCGCTCACCGAGCAGATCAAGGCGCTGCTGTTCCGGGCGGCGCGCGAGTTGCTAACGAATATTACCAAGCACGCGGAGGCTTCGAACGTATTCATTCGTATCGACTAGGTCGACACGAGCATCCGTATGATTATGCAAGATGATGGGAAGGGATTCGATGTCTCGCGGCTGGGGCATGACTTCGGTCGGCGAAAGGGGTTCGGCTTGTTCAGCATCCGTGAGCGGCTGACCTACGTCGGTGGCGTCTTTTCCATCGAATCCCAGCCCGGCGAAGGGACGAAAGTCACCTTACTGGCGCCGCTGCATCGTATCGACACGGACAAGGACAGGGATAAGGAGAAGTAGAGGAGTGGGAAATCATGAACATAAGGGTACTGATCGCGGACGACCATGCCATCGTGCGTCACGGACTCAGCCGGTCCATTCAGCAGCAGGAGGACATGGAGGTGGTCGGCCAGGCGGGTGACGGGCACTCCGCCGTGGAACTGGCGCGAGAGTTGAATCCTAATATCATTCTCATGGACGTGAGCATGCCCAACCTGAACGGGATCGAGGCGACGCGCGCCATCTTGCGCGACTCACCGGGGACGCGGGTGATCGCGCTGTCGATGCACTCGGCCAAGCGGTACGTGCGCGAGATGTTCCGCGCCGGCGCCTCGGGGTACCTGCTCAAGGACTGCGAGTTCGACGAGCTGATCCACACCATTCGCCTGATTGCCGAGGGGCAGACGTATATCAGTCCCACGATCAGCCGCGTCGTCGTGGAGAATTGCATGCACGACGCGCCGGGGGAGAAAGGCAGCGCGTTCTCCGTGCTCACACAGCGCGAGCGCGAGGTTCTGCAGCTCATGGCCGAAGGCAACAGCACGAAGCGGATTGCGATGCAGTTGTACATCAGTCCCAAGACGGTGGAGGCCCATCGGCTGCGGATTATGAACAAGCTCGATATTGACAGCGTTGCCCTGCTGACCAAGTATGCGATTCAGGAAGGGCTCACGCCGGCGGAACCCTGATCGTCTCGCTGCGGCCACGCGAGGCCTATTGCCGGAACGAGCAACACGGACGGATCTGTGGACAGCGGACCGGCGCGCCTCGGCCGCATCGAATATAGTCTCGGCCAATGACCAAGTCGTTGGTTTTGACATTTGACCTCTGCTTCCTGCTATCTCGAATTGGCCGCTTGGCCAGTGTGAGTCAGTTGCCAATCAGGCGAAGTCGGCAAACACTCGTCGGACATACTGTGTGCTCCGTCTGAAAGCCTCGACCGTTTGCATCGTGTTCGGCGAGCCGGCTTCGACCGCCTGCTCGAGGACCAGCAGCGGCTTGACGCCAATCTCCAGCAAATAGCCGGCGAGCCGCTCGTAGTCGATATCGCCCGGCCCGAAGGCCTCCGTCCAGACGCCGTCTTGGGACTGACGAAGATGCAGCTCCGTGATCCGCCGGCCGTAGAGCCTTACGACATCGAACAGCGCCACCTGCGAATTGCCCGCGCCACGGTAAACCCAGTGTGCGTCGAGGCACAGAGTGACGTTCTCCGGGTCCGTACCCACCATCATGTGATGAAACTCGCGGGCGGCGTTGCGCAGCTCGATATCATGATTGTGATAGGCGAGGATCAGGCCCATCCGCTTCAGTCTCTCGCCGAGCCCGTTCATCGCCTGGGCCTGGGTCTCAAGCTGCTCGTCGCTCTTATTCTCCGGCCCGCCCCACTGAATCGGGCTGGGGTTCGTCACGATGATCCGCGTGCCGAGCGATTCCTGCGCCTTGCCGGCGGCGGCAAGCACGTCCTCAATGCTCTTACTAATTGGAGCATAATTTATTGAACCTAGGGTCGGCGTAATCGTATGAACTGCTATGACGATATGCGATGGCAGAAAACTTTCTCCGCAAGCCC
>Ga0207752_1001571_pt1 | contig 10191 bp, 10 predicted proteins | sample Pon2CUnioCityCA_6_FD_187272 | JGI IMG/M metagenome (GOLD analysis project Ga0207752, IMG submission 187272) | Marine sediment microbial community from Union City, CA, USA - Pond 2C Sediment 2 (SPAdes) | ecosystem: Environmental > Aquatic > Marine > Intertidal zone > Salt pond sediment ... | reverse complement strand
ATTTTCTTCTATTATGTCACCTCTTAGGCTACATATTGGCATATTAAGGGGTAAAAGCTGCCAAAATATTCCACTACAAATCTTGTCTATTTGGGCAAGGCGCCATATTTCGATATTAAGGGGTAAAAGTAGCCTGAGAGTGTACAAAAGGCGCCATAATTGGATATTATGGGCTAAAAGGCGCCTAAGGATTAGGGGCTATTTATAAATCAAAAGGAATTGAATTATGGAAGAGAAGGATATTTTTCGTCCAACAGCCGGCCGGCTGATGGACCAGGTGCGCGAAACGCTGCGCTTTTATCATTATGCTTATAATACTGAGAAGTCTTACGTTAGCTGGATTTTAAAATATATCCGGTTTAGTGGTAAACGGCACCCAAAGGATATGGGGAAGCGTGAGATAGAACGATTTTTAAGTCATCTTGCGGTAAATCGTAATGTTGCCGCGGCAACGCAAAATCAGGCATTTAATGCGATTATTTTTTTATATAAAAAAGTCCTGGCTATTGATATTGATTTGAATATTCGGGCAACGAATGCGAATAAAAGAAAAAACTTACCCACTGTTTTAAGTAAAGAAGAAGCTGAGAATTTAATTTCTCGTATGCATGGTACTGCTAAGGTACTTGCTGGATTAATGTATGGAACGGGGATGCGTTCATTAGAAGTTATTCGGCTGCGACTGCAAGATATTGATTTTGAAAATAATCAAATATTTGTCAGAGCACCGAAAGGTGGAAGAGATCGCACAACGTTGTTTCCTGATAACGTGCACAAAATAATCTATCGACAGATTGAAAAAGTAAAAAAACTTCATGCCCAGGATTTAGAAGAGGGTTACGGTGAAGTATATTTACCTAATGCTATTGCGCGAAAATATAAAAAGGCAAGTGTCTCTATCGGTTGGCAGTATTTATTTCCTTCAAAGGTGAGATCGAAAGATCCACGTTCGGGAAAAATTATGCGACATCATATTGATAAATCGGGATTACAAAAAGCGGTAGCTAAAGCTAAAGATCAGGCCAATATAGCCAAACGGATATCACCGCATACATTACGCCACAGTTTTGCGACGCATATGTTAGAGAAAGGTGAAAACATTCGATTATTACAATCGTTGTTAGGTCATAAAGATGTGAAGACCACTGAAATTTATACCCATGTAATGAATAAAAGTCATGATGGTATTAAAAGTCCGCTCGATGATATTGATTTTGATGATGAGTAATTTAACAACCTATGTGTTTCGGTTTCATGATGATACAAATGTTGCACGTATTCCGTTTGCAAAGTGGAAGCGGATTCGTGAAGGTGAAGAGTGTGTAAAAGAGTATGCGAATAAAAAAATGTATATTGCTTATGCGTATATTTTACTTGAAAACAGAAAACCGGATTATTGTCCAATTATTGAAGGATCAATATATTATTTTGATGCGATGGGGTATGTTATTAAAACGTTAACAAAAATAGATCTTCTAAGAGAGTTATATGAAAAGGATGATGATGCGATTGATTTTAATTACCATAGGCAAAAAGTTGATTATTTTAAAAAGCATCAGTGGCAGTTAGATTCGAGTCAGATACAGGAAGTGATTAAAATGATTTGGTAAAATTAATCTTTCTCTCAACTGGTGCCGTTGTTATTTTTGACTCTTTCCCATGATGATTTTATTTAAGAGCCCCACGCGCTTAAGTCATTAACGGTGACTTAGACGGCATGCCACAGCTGTATTATTAAGCCATTGCACCATTAATGCTTATTACCTGGCTGGATATATAACCTGCGGCATCGGATGCAAGGAAATCTACCAGTGCGGCAACTTCTTTAGGTGTACCGGTACGTTTCATTGGTACTATTTTTTTGACCTTATCGTTATCAAAAACTTCATCGGTCATAGTACCTTCAATAATACCGGGAGCCACTGCATTTACGGTAATCCCACGTGAAGCCACTTCAACGGCTAATGATTTGGTTGCACCGATAATTCCGGCTTTTGCCGCGGCATAATTTGCCTGGCCACGGTTACCCATGGTGCCGGCAATGGATGACATATTAATGATTCTTCCCCAGCGGGTTTGCATCATGGGAAGTAATAAAGGTTGCGTGACATTAAAGAAACCATTGAGGTTAACATCGATCACTTTGTTCCATTGCTCGGCTTTCATGCCGGCAAGAATAGCGTCTTCATGGATACCAGCGTTGTTAACCAGTACCTGGATAGGACCTTGTTCAAGTAGTTGTTCAATCGCGCTTTGTGAAGCTGCTTGATCGGTGACATCAAAACTTATTGATTCAGCGCTACCATTTGCAGATTTAATTTTTTCTACAATGGCATTGGCTTTTGCGATATTACTATTGGCGTGCACGATGACATGCAATCCTGTTTCGGCAAGCTTTAAGCAAATCGCTTCACCGATATCACCACTTCCACCTGTTACTAATGCGCGTTTTTTTTTATCTGTCATAATTATTTTTTAAACTATTCGTTATTTGAGACCATTAACTATTTGAAATTGATACAACAGTTGCACGACCTGAGACAAGTTCATTTTCGCCTGTTAATACTTTAAAGCTGTAAATCATATTACCACCTTGCGACAGTATTTTAGTGGCTTCTATACGCAGTTGTGTTTCTACATTTTTAATATCACATAACTCAATTTTAATATCACGTAACGCGGCTAAATAACCTTCTGTCATTTGCACACCTTGTTCACGATCATGTATGCCACCGTGAACTGCCATCGCCTGTGCCGCGTATTCTAACAGGTGAACAGAGGATAGCGTTTCATTGCGACGTAAGGGATTGGTATCAAGCTTATGTGACTGGCTGGTACAGGTAATCGTGTTTTCATCCCATGATTCAACCCGGTCTAGTAAACACATATCAAAACTATGCGGGATTAAACTGCAGAGTTCGTCATGTTCGATTATTTCAACCATGAATGATATCCACTTTTAGTTTCGCATTATTAAGGTGAGGAAGAAAAAGTGTTGTGTTATTTTTTAAGCACAGCGCTTCAAGTAATGGCAGGCTTTCAGCAATGGGATTACTTTCTTGTAACTTGTTTAAAGAAGCATTCGCGCATTGACTCTTACCAACACTGTTATGTGTAATATCAAGTTTAATACTGGCAAAACTTGATGCAGTTTTGTTTAAGCTAAGTACACATGCCGTGGCAAAGGGTTCAGTTACATCACTAAATTTATTCAGAGGTGCTTCGGCTGGGTAGTCATAGGCCACAAATAAAACATCTTCTTGTCCTGATAAAACCTGTGTTACTGCTTCGAGTAAGCCACTGGCATAAGTCGAGTCGCCGGTCGAGATACTGGTTGAAGCGGCGGGTGATTTAGCAGCTATTGCCCAGTAACCTGAAGGCGCGTTATGTACCGAGTTATGGAACTGGGTCGGTGAAATAAATTTCGGCTCCATGGTCAAGCTATTACAGATGGTGTTTGAAATCTGGAAGTCACCGTTAGAAGAAGCAAATACCGCGGGGAGTTGCCTTTCTTTAATGTTAGCCTCATCAGCTACATGCAAAGCCAGTTTTATATAAGGGGTTGTACGGCGGCGTTCGTTCGCGGGTAATAATTGCGGGGCAAGTTTAGGGAACTCCGCGCTTTGCCATTGTGCTTGTCCAGTTAAGACAGGCATAGCTTCGTCCAGACCTACCATATTCGGTGCCGCAATACTGAGCGTGTTGATATAAACGGGCTTCATTAGGCTGTTCATTTTGTGAGCCCAAAAATTAAACTGCAGTTACTGCCACCAAAACCAAATGAATTACTAATGACATGGTTAATGGTTTTCTCTGGTTTCATGTTTTCAGACAGGACATGCATGCCCAGGGACGGATCAGAAGTTTTTAAATTCAGGTTGGCCGGTAAAAACTGGTTTTCCAGGATAAGAGCGCAAATAATCGCCTCGGTGATGCCGGCAGCACCCAGCGTATGGCCGGTCCAGCCCTTGGTTGAGCTGCACGGTGTTTGCGTATCAAACACGGATGTTATGGCCTTGTCTTCAGCGGCATCATTGGCCGGTGTCGCGGTGCCGTGCAAGTTGATGTAACCAATGTCGCTTGCTGAAAGTGCAGCCGAATTGAGCGCCTGGGTCATGGCATCGGCAGCACCACGGCCTTCTGGATGAGGGCTCGACATGTGGTAGGCATCACTGCTTTCTCCGTAGCCTTTTAAAACTACTTTTGAACCTGGAGCGGGTGATTTTTCCAGCAGCGCAAAAGCTCCGGCTTCACCAATACTGATGCCATCACGGTTTTCATCACAGGGGCGACACGGTTCTGCTGATGTGAGTTGTAATGAGTGAAAGCCGTAGAGAGATACCTGGGTCAGGGTATCAACGCCACCGACAATAGCTGCATCGCAAAAACCCGCTTCTATATGGCGGTGGGCCGCGGCAAAGACCTTGGCACTGGACGAGCAGGCGGTAGATATGACGTGACCAACACCGCTGAGGCCGAGTGATTGCTGGGTATAATCGAGTAACGAAGTGAAATTATGTGTATGCATAAAATCATAATCAGCAGGTAAATCCCCTTTTTCATCACGTTTTAAATAGGCTTTTTCGGTTTCTTCTGAGCCCGAGGTACTGCTACCAAGAAAGATACCAATACGATCGGCGCCATATTTATTGATTGCCTGCTTAATTGCATTACGAAAGCCATCGGTATCAAGTGTAAGTTTAGCTAACTGGTTATTACGGCAACTGAAAACAGAGAGATGATCCTCTAGTGGATAGTCATCAACGCCATTGACCTTGCCGAGCCAGGTAGAAAAATCCAGGTTTTTTGACAGGCGTAAGCCTGACTGCTTTTCTTGTAGCGCGCTAAAGGTGGCCGTTTTTCCTCGACCCAGTGCATTGATCATGCTACTTGCGGTAATAAATAGTGGAGAAATGGGCATAAGAATGTATGGCTCAGGCTTTTTCGCGTTTAATATTAAACATCAGGGTCAAAACAAAACACCCGAGTACACCGTAGGTCACTGTTTGTCCAAGCGCGGAGAGTACCGGGATTTCGGAAAAGCCAAGTATACCGAAAGTGATCAGGGTTGAGGAAGCGCTGATAAAAATACCGTGTAAGCGATGCTGATAGTCTTCAAGCGAGCGCCAGCTGCGGTCAAAGAACAGGCTGTAATCGAGTCCAATACCGACGATTAATAACAGGGCCAGGATATGAAACAGGTTAAGTTGTGTTCCGAGTAAAACCTGGATACTGATACTAAATAACACGGACAGTGCTACGGGCAATAAGATTGAGCCCATGCGTTTGAGTGGGCGAACCAGCAGCAGGATAAAGCCAATAATAAGTGAGCCAATTAGCAAACGTGTTAGCGCGGTTTGCTGGTAATCGGACATTAGTGACGATGAAGCCTGGCGTAAATTCAGGTAGTGCGGTTTTAGCTCGGCATGCGCATCTATCCAGTTAATCAAGGCTGTATCATCACTGACGCCACTGAGTCGAATGATTGAAACCCAGTTATTGTCTTTAAAAAACAGGTCCTGCTTGATATGTTTTGCCAGTGGTGTTTTGTAGAACTCTGCAACGTTGATAGGTTTTAGTTCTTTGCTTGCCGTTATGTCCTCAATAAAAGGCGTAAAAAAATTCTTTTTAAATGGCAGTGATGTTGTCGCGTTATTTAAACTTTCCAGTAGTACTTCTCTTTGTGGAAGTTGTTGTTGATTACGCCGCTGCGTTTGTTGGCTGGGAATAAACTGGGTAACCGAAAAAATATTATTGACCCGTTTATCCTGTTTTAAAACAGTTAACTGATCTACAAGTGACTCTGTGCGTTGCAATACTCTTTCAGCATCGTGATCTTTAATTAAAAAAACATGATTCACTTCAGGTGCGCCGATCGAATGACGTAATGCCTGGTCAAGTTTTTTAGCTTCTGCAGGCACCGGGCTAAGATCAGAAATATCTTCTGACCAGGTAGATTGATTATTAACAGTTAAAACAACAGCAGAAAATAAAATAACTATGATAGCAGCTACAGCCCGTGTTTTTATAGAGAAAGTGATGCTTGATAAATGTGTTAAGTAGTAATGATCCTGTTTATTAAAATTCAAGTTTAACCATGAGGGCACTATCCAACGGGTAACAAGCAGTGAAACGATTAAACCGGTAATAGCAAATACGGCAAGTTGCGATAAACCACTGAAGCCTGTCCCTAACATAGCGAGGTACGCTAACGCGGTTGTGGTTACACCCAGTCGTAAGGTTGGCCAGATAGATAATACAGTTTGTTGAGGATCTTGCGTGTGCTTGTGATGACTGAATAAATGTACAGGGTAATCAATGCAGACACCGAGCAGGGTGATACCAAAAGCGATAATGATGCCATGAACCTGTTGAAACAGGATATTCGTTACGGTTAACGCAGCAATCGCCGCGGAAGCCAGTGGTAGCATGGCAATAAAAAATAAACGTGCTGAACGGTATGACCACCAGAATAAAAGTGACATTAAAACAAGCGCGATACTGGATAACCACCTGGTAGTAGATTGAATAGACGATCGTGTTTTAACCGCAAGGCTTGCAGTACCGCTCATATCAACAGTGATACTTTTACCTGTTGTAAATCTCGCAACTTCTGTATTAATTTCTTCTAAAGCACGTTGCTGGTTATCGAGGTTAAAGTTTTCAAGCTTGAGTTCAACAAGCAGCAATGCTGAAGTTTTTTCTTTATCAAACCAGACACCGTGTTGATGGGTGTTATTTGCGCGTTCCTGTAATCGATAGAGAAACTGCGCAAAATGGTTTTGTGGATCGGTGGCGAGCGTGTTTTTAAATACCGTGATGCCAGAACGTAGCTCGGTTAAGCGTTGCTTTAGGCTGGCGGATAATGCTTCTTTTGAAAACGCGCTATTTTCGGCAAGCAGGTAACGATAATCAAAAAGCAGCTTATATTTACTATTAATCAGTTGCTGCAGGTTAAATGCTTGCTGACCATTATGAACCAGGCTGATATTTTTTTTCTTCTCAAGTGATTGTTTAAGTTGTTTGCTAATACTTGCAAGTTGTTTTGTATCTTCTCCAGAGAGCCTGATTATCAACAGGCGTGCAGTACTGCCTTTTTGTAATTCATCAAGTAATAGCTGTACATCTTTATTCTCATGATCTTCCGGCATGAATTGTGATATATCTGATACCACGTGTAATGAAGAGACAAGATAAACGAGAGAAGCAAGCAGCAAACTTAACCAGCCAATGTGGGCTATAAATGTTGTTCGCTGTAGAGTTTGCATGTGTTGGTCTAACCTGCCTAGCGATGATTAGAAATGTGCGTAACGCTATAATCTTTATTCGCTTCGGTGACAATGATTTTACTTAGCTTGTTTTGATTGCCCTGCATTTTTATTGAATCGATATAACCATGGACAAAACTGTCACGTGGTACCAATACCAGTTGCCACGAATTGATCGGGCCTTTAATGCTAATATTGAAATCATTATTAAGCGCGTCATGATTACCCGATAACACATTTATGATTGAGGTCAGGACGGCTGAGAACTCCGGGTGGTCTTTTAAATTAATGGTATGCGTTTCATGCGCGGTTTTAATTTTTAATTCATCACCGCTAATTTTATTTGAAATTTTTTCAGGCTCGACAATATATTTAGCCAGCTTGTCCGGTGCGATAAATTCAAGTTGACCGATCGAGACAATAGGCTGTTCAAGAAAAGAAGTGTATTTTTCTTCTTTAAAATCAACAGTGCTTTTTTGCTGCTGAGAAAATAAGTTCAATACATCGGTAAGTGAAGCATCTACTTTAGCTGCGTGGGCGGGCAGGCTAAAAAGTAGAACAATGATTAATAACAGTTTGTTAATTTTATTCATCTTGCCAGAAGTCATAAAAGTTGAACCAGTTGTAAGGATATTTTTTAAGATAATATTCAATTCGATCGACATATTTTTGCGTTGTTTGTTTAACGTAGTCTTCGCGTTCGCTGCGCTTTAACTTGATAGCATCAGCAATTTTTTCAATATGGATTTCATACCTGTTTTTACCACAATATACCCCGCAGAAAAAGAAAACCGGTGCCTGGGTAATGGTTGCCAATGTTATTGGGCCGCTAGGAAAATCAACCTTTTCACCGAGTAGCTGGCAGCTAATATGCTTATCATTTTTCACGTAGCGATCACCGAGCATACCTACCATATTGCCTGCTTCTAAACTTTCATTCATTTCCAGCATGGCGTTATCACTCGCAAGATTGATAATCGCTTTAGCCGCTTCCGGGTTAAGGTTGTTAAATACCTTCGTGATCATGGCATTGTGATCCTGGTACATCAGGATTTTAACCGGGATAGCGTTGTGAATAGCCAGCGCCCGTAACAGTTCAAAGCTGCCAAGATGTGCACCAAGTAAAATTGCGCCTTTGCTTGTACCCTGTAATTCCTCGATATGTTCAAGGCCATGAACTTTTATCTCAAAGCGATGAAACTGGTCGGTAAGAAAATAAACACGATCAAGAATTGTCGCTGAAAAATAAAATATATGTTTTGCCACCTGCCATGGATTACCACTATAGGCATTAACACGTTTTAAATAATTTCTTGATGCCTTCCTGACCTGGGATGAAGTCAGGTAAAAATAAACTGTGATCGGGTATAACCAGAAACGCGCAAAAAACCGCGAGGTATTTAAAGCAATCCACAAGATTAGTTTTAACGTTGCAGGATTGCTACGCTCTTTATTCTTTGACCAGTCCTGGCTCACGTTAAGCTCTTTAGCGTGAGCTGGCCAGTAACAAGTTTTGTCTCGTTATAATAGCAAGTAAAGCTGATCGCAGTTTCACTTTTTTCATTCACTTCAAGGCTAACGGTTTGTCCAGGCAAAAGAGGGTGAATAAATTTAACAGTCGGTATTGCCGTGATAGTAAAGCCGGGTTTTATACTTTTAATAATATTAATTACTTCATCCAGGATGACGACACCGGGGACAACCGGGTTACCCGGAAAGTGCCCTTCTAATGAAGGATGTGCAGAGGAAATAGTAAACGTCATGTCCATATGATTTTAAGCCGAGTCCTTTAAGTGTTTATGATTACGATATTGTTCTAATAACGTTACCAGGCTTTTAAGCGGTAACTTACCGGTTTCATTATAAGGAAGTTTATCAAGTTTAATCAGTGGCCTCGGCATAAAAGCGTGATCGACCTGTTGGCTTAGAAAAGCATTAATTTCTTTTATCGATAAGTCGGGCGCAACAACAAAAGCTGCCAGCCGTGCTTTTTCATCCGGACTTTCACTTGGCATAAAGAAAACCGCATCCTCAACACCATTTAATGAACAAAGCTTAATTTTAAGATCATTTAACGAGCCACGTTTACCTGCAATTTTAACCAGGTCAGATTGGCGACCAAGTAAAAGAAAGTGTTGAGGATCAAGTTGTTCTATTTGATCGGGCAATAAAATTTCTTCTTCACTAAACGGGGTAGATAGGCAGGCGCCTGTTACTTTATCCAGAAGTTTATAACCTGGCAGTATTCGCCATTCCTGGTTTTGTGTCGTATAACGTGTTGCGATTACCCCGGCTTCCGAGCAGCCATAAATTTCCTGTATGCTTGTTTGCATTTTTTGTTCAACGTCACTGGCAAGTTGTCGTGATAAGGGAGCAGTTGCACTGATAACAAAGTCTACTTCTGGCCACTCAAGTTGTGTCTTGCTGCAGGCACGTAAATGAATCGGAGTGGTAACCAGCACCACGGGTGTTGCAGCCAGCTGAAGTGTTTGACGAATATCTTCCGGGAAAAAAGGTTTAGTACTATGAACGCAAACACCGGTTACAATTGGATATACAATCGAGGTTTCAAATCCATACATATGTTGAGGTGGAACAGTGGCGACAAATGTATGTTGAGTTGGTTGGTTTAAATTCAGTTGCGCAGCAACACGTTGTGCGCTGTCTACAAGTGCCTCCCATGTTTTGCTATTAGGTTTAGGTTTTCCGCTACTACCTGAGGTAAAAACAATAGCGACAGTTTGATCTGCACTAATTTCAGCTGGAAAATCAAGCTTGCTGCTTACTTCTGATTTTAAACACGCCTCTATGATTTCATCGTTAAAACGTTGAGTATCCTGGTACTCCTGCTCAATTTTTATGATTTCATTTTCAGCATGGTGCGCAGGTAACAGGCAAATATGTTTTTGGATAATGCTGGCTA
>Ga0207752_1001570_pt1 | contig 10199 bp, 11 predicted proteins | sample Pon2CUnioCityCA_6_FD_187272 | JGI IMG/M metagenome (GOLD analysis project Ga0207752, IMG submission 187272) | Marine sediment microbial community from Union City, CA, USA - Pond 2C Sediment 2 (SPAdes) | ecosystem: Environmental > Aquatic > Marine > Intertidal zone > Salt pond sediment ... | reverse complement strand
ACGATCTGCTCGCCGGCCTGTTCGCGCTGCTGGTGTTGCAGTTGGCGGCGCGCTGGCTGGCTTGAGATCGGCCCTCTAACGGCCCTCGAACGATCCCGGGCCCGGGCCGCTCAGGGTAGATAAATGCCGGCCTTGCCGAGCATGTCGACCAGGCGCACCAGCGGCAGGCCGATCAGCGCGGTGGGGTCGTCGCCGTCGAGGCTTTTGAACAGGGTGATGCCGTAACCTTCGGACTTGAAACTGCCGGCGCAATCGTAGGGTTTTTCCTGAAATAGATAGCGGTCGATCTGGATCGGATCGAGCAGGCGGAAGGTGACGCCAAAGGGCACGCAGTCGAGCTGGTATTCGCCGCTCTCCGAATCCAGCAGGCAGATCCCGGTGTGGAACATCACCTGTCGGCCGGAGGCGCGGCGCAGCTGCACGGCGGCGTTGTCGTGGGTGCCGGGCTTGCCGAGGATGCGCCCGTCCAGCTCGGCGACCTGATCGGAGCCGATGATCAGCTTGCGGCGCTGGTGGCCGGCGACGTTGCGCGCCTTGTCCAGCGCCAGCCGCTTGACCAGTTCGCTGGGCAGTTCGCCGTCCTGCGGGGTTTCGTCGCAATCCGGGCTGACGGTGTCGAAGGGCAGGCTGAGCCGCTCCAGCAGTTCGCGCCGGTAGCGTGAGGTCGAGGCCAGAATAATGGGCTTCATAGGCCGGGGATTTCCACGGGTTATTGTTCAGGCGGCGATTGTACTATCCGGTCGCCGCCAGCCAATCGCCATCCTAATAGAGGCGTACTTTCCCGTGGCGGTGTCGCGGCCGCATAATGTGAACCGGTCCCCAGCCCGCGCCGAGCGATTCAGCCATGTCACAGCCATTGCCCGTGGAGTTCGATCCACAACGCCTCGCCAATGCCGGCGAAGAATTCATCGCCCGGCTGCCGCTGGCGCAATTCAAACGCCTCGTTGCAGAGCTTCGGGATAGCGCTGGCGAGGTCTCGGCGAGGCTGCGCCTGAGCTGCGACGAAGCGGGCCGGGTGCTGGTGCGCGGGCGCGTACAGGCGGATCTGACGCTGCGCTGCGAGCGTTGCCTCGGCGATTTCGTTTTGCCGGTCGACAGCGATCTGGATCTGCTGGTGGTGGATAGCGAATCCGCTGCCGAAGCGCTGCCCGATGAGATAGAAGCGCTGATTGCCAATGAGCACGGACGCCTGCGCGCTGTTGATTTGCTGGAGGACGAATTATTGTTGTCATTGCCGATCGTGGCCAAACACGCAGATGAGCATGACTGTGCGGGCAACTTCGTGTATAAAGCGCAGCCTACCGCGCCGGCCCCCCAGGCGCCGCGAGAGAATCCTTTCGCGGCGCTGGCCGGATTGAAAAAAAATGATTGACCCCGGAGATCGCCAGCATGGCAGTCCAGCAACGCCGCAAGACCCGCTCGCGCCGTGGCATGCGCCGCGCCCACGACGCGCTGAGCAAGCCCACCCTGTCCATCGATGCCACCACCGGTGAAGTACACCGCCGCCACCACATCAGCGCCGACGGCTTCTACCGTGGTCGCAAAGTTGTGGAGGCCAGCAAGGCCGAAGCCGAACTCTGAGCCTGTCATGCCCGCGATGAATGACAAACTTCGTCGCGGCTGGCAGCGCCCTGTCGACACCGCGGTGCGCTCGGCGCGTACCGCATGAATAGTCCCGTCACCATCGCGCTGGACGCCATGAGCGGCGACAGCGGCGCCGGCGTGGTCGTGCCCGCCGCGCTGAAAGTGCTGTCCCGGCATAACTCGGTGCGCCTGCTGCTGGTCGGTGACACAGCGCGCATCGAAAGCGAACTCGCTCGCCACAGCGGGCGCGTCGCAGAGGGGCGGCTGGAACTGCGCCACGCCAGTCAGGTAGTGGCCATGGACGAGCCTCCGGGCAGCGCACTGCGCGGCAAGAAAGACTCGTCGATGCGGGTAGCGCTGAATCTGGTCAAGAGCGGCGAGGCCGACGCCTGTGTCTGCGCCGGCAATACCGGCGCGCTGATGGCGACTGCGCGCTACGTGCTCAAGACCCTGCCGGGCATCGATCGGCCGGCGATCTGCACCAGCATTCCGGCGATCGGCGGCCACACCCACATGCTCGATCTCGGCGCCAACCTCGAGTGCGACGCCGAGCACCTGTTCCAGTTCGCGGTGATGGGCTCGATCCTCGCATCGGCGGTGGATAGCATCGCCGCGCCGCGCGTCGGCCTGCTCAACATCGGCGCCGAGGACATTAAAGGCAGCGAGTCGATCAAGGCGGCCGGGCAGCTGCTGGAACGCTCCGATCTCAACTACATCGGTTTCGTCGAGGGCAACCAGATCTACAGCGGCGAGGTCGATGTGGTGGTCTGCGATGGCTTTGTCGGCAACGTCTCGCTGAAGACCAGCGAGGGCGTCGCCAAGATGATCGCGCACTATCTGCGCGAGGAATTTCGCTCCAGCCTGCCGAAAAAGCTCGTCGGCCTGCTGGCCACGCCGGTGCTCAATGCCTTCAAGCAGCGCATCGATCCGCGCCGCTACAACGGCGCCAGCCTGCTCGGCCTGCAGGGCATCGCGGTCAAAAGCCATGGCGGCGCTGACGCGCTGGCGTTTGCCAACGCGGTCGATATTGCTCTGCTCGAAGTGGCCAAGCGCGTGCCCAGCATGATAGACAGCCACCTCGAAAACCTTCTCACGGAAGCCACATCGTGACTTACGCCAGAATCAGCGGCACCGGTAGCTACCTCCCCGCACGCGCAGTGAGCAACAGTGAGCTGGAGAGCTGGGTCGACACCAGTGATGCGTGGATCCGTGCGCGCACCGGCATCGAGCAACGGCATCTGGCGGCCGAGGGCGAGCACACGGTGGATCTCGCCGAGCAGGCCGCTCGCCGCGCCATCGACGCTGCCGGCATCGCAGCGCAGGATCTCGATCTGATCGTCGTCGCCACCACCACCGCTGATCAGGTATTCCCCAGCACCGCCTGCCTGCTGCAGAGCCGGCTCGACGTGCACGGCTGTCCGGCCTTCGACGTGCAGGCGGTGTGCACCGGCTTCGTCTACGCGCTCGGCGTGGCGGAAAAATTCATCCGCACCGGCAGCAGCAAGCGCGCGCTGGTGGTCGGTGCGGAGACCTTTTCGCGCATTCTCAACTGGGAGGATCGCAGCACCTGCGTGCTGTTTGGCGATGGTGCCGGGGCGGTAGTGCTGGAGGCGGCCGATCAGCCGGGCATCTATTCGACCCACCTGCACGCCGACGGCGACTACGCCAGCCTGCTGCATGTGCCGCAGGGCGTGTCGACCAACTATGCGGCGGTCCGCGAGGGGCGCGCCTTCGTCGAAATGAAGGGCAGCGAGGTGTTCAAGATGGCGGTCAAAACCCTCGGCCGGATCGTCGATGAAACCCTCGCCGCCAATGACATGCACAAATCCGACATCGACTGGCTGGTGCCGCACCAGGCCAATATCCGCATCATCGCCGCCACCGCTCGCAAGCTCGACATGCCGATGGAGCGCGTGGTCTGCACGGTCGCCGAACACGGCAACACGTCGGCGGCGTCGATTCCGCTGGCGCTGGACGCGGCGGTTCGCGACGGCCGCATCCAGCGCGGCCAGACGGTACTGCTGGAGGGCTTCGGTGGTGGCTTCACCTGGGGATCTGCCCTGCTGCGCTATTAGCGGCGGCTCAGCTTCGGCGCGCTGGCGCGCGCGTATTTTGCGCCGCTCGCGATCCAGCCGATCAGGCAGCGCTTGCGTTGCGACAAGTTTTCGACACCTGAGTCGCTGCTAGGATGGCGTCTCATTGCCATTGCCATTGCCATTGCCCGGCCCCGTTATCGCATGATGTATCCCGGCATGATCAAGCTGCTGCTCGTCGACGATCACGAACTGGTGCGCACAGCCATCCGCCATCTGCTGCAGGCCAGCGAGTGCATCGCCGAAATTTTCGAAGCCAGCGATGCCGAGAGCGCTCTGGCGCTGATCGAGCACGAGGCGCCGCAGATCGTGCTGATGGATCTGGCGATGCCCGGGCTGGGCGGCTTCGAAGCCACCCAGCGCATCTGCCAGCAGTATCCGCATATCCGGGTGATTATCCTCAGTGCCCAAGGCGATGGGCCGCTGCCGCGCCGGGTGCTGGAGGCCGGCGCACACGGCTACCTGAGCAAGGGTTGCAGCGAGGCGGAGATGCTCGCCGCGATCCAGCGGGTGCTGCGCGGGCAGAAATACATCGCCGCCGAAGTGGCGCAAAAGATGGCCATGGAATCGCTGGGCGGAAAGGGCGATACACCCTTCGACAGCCTCTCCAGCCGCGAGCTGCAAATCGTCATCCGCACCGCGCGGGGCGAGCGCAACCAGCAGATCGCCGATGCGCTGGCGATCAGCCCGAAGACGGTCAGCACCTACCGCAGCCGAGCGATGGAAAAGCTTGGCGTCGACACCACCGGCAGTCTGGTGCGGCTGGCGATGCGGCACGGCCTGCTCGACGCGGATACCTAGCCATTACAGTGCGGCCCGCGTCGGCCGATTGCCTTGTCCATCTGCGGCAGCTAGCCTGATTGCGATGAGCACCCCCGAAGCGCCCTTCGACGCCCGCGAGTTTCTCGCCCACACCAGTCAGCGTCCCGGTGTCTATCGCATGAAAAACGCTGCCGGCGAGGTCATTTACGTAGGCAAGGCGGGCAATCTGCGCAAGCGCCTGTCGAGCTACTTTCGCGGTAGCGCCGCCGGCCTCGGTGGTAAGACGCGCAGCATGCTGGCTCAGGTGGCCAGCGTCGAAGTGACCGTGACCGCCACCGAGGCCGAGGCGCTGCTGCTGGAGAGCAATCTCATCAAGGCGCATCGGCCGCGCTACAACGTGCTGCTGCGCGACGACAAGAGCTACCCCTATATCTACATCTCGACCAGCGACGAGTTTCCACGACTGGCCTTTCACCGCGGTGCGCGCCGCGATCCGGGCAAGTACGTCGGTCCCTATCCGAGTGCCAGCTCGGTGAAGAAGACGCTCGCGCTGGTACAGAAGCTGTTCCGCGTTCGCCAGTGCGAGGACAGCTATTTCAGCAATCGCCGCCGCCCCTGCCTGCAGCACCAGATCGGTCGTTGCAGCGCGCCCTGCGTGGGCCTGGTCAGCGTGCAGGACTACCGCGTCGATGTGGCGCGCACGCTGCTGGTGCTGGATGGTCGCGATGCCGAGGTGGTCACCGAGATGGCTGCCGACATGGAAGCCGCCGCGGCGCGGCTCGATTTTGAAACCGCGGCGCGCCTGCGCGATCAGATCGCCGGGCTCAAGCGCATCACCGAGCGCCAGTACGTGACCCGTGAGGGTGGCAATATCGACGCCGTCGCCGCCAGCCTGCGCGGCGGACAGGCCTGCGTGCAGGTGTTTTTCATTCGCAACGGCGTCAATCTCGGCAATAAGGCTTTCTATCCGCGCGTGCCCGATGAGGCCAGCGAAGAAGAGCTGCTGTACGGCTTCATCACCCAGTTCTACCTCGACCGCGAGGTGCCCGGCGAGATCCTCATCAGCCACCAGCTGGAGGATGCCGAATTGCTCTGTCAGGTGCTTGCCGAGCGTAGCGGTCGCGCGGTCTCTCTCAGCCACCGACTGCGCGGCCAGCGCGCGCGCTGGCTGGAGATGGCGTGCAGCAATGCCGAGCTGGCACTGGCGGCGCGGCTGTCGTCGCGCGCCGGGCTTGCCACACGCTACGACGATCTGCGCCGGCTGCTTGCTCTGGATGAGCTGCCATCGCGCATCGAGTGTTTCGATATCAGTCACACGCGCGGCGAATCGACCGTCGCCTCCTGCGTGGTGTTCGGCCCCGAGGGCGCGCTAAAGCAGGAGTACCGCCGCTTCAATATCAGCGACATCACCCCCGGCGATGACTACGCGGCACTGCATCAGGCGTTGTTGCGCCGCTATACCCGCCTGCTGCGCGAAGACCGGCCGATGCCGGATCTGCTGCTCATCGATGGCGGCAAGGGGCAGGTGGCGCAGGCGCAGGCGGTGATCGCAGAGCTGCAGATTACCGGCGTTCTGCTGGTCGGCGTCGCCAAGGGGCCGGAGCGGCGCCCGGGCGAGGAAAATCTGCTGCTCTGCCAGCGCGGCGAGACCTTGCATCCCGGGCCACACTCGCCGGGCTTGCATCTGATCCAGCAGATTCGCGATGAGGCGCATCGCTTCGCCGTCGCCGGGCATCGCGCCCAGCGCGGCAGGCAGCGCGGCCGTTCGTCGCTGGAGAGCATCGCCGGTCTCGGACCGAAGCGCCGCCGCGCACTGCTCACCCACTTCGGTGGTTTGCAGGGCGTGCAGCGCGCCGGCGTCGAAGATCTGGCCGCCACGCCGGGTATCAGCCGGCAGTTGGCGCAGCGCGTTTACGACAGCTTCCACGCCGATCCACTCGATCAGAACCAGAGCAAGGAGCGCGCATGAATTTCACCCTGCCCACCCTGTTGACGCTGCTGCGCATATTTCTGCTGCCGGTGATCGTGCTGCTGCTGTATTTGCCGCAGGCGTGGTCCGGCGCGGCCGCAGCGGCGGTCTTTCTGCTCGCCAGCCTGACGGATTGGCTCGACGGCTATCTGGCGCGCCGCTTGGGGCAGGAGTCACGCTTCGGCGCCTTCCTCGATCCGGTGGCCGACAAGCTGATGGTCGCCACCGTGCTGGCGGTGCTGGTCGAGCAACAGGCGAGCGTTTGGATCACGCTGCCGGCGGTGATTATCATCGGTCGCGAAATCACCATTTCCGCGTTGCGCGAGTGGATGGCACAGGTCGGCCAGCGCAGCAAAGTGGCGGTTTCGCACATCGGCAAAATCAAAACCACGGCGCAATTACTGGCGCTGTTGCTGCTGATCTACGAGCAGCCGCTGCTGGGCCTTCCGGTGTTTGAAATCGGTATGGCTTCTCTGTATATTGCCGCGCTGCTGACGGTCTGGTCGATGGTCAGCTACCTGAAAGCGGCGTTTTCCGAATAGAAATACCTGATTTGCCTGCGGTTGACTTTCATCCGGCTCAGCGTAAAATGCGCAGCCTTCCAAGCGGGAATAGCTCAGTTGGTAGAGCACAACCTTGCCAAGGTTGGGGTCGCGAGTTCGAGTCTCGTTTCCCGCTCCAAGTTTTAGAAAAAGCCTCGGCCAGCCCGGGGCTTTTTCGTCGTGCGGTCACACACCGGAAGGTGTATGATCGGACCCACCCCGGCTGAGTGGCAGAGTGGTCATGCAGCGGCCTGCAAAGCCGTGTACCTCGGTTCGACTCCGGGCTCAGCCTCCAATCCCCCCATGTATAACTGCGCGATCCGCCCGGATGGCGAAATTGGTAGACGCAGCGGACTTAAAATCCGCCGGTGGCGACACCGTGCCGGTTCGAGTCCGGCTCCGGGCACCAGGGTCCGTGTTGCGGGCGTCATCAGATTTCCCGAAAATCCGCTGTTTGGCGTTGCTGCACCATGTGCCGCCGATGCCGATGTCATAAATATTTTTGATTCGCTCGGCGACGCGGGCCCTCTGTAAATGGATGCCCCGCCGGATATCGTCAACCCGGATAGAGCCATCGATGAACAAGCGCGACACCGATTCGTTACTCGCCCTCGACCGCGACCACGTCTGGCACCCGTATGCGCCGATGCACGGCAGCAATCAGCCCTACCTGGTGGAATCCGCCAGCGGTGTACGCCTGCGTCTCGCCGATGGCCGCGAACTGGTCGATGGCATGGCCTCCTGGTGGTCGGCGATCCACGGTTACAACCACCCCGACCTGAATCGTGCCTTGAGCGAGCAGGCGCAGCGCATGGCGCATGTGATGTTCGGCGGCCTCACCCACGAACCGGCTATCCGGCTCGCCGAAGCACTGGTGGCGATCACCCCGGAACCGCTGCAAAGCGTGTTTCTGGCCGACTCCGGCTCGGTGTCTGTCGAAGTCGCGATCAAAATGGCACTGCAGTACTGGGCGTCGCTGGGTCGCCCCGACAAGCATCGCCTGCTGACCATCCGCAACGGCTACCACGGCGATACTTTCGCTGCGATGAGTGTCTGCGACCCGGTCAACGGCATGCATCAGTTGTTCACCGGCACGCTCGCCAAGCAACTTTTCGCCCCGGCGCCCGCCTGTCGCAGGGACGAGGATTTCAGCGAAGATGACATCCGCCCCCTGGCTGAGCTGTTGCAGAACCACGCCCACGAGGTGGCCGCGGTGATTCTCGAACCGCTGGTACAGGGTGCCGGTGGCATGCGCTTCTATTGCCCGGAATACCTGCGCCGCGTGCGCCGCCTCTGCGATCAGCACGGCGCTTTGCTGATCGCCGACGAGATCGCCACCGGCTTTGGTCGCACCGGTGAACTGTTCGCTTGCGAGCACGCCGGTATCAGCCCGGACATCCTTTGTGTGGGCAAGGCGCTGACCGGTGGATACATGACCATGGCGGCTGCGCTCACGACCCGGGAAATCAGTGAAACCCTTTCCAGCCGCGGCCCCGGCGCACTGATGCACGGCCCGACGTTTATGGGCAACCCGCTGGCCGCCGCAGTGGCCCTGGCCAGCATCGAGTTGCTGCGCGGCGGTCAGTGGCGGGAGCAGGTGGCGATGCTCGGCGCGGAGCTGTCCTCCGGGCTGGCCGCTTGTCGGCAGATGCCGGGGGTCTCGGACGTGCGCGTATTCGGCGCGATCGGGGTGGTCGAAATGGAGCGAGCACTGGATATGCCCGTGGTGCAGAGCGCGTTGGTGGCGCGTGGCGTGTGGCTGCGCCCCTTCGGCCGGCTGCTCTACTGTATGCCACCCTACGTGATGCCGCGAGAGGACATCCGCCTGCTGTGCGCGGCGATGTGCGATACGCTCGCCGAGGTCACCGCCTGAGCGGGGGATTGGGATCGTCGGGAGTGGGGGCTGAGACCGGGCTGAAGGCCGGATCAAGCCGAATCAGCGGGTCGGCAATGGTATCTGCGAGGCGGCGGTGCGCATTTCGAAGCCGGCCTCGGCTGCATCGTTGCGGGAGATCTTGTCTCCGTAGCCGTAGAGATAGAGGGCGATGATCAGTGCCGTGACCAGCAGCATCGCGGGGTGGCGCATCCAGTTCCCGGTAACCATCTCTGCAACTCCTTTCGCGGCTTGCCGCGATTCTCTTCCTGACTCAGCGCATGCAGACCCTCTTTTTAGATGCTCGATGGCTTGCGATCCGGGAACTAGTTCTCAGTTCGTGGCCGCTTGGCCGGGCGTGGGCGGATCAGCCGATGGACGGTTGAATCAAACAAACGTTTGAATTATAACTGCGCCAATGAGCTCGGACACCAAGGAAGCGATTCTGCGCGCTTCAGAAAAACTTTTTGCCAAACATGGCTTTAAAGAGACATCCCTGCGCTCGATCACGGCCGCGGCGGGAGTCAATCTGGCGGCGGTCAACTATCATTTCGGCTCAAAGGACGCACTCATCGAAGCATTGCTGGCGGATCGCCTGCGGCCGATGAATCGAGACCGCCTGCAACGCCTGGATGCACTGCGCAAAGCGCACCCGAATGGCGATATCCCCGTCGACCAGCTGATTCGCGCCTTCGTCGCTCCGGCGCTCGATCTGTCGCGGGACACCGAGCAGGGCGGGGCGGTGTTCGTCCGCTTGCTGGGCCGTACCTACATCGAGCCCAGTGCGAATATTCAAAATGCCCTGCGCGAGCTGTACGACCCGGTGATTCAGCGCTTTCGTCCGGCCTTCAGCGCGGCGCTACCGGAGCTGCCGGAAGACGAGCTGTACTGGCGCTTGCACTTCGTTGTCGGCCTGCTCGCCTACCTCATGTCCGGCTCGAACATGATGCGCCTGATCGCCTCATCGCATCTCAGTGAAGCGCCCGACAGCGAACAGCTGATCGAGCGCCTGATCAGCTTTGCCGGCGCCGGCATGCGCGCGCCGCTGGGTGCGGCACCTGCGGGTGCCCAGCGCTCGAAGCGCTGGCGCGACGACTACGAATTCAAGCAATGATCCCGCCGGGGCGCAGCCAGCGACCCGGTGGAGACGCAAACTGTGGAGCATGCAAATGGAAGTCATTATCGTCTGGCTCGTGACGCTACTAGTGGCACTCTACGCAGTGGCACGGCTGCGGGTCGGCCTGCCGCTGGCCACCGCGCTGGCCGCCGTCTGGCTGCTGCTGCTGACCCTCGCCGACTATGTCGATGGCATCGCCGCCGTGCCGCTCTGGCTGCTGCTCGGCGCAGTGGCCGCGCTGAACGTGCCGGAGTGGCGG
>Ga0207752_1001569_pt1 | contig 10206 bp, 2 predicted proteins | sample Pon2CUnioCityCA_6_FD_187272 | JGI IMG/M metagenome (GOLD analysis project Ga0207752, IMG submission 187272) | Marine sediment microbial community from Union City, CA, USA - Pond 2C Sediment 2 (SPAdes) | ecosystem: Environmental > Aquatic > Marine > Intertidal zone > Salt pond sediment ... | reverse complement strand
CCTGGCCCCTTCCAATAGAACAGTGCTGGCAGGCTACGATGATTTCCAGCAAGAGACTCCCGCCGGACGGAATCTTCACTTTGGAGTGAGAGAGCATACAATGGGCGCTATCCTCAATGGGCTGGCTTTGCACGGCGAACTAATTCCCTACGGCGGCACATTCTTGATCTTTTCAGACTACATGCGTCCGCCGGTGCGTCTGGCGGCGATGATGCGCTTGCCGGTTATTTACGTCTGGACCCACGATTCAGTCTGGGTTGGCGAGGATGGCCCCACCCACCAGCCGGTCGAACACCTGGCGGCCTTGCGCCTGTTCCCCAACCTGGTCGTCATCCGCCCCTGTGATGCCAACGAGACCATCACGGCCTGGCGAGTGGCGCTGAAACGACGAGACGGCCCTACCGCGCTGATTCTGACGCGCCAGCCGGTGCCGGTGCTTGACCGCAGCGACAAAGCCAGTGCAGAAGAATTGACTCGCGGTGCTTACATTCTTCGAGAAGCCCCCAACGGAGCACCCGACATAATTCTTATCAGCTCTGGCTCCGAAGTTCACGTCACGCTGGCGGCCCAGGAACGCTTAGCTGATCAGGGAATCCAGGCCCGAGTGGTGAGCATGCCCAGTTGGAAACTGTTCGAGGCTCAACCTGCCGCTTACCGCGCATCCGTCCTACCTTCTGAGATCACCGTTCGTCTGGCCGTTGAGGCTGCGCTTCCGTTCGGATGGGAGCGATACGTGGGGCTGCAAGGAGCGGTAGTGGGAATTCGGCGATTTGGAGCCTCGGCGCCCTATGAAGTATTGATGAATAAATTCGGCTTCACCATAGAGGCAGTGACCGAGAGAGCCTTGCAGTTATTGAAATGATGTAAGCGTTCAGGTGCATGCAGGGGCGATCCCTCGTGGTCGCCCGTACTGAACACTTACTTGAAATGATTACTCGGATCATTGAGCGAAGTATTTCCCGCTTTGTTGCCGCGATCTCCGATCGCGCCGATCTCCGATCGCGCCGATTCCCAATCGCATAGGACAAGATATAAAAATGTCGTCACTACTACTCAGGCCGCCCCATGGCGATCAAGAATGGACAAAAATATTTGATCGGGTTGAACGGTGCGATTTAAGCATTTTTCAGATTGGTTTCCATTTCTGGTGCTGGTCAGCAGGTATTAGGGAACTCCAAGAAAATAAACCTCCCAAACAAGTGTCGTGATGCAGTCAATGATACCTTGAAAAAGTGTATTCCGATGGAATTCGGGAACTCCGATGGAATTCGGGAACTCCGATGGAATTCGGGAACTCCGATGGAGTTCCTTACGCTTTTGGCAAAAAGCCGCTCTTTGCTTCCGTTTGAAGACTTTCGTGAACTTTGACCAGCTTCTTCAGATGTCGTTGGGAGGTTTATTTTTCTGGAAAAGCCTTAAACCAGGTTTTTGTAAAAAAACTGGGCTTTTTAGGACTTTGCGTGGTCCGCTTCGCAGGGGCGGGGCTCCGTGCCCGCCCGGTGCATTTTGTACGGGCGACCACAGAGGGATCGCCCCTACGAGCACATCGCCACGCGAAATCCTAGAGACCCAAAAACTGGTTTCTGGATTGCGTTCTGAACGCCTACACGTTGCCTCAAGGCTACGCGGCGTGTTTCTGCAATCAGTTGGAGGATGCGGAGAGTTGGAGAGCGAGACCCGCTGCGATGACCAAAAAAAATCCAAGTCCCAGCGTCAGTAACGCAACACCGCCTGTAGAGTGCGAGTCTCCACTGATGGGCAGCAGTACCGTTGGCTGGGGAGTGGGCGAAGCCTCGGGTCCAGACGGAGGGGCAGGCTTGGGAGGAGATGGAGGCTTTGGCGTGGGCGTAGGCTCCATCGTCGGGCGGGAGGGGCAGGTTGGCTCAATAGTCGGGCGTGGTGGTAACGTTGGCTCAATAGTCGGGCGTGGTGGTAATGTTGGCTCAATGGTCGGGCGTGATGGTAACGTTGGCTCAATGGTCGGGCGTGGTGGCAGGGTAGGAGTAGGGTCCTGGGCCAACACGACGGCCAATTGCCCGGCAACGCTCACCAGGCAGACAAGTATGCAAACTGCAAATCGCAGATTGCGAGTTCTGAATCTGCTTCTCATCACCTGGCGCTTTGCCTTCGACGATTTGCTCTAATACCGATACCTACGACTATGAGCGCCAGGCCTGTGACCAACAGAGCGATACCTTCGCCAGCCGTTCCGCCAGACTCAGGCAGCATAGGGGATACTGGTGCAGGCGTAGCAGTGGAGCCTGGACCTGGTGGGGCCGGCGCGCCCGGTGTGGATGGAGGCTCCGTTGGTTCTGGTGGAGAGGTTGGTGGCGGGTTGGGGCGAGTTGGGGCGGGGGCCGGTCTGGTTGGTCCGGGCGCGGGCCGCGTTGCCTCCTGGGCTATGGAAATAGAGGCATAGGGCAGCGCCAGCACAAAAACCAACGCAAAGATTCCAACAACCATCCACATATATCCCCAAGCAGCAGAGTTGGAGTGTTTGTCGCTCATTTTATTCCCTCCTACGCCATCTCCCACGAGATTCACTCGCCAGCATCTTTGCTCCAACTACGTTTTACTATGGCAGTATACTACAAGCCTAAGCGATGGCAAGCCTCTCAGATTCAGAAACCTAGTTTTCCCTTCGTTCAATGAGCATGACCAGCTTCCTCCCGCTCTCTTTGCCAGAGCGAGAGGAAGCAATCATATTCACTCATACACAGTGCGTGCTAATGGGAGGGGATGTTCGGGCGTGACGGCGGCGGTTCAAGTGTGGCACGCACGCCGTTGGCGCCGACCGCCCCTCCCTCGCCAATCACAGTGACCTGATACGGCCCGTATACATTGTTCTGCTCATTGAATTCGTACACCGCGCCATAATCTACCCCCGGATTCCAAGAATCTACCTGGCCATAGAGGGTCTGGACGCCCGGTTCACTGAAGGAACCGGCGAATTGGCTGTACTCCTCCCGCGAGTCATCAATGGTCAGGATGACTGACTCGCCTGGATCCAGTTCGCACAGCGACCACACCAGACCGGCCTCGGAGCCAGCATCGAACCAGCCCTGATTGACTTGGATGGGCAAGTCCGTTGGGTTGATGTACAGGTCGACCCAGAAGCAAGACTCTGGCGCCCGCGTGCTCTGATTTTCGATCATTATAGCGATGTCCACGGCTTGCCCAGCGGCTGGCTCCTCGGGTATGATGCTGATATCAGTGACTACCAGGTCGGGCAAGTCGATGACGGGTGTATGGTCTTTAAAGATCAACGGCAGATAGGCCTTGTAACGATCAGGCCGTGCTTGATTGATCAGGTGAGTTTCGGCCTGTAGATCTAGAGCTTCATGCCCACTATAGCCATCGTCTATCTGGGCCACGTTGTTGATGGGTTCGCTGACGGTGGGGATGAACTCTAGCTCGGTGATGACCACGCTGAACGTGATCGTTACCTGATCGCCTACGCTCAGCGGGCCGGCCCAGGTGATGGCCTGCTCCAATGGATCATAGCTGCCGCCGGAGACGCTGCCTGCCACGTAGTTGGTGTACTGGGGGATGGTATCCGTCATAACCGCAGCGTCAGTGTTCATCGTGCCGCTGTTGTTCAAGATGATGGTGTAAACGAGAGTATCACCAGCGTAGGCCGACTCGGCACTGACCTGCTTCACCGATGCGCTCACGTCGGGCGATGAAGTCACAACAGTTTCATCATTATTCTGGGCGCTCTCTCCCTCGCCAGTGAATATAGCATGGTTCTCGATGCGAGTTCCGTCCGGAAGAACCGGATCAACCTGCACCACCAGGAGCACCGTATCCACAAAGTTGGATGCCAGAGGAGCGAGATCCCAATTCACGTAACTGCTGTCGTTTGTGGCATAGTTACCCGTCGCCGCGACAAATTGGGTGTGTTTGGGAATCTGTGCAGTGAGTTCACCATCGTCTACAGGGTCTTCACCCTGGAAGGTGATGGTATAGGTTAGAAGCTCACCAGGCACGACTGTGTCAAGGCTATCGTCGATGTTCACCGAGAGCGCGCGGGCGATGTTTGTCTCTGCCGGCCCTGTCTCGAAAGGAGCGTGTCCCTCAAGGCCAGAGCCGTCGTCTACCGTGGCCACGTTGATGATAACGTCGTCATCTTCCAGGGCGTCATCCAGCCGGACTTTGTAGCTGATTTCCACCTCGTCGCCTACGTTCACCGGCCCTTCCCACATAACCATATCATCGGTGTAGGTGGCCTCACCTTGATTCCACTTCAGGTCATCCTGGTAGGTGGTTTCGACGGGCAGCGTGTCGGTCACTAGGACATTGCTGGCGTTCATGTCACCATCGTTGACCAACTTGATGGTATATTGAATCAGTTCGCCAGGGAGCGCCATCGCGCGGTCAACATCCTTCGTTGAGCCGGATAGGTCAGGTGCTGAATGCACCGTGGTGGTGGTCGGCCCCAGTATCATTGCTCCATGGTAGTTGAGGGTCGCTGCATTTGTGATGACCGTGCCGTTGTCCAGAGGACAATTGACCACTACATAGTAGGTCAGCGTGATTACTTTGCCAGCATCCAGATCACCGTTCCAGCCGATGGTGCGGATGCCTTCGTTCCAGAAGCCACCTCCTGGGTAGCCCTCGACCACCGGGCCGCTGAGGTAAGTGACTTCCTCCGGCAGTTCGTCGAGCACATTGACTGCTTGAGCGCCCATTCCTCCTTCATTAGCCAAGTGGATGGTGTAGCGCAGTTGTTCGCTGGGTGCTGCGTTCACCTTGTCTACCAACTTGGTGGAGGCAGTAAGCACCGGTCGGGCAACGATGGTGTCCTCAGATGCCTCGGCCCGATAGGCGTCGCCGTCAAAGATAGCCGCCATGTTGACCAGCACCGCGCCATTGGGTAGAGAGCCATCCGGTCGGACCGTAATCACAATTGGGTCATAGGTGCCTGGCTCCAGGTCGCCCAGAGTCCAGGTGATCACGTCGTTGGCATCAGGCCCACTGTATGTTCCAGAAGCGTTCTGGAAGAAGACATCGCTCGGCAACTGGTCGGTGATGACCACAGCAGGAGCCATCTGATTGCCCAACACTTCGTAATTGAGATGGTAAACCAACGAGCCGTCTGCCCGGACAGGATCATCCAGATCGGTCTTGGTGAGAGCCAGACTGTGCTCGCTATAGATGGTGGTATCCTCGTCGGCATTGACAGGTGTACCACCGTTGTCGTCGCCGATCGTTGCTTCGTTATGGAGCACGGTGCCGTCATTCAGCGGGCTGTTCACCTGCAGGGTCAGCGTCACCACACCGTCCTCGCCGGGCGACACGTCGCCTACGATCCAGGTGACGCTCCCACCGGCCACAGAGCAGACGGCGCCACCTTCGCAAGAGACGTAACTGGTATTCTCCGGAACGTCATCCTGGATGGTCACACCCTCGGCGACTTCCTGACCTGTGATGGTGTAGTGGATGGTATAGACCAATTCTCCACCGGCGCCCACCGGATCGTAGCCTGTGTCCTGCTTCTCCAGATGCAGTTCATGGCTGCTTTGCAGCATCGTGCGCTGTACCGAGCTGGAAGCGAAGGCGCCGTCGTCGTCCGAGATATGGGCCTGGTTGTAGATATAGCTGCCATCGGGCAGCAACTCATCGGTGCGTACGACCATGGTTACATCCCCCTCGTCGCCGGGCACGAGGTTGCCCAACTCCCACTGAACGATGGTGCCGTCAAAGGTGCCGTCAGGGGCACCCACGAAGGAGGTATCTACCGGCAAGTCATCCTGGATCACGACGTTAGGTGCTGGTTCGTTGCCTGTCACTCGATAGTGCAAAGTGTAGGTCAAAAGGCTGTTGGCCTGCACCGGGTCGGGATCATCGGCCTTGCTTACTTGCAGCGTATGGTCTGCGTGTACGATTGTGTCCTCGTCGGCCTCGGCGCGCCCGCCGTTGGCATCGGAGATGAAGGCCGTGTTGTAGATGCGAACGCCATTGAGCAGTGGCTCGTCTACCTGCACACGGAAGTGGACATCGCCTGTTTCACCAGGATCGAGATCACCCAAGCCCCAAGAGATGATCTCGCCCGTCTGGGTACCGCCGTCACCGATCCAGTCCACGGTGGTGCTGATGGGTATTCGATCGGTGATGACCACACTTTGGGCCGTCTCATTGCCGACGACCTCGTAGTCGATGGTATAGTTGAGCAAGCCCCCTGCCTCAACTGGATCAGGTGTGCTGGATTTGCTCAGATTGAAGGCATGACCACTGCCGACCAGCGTAGTCCACTCATCCCGATCAGTGTCTCCTGCGTTGCTGTCATAGACGTAGGCTGTGTTCTCTATCTCGGTGCCATCGGGCAGCGGGCTGACTGTTTGCACCTGAAGGTTGACGTTGCCACTGGCGCCGGGATCGCGATCGCCAAGTTGCCAGGTCACGACTTCGGTGTCTGGGTCGTGGCTGCAGCTATCCCCCCCGCCGCAGTTGTTGAAGATCGTATCTGCTGGTACCTGGTCGGTGATCACCACTGAGTGGGCTGATTCGTTGCCAGATACGGCCCAGTCTATGGTGTAGTGGATGATGTCACCGGCGTTCACGCTGCCCTCACCTGTCTTGGTCACATCTAGTTGGTGTGTGCTCTCGACGTTGATGGTGACGCCGGAAGCATCAGGCACACCGCCGTTATCGTCGGCAATGGAGGCGATGTTGTCGACGTTCATACCGTTGTCCAGTGGACTGTTCACGTCCACCACCAACGTGACCACGCCGGTCGCACCGGGGAGCTGATTGCCCAGGTGCCAGCGCACGGGACCAGTATCGCCCACACCGGGACTTTCGATGGTCGCCGGGATGCTCGAATCGGCGGAGGCGAAGGTGGTGTGGTCCGGCGTGTTGTCCACGATGACCACATTCTGCGCCTCCTCGTTACCGGATGCAGCCCAGGCGATGACGTAGGTGATCTGCTCTCCGGCCTGGACCGTGGCCGCGTGGGCCGATTTCTCCACGTCCAGCGCGTGGGCGCTGTTCACAGTCGTCTGCTCGTCGGCCTGGGCTGGAGTGCCACCGTTGCTATCGCTGATCTCGGCCTCGTTGGTGAACTGCGTGCCGTCAGACAGCACCGGATCCACATTTACCACAACGTCGATGGCATCTTCGGCGTCGGGATCGAGGTCACCAAGTTCCCAGGTGATAATGTGCTCAACAGGGTCGTAAGCGCCGCTCGGCGCACTGCTGGCGTAGGTCACCTGATCCGGCAACATATCCACAATGGTTACATCCTCGGCGATCTCGCTGCCCATGACGCTCCAGGAGAGGGTGTATGTGAGCTGCTGGCCTGCCTGGATTGGGTCCTGGCTGTCATCCTTGTCCAGTGTAAAGCCGTGCTGGCTGGAGATGGTGGTGACGAATGTGTCCTCGGCCTCCCCATCATCGGCGTCAAAAACGTGGGCCGTGTTGGTGATCTCAGTCCCATTGGCCAGTGGATCTTCTGCTTGCACGGTGAGGTTCAGTACGCCGCCCTGGCCTGGATTCAGCGTGCCCAGCGCCCAGGTGATGACGCCGTTCGCGTCGGGGCCGGTGTAGCTGCCGGTCGCGCTCTGGAAGGTGGTGTTCTCGGGCAAGATGTCATTGATGACCACGTTCGGGGCGGCTTCGTCGCCATACACGGTGTAGTCGATGGCGTACTGGATCTGACCGCCGGCCACAACCTCGTCGGGCGCGCTCTTCTCGACGTCCAGCGTGTGGTCGGCGTGGACGGTGGCCAGCGCATCGTCGTCGTCGGGCGTGCCGCCGTTGTTATCGTAGATGTGAGCCACATTGTCGATGACCGTGCCGTCGGTCAGCGGAGTGACCACGCGCACCTGGAAGGAGACGTCGCCGCTGTCGCCGGGCTCCTGATTGCCCAGTGACCAGCGCACGTGGTCGCCCATGAAGGTGCCGCCACCAACGTAGGCGGTGTGGGCCGGGATGGCGTCGGTGATGACCACGTTCTGTGCGGCCTCGTTGCCACTCACCGACCAATGGAGGTTGTAGTTGATGATGGCGTTGGGGGACGTGTCGGTCGGGCCGGTCTTGGTCACATGCAGGGCATGTTCGCTCTGCACCTCGGTCTGGATGGTGTCGCTATCAGTCGCGCCGCCGTTCCCATCGGCGATGGAGGCGGTGTTCTCGATGATCGTGCCATCGTTCAGCGGGCTGATCACGTTTACCACTATCGTGACGCTGCCGGTCGCGCCGGGCGCCAGATCCTCCAGGTGCCAGCGTACCAGTCCCGTGCTGCCGGGGGTGGGTGTCTCGCGCCACGCGCCGCCGGAGGCGTCCGCGAAGGTGGTGTTGGGTGGCGTGCCGTCCTGGATGATCACATCCTGGGCGGTCTCGTTGCCCGTGACGGCGTAGGTGATGACGTAGGTGAGCTGCACGCCGGCCTCGACCGGATCGGGAGTGGCGCGCTTTTCCACGTCCAGCGTGTGGCTGGCGTTGACGGTGGTCTGTTCCGTGGCGTTGGCGGGGATGCCATCGTTGCCATCGTAGATGTCAACCTGGTTGGTGAGCAAGGTGTCGTCGGGCAATGGTTCCTCCACGTCCATCGCGATGGTCAACACGCCGCTGGCGTTGGGTAGTTGCGTGCCCAGATCCCATGTGACGGTTCCCGCACCGGCGTCATAACCGTAACCGGGCGTGCCATCCACGAAGGTCACGTGATCGGGCAAGGCGTCCACCACGGTGACGCCCTGGGCGATCTCGCTGCCGCTGATGGACCAGTCAATGGTGTAGACCAGTTCCGAGCCTGCGTCCACCGGATCGGGGTCATCGCTCTTCTCGATGCTGAAGGCGTGACCGGAGGTGACGGTGGTGTCCACCGTGCTCTCGTCGGCCGCCGTTCCAGCGTCGTCGTCGGACATGCGGGCTATGTTGTGAATCTCAGTGCCATCGGCCAGCGGATCGTCTATCTTGACCGTCATATGCACCTCGCCGCTGTCGCCGGGGGCCAGATCGTACAGATCCCAGGTGACGGTGGCGCCGTCGAAGGTGCCGCCGCCGTCGGCGCTGACAAAGGTGGTGTGTGTCGGCACGGCGTCGGTGATGACCACATTGGGCGCCGGTTCATCGCCGTAGACCTGGTAGCTGATGGTGTACTCGATCTGGTCGCCCGCCGCCGCGCCGCCGGGACCGGACTTCTCGACGTCCAGCGTGTGGTCGCTGTCCACCTCGGTGTCGGAGATGGCGGCTTGTGGCGTGCCGCCGTTGCTATCGCTGATCCGCGTCCAGTTGTGGATGTTGGTCTCGTCCGCCAGCGGGGTGTCCACCCGCACCTGGAGCGAGACGCTGCCGCTGTCGTTGGGGTCGTGGGAGCCGGGCAGCGTCCACTGGACGTAGCCTTCGGCCAGGTGCGGCACACAGGCGCCGCAGGACTCGAAGCTGGTGTTAGCTGGGATGGCATCGGTGATGACGATAGTCTCAGCCGCCTCGTTGCCCGTTACCTCCCAATTGATGATGTAATTGATCACGCCGTCGGGCGCTACGGGGTCCGGCGTGCCACTCTTGGTCAGGATGAAGCTGTGGGCGCTCTCGATCGTGGTTTGCACACTGTCGCCGTCGGTGGCGCCGCCGTTGGCGTCGGAGATGTTGACCTCGTTCTCCAGCGTCGTGCCGTCCGGCAACGGGCTGGCGACGTCCACCACCAGGGTGAAGGAGCCGCTGGCGTCGTGGGGCTGGTTCCCCAGGTCCCAGGTGACGGTGTTGCCCGAAGGCGTGCAGCCGCCGGTGCAGCTAGATAAGCTGGTGTGCGCTGGCAGCGTGTCCACGAGGGAGACGCTTTCCGCGTTCTCGTTACCCGTGACCCCCCAGTTGACGTTGTATGTGATCTGGTCGCCGGCGTCCACTGTATCCGGGCCGTCCTTATCGACGTGCAGGGCGTGGCTTGAATGTACGGTGCTCGTCTCGGCGTCGTCGGCCGGGATGCCGTCATTGTCGTCAGAGATGGAGACGTTGTTCTCCAGCTCAGTGCCGTTGGGCAGCGGGCTGGCGACGTCCACCTCCACGACGAAGGTGCCCGATTCCCCAGGCGACTGGTCACCCAGACCCCAGGTCACCTGATGCGTGCCGCCGTTATAGACGCCGCCGTCGCTGGCGCTGACGAAGCTCACGTTCGCCGGCAGTTGATCCACGATGACCACGTTCTGGGCCATCTCGCTGCCGAAGACCTCCCAGGTGATAGTGTAGGTCAGCCCCGCGCCGGCC
>Ga0207752_1001568_pt1 | contig 10207 bp, 8 predicted proteins | sample Pon2CUnioCityCA_6_FD_187272 | JGI IMG/M metagenome (GOLD analysis project Ga0207752, IMG submission 187272) | Marine sediment microbial community from Union City, CA, USA - Pond 2C Sediment 2 (SPAdes) | ecosystem: Environmental > Aquatic > Marine > Intertidal zone > Salt pond sediment ... | reverse complement strand
TTAGTAGCCTTTATTATCCCAGGTTACATCGCATGGATAAGTTTAGGAATAGGAGCTGCAGCTGCTTCATATTTTCTGTATGCCGCTAGGAAAGCCTACAACAGCGAAACCAGGGAACCCTCAAGACAGATAACCGTGTTTGCCCTTCTCTCCATGCTCATAATTCCTGTAATTATCGGTTGGCTCACATTATACTTGGGGTACCTTTCAATTTTAACGGCGCTTCTAGCAACAGCGTTAACTGTCGAATTTTTCTCGAATTTGTTAGCACTTCCACTGAGCGTATACCACAGGTATCTGGAGTTGAAGATAAAAGAAACTCCGGTTTACCGCTTGCCAAGTATCACCATAGTAGTTCCAGCCCACAACGAAGAAAAAGTGATAGAGAGATGCATCGAAGCAATCCTGGAAATAGATTACCCCAAAAAGGAAGTTATTGTTGTAGATGACGGGTCAACAGACAAAACTTACCAGCTGGCCACAAAGTACAGACCGAAAGGCGTGAAGGTGCTCCGCAGAAAAAAGGCGGGCGGAAAATCTGCTGCCCTGAACACTGGCATACTGGGCGCTAAAGGTGAAATCATTATCACCTGCGACGCCGACAGCATGATAGGTAGAGCTGCCCTTAGAAGGATCGCCAGCCGATTCCAAGATCCGTCGGTCAGTGCTGTGGCAGGAAACGTGAAGGTTCTGAACAGGACGAGCCTAGTTACAAACTGTCAGGCGCTTGAATACATAGTGAACGAGAACATATACCGGAGAGTGTTTGACATCTTTGGGGTGGTGCCCGTGGTTCCGGGTCCGTTGGCTAGTTTCCGGAAAAGAACCTTAAAAGAGATAGGTTTCTATGACCGGGACACACTAACTGAGGATTTCGATATCACAGTTAAACTTTTGAAGACACAAAAAGTTGTACAAGCCTTGAGCGACGCTGACGTCTATACAGAGGCTCCTAGTAGCTGGAAGGACTTTATCAAGCAGAGAACAAGATGGAATAGGGGAACCTTCCAAACGGTGATAAAGCACAGGAACGTGTTTGGGAATCCAAGGTTCGGTTACTTACGGAACTTAACGTTCCAATATATCATTCTGTCGATGATATTTGTTCCCTTCGTCTCAGTGGTGTCGCTCATTGTCATATTCCTTGCAGTGTTAATGGGGTATGCTTTTCAGGTTCTGGTTGTGATGGCTGTGTTCATGTTGATTCAAGCCACATACAGTTTCTTGGCCATACAGATGGATAACGAGGACTTTAAGCTCATAGTATTTTCTCCATTGTTCGTGGTAGGCTACAAAGAACTGCGGAACTTCATCAAAATCAAAGCCCTCTTCGACATACTTTCAAGAAGAGAGATGAAGTGGGGCACACTAAAGAGAGTGGGAACGACAGAAACAAAGTCAAAAGTAAAACCTACCCGTTCTATAGGACGCTGATTTGCTAGGAATTGTCGTCTCCTTTTAGCCGCTGCGGTAGCTCTGGTTGTGCTGTATCCATAGGTGATTGGTCAAGCTTTTGTGTGCCTCTATTCTTGCCGATAAACCGAGTTTCGAACAGAAAGACAATGGTAAGGTAGATGAACATCCAAGCAATGAAAAAGAATTCTCCATAGAACTCGTGGAACAGTTTAGCTGGCGAGGCTCCGCTGTTGCTTCCTATTACATAAATCGTTACTATCCGCAGTATGTTGACAAAAAATGTTCCAGCCGCACCTACTACAACGTAGATTATTTTTCGCATTCGGGATATGCTAGTGCCCCTAAGGAACAGCATGATCATAAATGAATACAAGAAGAGGCTGTGGCTTCCCGCACAAGACCAGGCAATAATGGCCTCATAGGGGTTCCCACCGCCCATGCTGACCTTGAGATATAACCCCTCTTCGCCTGCTGGCAAGATTTCTGTGGTGTACCCCAAGAGATTCAGGATTGCAGCCACTCCGGAGGTGGTTATGGGAACAAGGGACTGCAGAACAGTGAATGTTCCGTTGGGATAGAAGGTGTCAATCATATAGAAAACGCCTACGCCTCCGACAAAAAAGGCTGATACAGAGAATGCTTTCAGTCCCCGAACTCCATACAGAAGCCAAATTGACGCCACAAAAAACACTGCAAAGAGCACGTACTCGAGAGAGAAAGGCCAAGAATGCGTCACGTACCATTCGCCAAATTGTTCAAATGGCACGCCAACGGCTTTTCCCAGCTCCACTATGCCCGACTGTAAACCGAAGTTTAATCCCACAGCATAGACTGTTGGCAGAACCAAAATTACTGCAGTTAACACTGTTTTTTTGGTCCAAAATGTGCTGTGTTCCTCTGTGAGTTTTTTCCACCCAAGGGCTACCTCTAATCCAAATAGCCAGAGAAACAGAAGGTACGGTGCTCTCCCCTTCCACAGATAATTGAAGGACCCAGAGTCCATTACATAAAGGATAATCAGCGGCACAATGAAAGCTGCGAAAACTAGAACTGTCTTCAAAAGAAGGTGACGGTCAATTTCGGAGAGAAGCTTCTTTAGCTGCTCTTTTGAGGGAATTATCATTGGGATTGCTCCTTACCGAACATTAATACAGTTACTTGAAGTAGAGGATATCCTTATCCTATTCGCAGTAAAAAACATTATTTATTGTTCAAAATTCTCCTGAGCATATTAGGAGCCTAATAGCAGAAGATTGTTGAAAAACAGCTTTTTTCGGTTTTTCCAAGCAGAATAAACATTTGCTCCTTTTGGGCGCCGAAACTATTCTTTCTTTTCCTTAAACTTGAGGGCTACAGAGTTTATGCAATAACGTTGACCCGTAGGCATTGGGCTGTCATCAAAGACATGTCCAAGGTGCCCACCACACTTTTTACACCTCACCTCGGTTCTGCACATCCCGAAGCGGTTATCAACCTCTTCTTCGACGCTATCCTTGGAGACGGGAGACCAGAAACTTGGCCAGCCTGTGCCAGAATCAAATTTGGTTTCTGACCTAAACAGTGGATTTCCGCAGCCAGCGCACACGTAAGTGCCCTTTTTCTTGTTTTCCAGATATTTTCCGGAGAATGCGGGTTCGGTTCCCTTTTCTCTCAGCACATTATACTCCTCTGAGGAAAGAATTTTCTTCCACTCCTCTTCTGTTTTGGTTACTTTTGATTTGATGACATTCACCTCCTTGAAACTGTTTTAATCAGAAGCAACAATGTGGATAGCTACGTCAAATCTTGTAATTTCGTTCTCAACAAGATAATCGATGAATGCGTCTGAAGAAGAAGCTGATAAGGTAACTGTGACAGGGATGATTTCGCCAGGGTCAAGAATTGCCCCATTATAGTCCCACGATATTGTTAGATAATCCGAAATTTCCACGGGATCCCAATCCGTTAGGAACATGTTCAGTGTTACTCTGAAGTTACTCACGCTTTTGACGTACAAAGTAGTATTAACTGGATTCACCTTAGCTCCATCCCCTCCCAGTTGTTCTATCCTAATTTCGTTCCAAGTCAGGTTTTCCCTTCTGTTTTCGCCATTTGGGTCCCAATATGTTTCAACCTCAATCGTCTTTATGGTTCCAACACTCGGCAAGTAAATCTCATTATCAGAATGACTCAGCATAATAGCGACCAAAGAGGTGCCAGCGACAGATATTGCGGCAACGATTACCACTAAAAGCAGTGTTTTGTATGAAGCTTTCAATAAACAAAAAAACGAGTGGAGTCGAGCCACAAGTTTCTCAAAAGCATTTGGCGCCTTTTTTGTTCGATTAGAGTCATTCATTGAAACCGTCTACCTAACACATTCAAAATGCTACAAATGAGTATTACTGACCTAGTAATAAAACCACTCTTTATAAAAAATAAATATTTATGGCAAGCACACACAGAAACAGGCGATATTTTGGTTAACATTTAACCCCTTTCACTTTCTGAGGTTAATATGGGCTAAGCTACGAAAGCTACCGATAACATATTTTTATTTTTGTTTGAACATTAATTATGTGCCGGATGACGAAAAGGCATTAGCTTGACGTTTCAGGATGAAAGTTCAGAGTTACTCTGACGGCACTTCTGCTTCTCTTCAGTTCTCTCTGTACACGAGCATCGTCCACATCAGGACTATGCCTGCTAATGATTGTAATCCCGCAAAACCGAAGTTAAGCGGAAATTGGGTTATGGCAAACACCCAGATGGAAAACACTGTCCACATGATTGCGAGCCACATAAGCAAAATTTTGTTTGAAAGCCTCATTATTCATCTGTTGTCACCTTGTCTTCGTTGAGTACAAAAAGACTGTGAACAGAGAATACTGACTCTGAATATTGATTGCAAAAAAATGGAAAAGGGCTTTTACGGAAACCAAAAAAAGCAGGTTTCCACCGTAATTCTGTTTTATTATGCTAGCTTTTTTGCTATCTCATATGCGACCTTGTAATCCACTATGCCTTTCTTCGACTCCACTGCCTGCTTGAACATATCGCCTTCAATCTGAATTTTAAGCGGGCCTATCGCTAGGGCGCCTATTCCAAATTTGCCGGGCAGAAACTCTTTATCTTTGTCTGTGGATTTCAATCCTTCAATACCTAAAGGCGGCACCGCGTTGATGTCTCCAAGCACCTTACACTTCTTTCCATAATCTTGGAGTACATTCAGAGGCAAAAGCTGGATCCCCGCAGCACCAGCAGCCAAAATTACATCAGCCTTTCTTATGGCTTCACCTATCTCATCGGGAGCAGCTGCCTGCGCACCGCAAACACTTTTTGTACCCAACTCCGCGTTGATTTTACTGGCGACAGACCTTGCCTTCTGCAATTTCCGTGATGTGAGCGTAACATTGCCTCCTTCCATAGCAAACAAACGCGCGGCAACTTGCCCAACTGGTCCAGTGCCTGCCAGAACCGTTGCGTTTTTTCCTTCGAAATTGCCGAACCCTTTTTCTTTGAACAGTTTTAGCATTTTTGCTACTGCAGCTGACGCAGTTGTGTATGCTCCTCTAGGGTCTATTATTACTGACAGTTCGAAGGGTGGGAACAGCGATTTCTTAGCGACATCTAAGATTCCAAGCGCTTTTTCAACATCTTGACCGCCTATGAAAATTTTAGTGTGTTTAGCTCCTCCGGGTCCTCGTGGGAACATGGCGTCTTGGATTATTCGTTTCGCGTCGCGGATTGTAACGTCGCTGTAGTGAAGTATTTGTGCGTCTGGAAACAGGTCAATGGCTATCAGAATATCGAAGGGGCTTGCATGTTTGTCGGTATCCAAAAAGATTATTACTTTTTTTTGATTCGCTTTTGACGGAGAGTTATTTGACATGTTCAGTACCTCACAAGTTTTGTAATTCATAAGCTGTGGACCGCATTTATGTCTTTTGTATTTACTGGTATGAATTAGATAAATATGTATTTATGAGTAAATATACACTATTACAACGATATATGATATAACGTAAAAGTATATACTGACCGCCAGTTAATGATTTCTCAGGTGAGAAGATTGAAAGAACTACTATTCATGTTTGACACCAGCAGAAGAGCAAGCCCCTTTGACCTAACAATGGCACACGACGCAGGCTTCGACGCAGTAATACCCTACGACAACGTAACCCCACGAGACGCTGCAAGTCTCACGCAAGATGCAATGTTCTCTAGGAGTCCTAAAGCCTTCAAGCACACCTGCATTTTCATCAACGGCAGAGACGTCAAAAAAGCCGAAGACACCTTGAAAGCTGTAAAAAAAGCAATGTTTCCGCCTTTCCAAACCAATATAGTCATCGATCCAAGCGGAGCCTACACCACAGCCGTTGCATTAGTAGCCAAAGTTGAAGACGCACTGAACACACAGGGACTCGGAGGCTTAACTGGCAAAAAGTACGCTGTATTCGGAACTGGACCTGTAGGAATCACAGTGGCAGAAATCCTGACCAGCCTAGACTGCGTTGTAACCGTTGCAGAACCAAACCCCATGCTAAATTCAGACTATCTGCTACAACACGAAGCTTTCAGAGGAGTACTAGAGAGACACGGCGCTTACTTGCACGGTGTTTCTGCACCGACACAAGCTGAAAAAACAAAAATCTTGAAGGAAGCCGACGTAGTATTCACTGTTGCAGCTCGAGGAGTAAGAATAATCGAGAAAGACATAATCGACAAATTGAAGCCAACCAAAGTACTAGTAGACACAAACGCTGTAGCACCACTGGGCATAGAGGGACTGGAACTCAACGACTACATGAAAGAACTAGCATCTGGCATATACGGAATTGGAGCCCTCGTAATCGGCGATCTAAAATACAAACTGCAGAAAGCGCTCCTCAAAGAAGCCTATGAAACCCAAACCAAAAAGGTGTACGACTACAAATACGCTCTATTCAAAGCTAGGGACATGCTTAAAGAAACTGCTGCGCCAAAAATAGTTCAGAAACAAAAGTAGGCAATAAGCCATACAGAAATAGTGTGCTCAACTGGGCACATTTTCTATCTCTTTTTTATCTTTTGAATCCACTATTTTTTAGGTAGGGAACATTGGTTTTGGTTTGTAAGCATGATCAATCGTAATCTCGGCAATGTCTGCTGCATATTCAGCGATTCTTTTTATGCTGTCTCGTATTATGCACAACATACACACTGCCAAAGGCTCAGTGACGCTGATGGTGCTGAGGGCAAGTTTCTGATTAATCATTTCCATCTCGTCTAGCCGTTCTATTACATCATTCGAAGCATTTATGTCCCTTGCAAAGAACGCTCGGATGGCTTCGTTGTACATATCAAAGGCTTGATTGCCAAAATTCAGAAGGGACTCCACCACAGATTGCGATAACCAAAGCCCTCTCCCAGACGAAATTATCACATTTTTTGCAATAGTTACGGCATGGTCGGCAACATATTCGATTCTCTGAACCAGCGTTTGGAAATCCAGGCAATCAATAGGCTCAAGACCTAACTTAATTGCCAGATTTGGGTGGAGAATTGCTCCACGAAGTAACCTTAAGAGGAAAAAATTCAGATTGTCAACATCGTCGTCAAGCCCATGCACTACCCTCGCCAATTCCACGTCTTGATTTAGTAGAGATTTTAGGGCATCTTGAAACATAGAACTTGTTATTACATGCATTCTGCGGATAGCCGTATCGATTGGCGCTTTGGATTCGTCAATAAAGATTCGGGCATAGATTCTTCTAGAATCAGACTCCAAGATTCGCATATACAACATTCCAACAATGTTGCGAACTGCTTTCTGTTGAGCAACCGTGAATATATCTGTGGAAAGCAAAGTGATTCCAAAGTAACCGTTCAAGTAGCAAGCGATTATTTTTCTAGTTAGAAGGTCTTTGTTTTCGGAAGGGTCAACATTAAGAGTGACCTCCCGGTCCTCTCTTTCTTTTCTTACTCCCGGAAAAACTATTAGGGAATTGTCCTTCTGGATGTTCAAGGTCACATAATCGCCGCGTTCCAACTCGGTTAGTTTTATCCAGTGCTTAGGCAAGGAAATAACTAGCGACGAACGCCCAAGAGACATAATTTTGCGTCGATCCATACATATCCCTCACAGTTAACAAATAACAGTCTGTACATGTGGAGAATCTCAAATATATATTTTCAATTTTTTGGTAAAACAAATCATGTTTATTTAGATTCAAGCGAAGAAGAATCTGAAATAGCAAACCAAACGAAATATAACAGAATTAAACCCTGTACTTCTGAAAACGGTGGCTTCTTTGCTCAAGCTCTACAACACTTTAACCCGAAAACTTGAGGCGTTCAAACCTCTAGAAGAAGGAAAAGTGAAGATGATCACTTGTGGACCATCCATTTACAAGTTGCCCCACATCGGCAACTATCGCACCTTTGTCTTTGAGGACGTCCTTCAACGTTACCTTGAGTATCTCGGCTACAAAGTGGAGCGTGTTTTGAACATCACTGATGTGGAGGACAAAGCCTTAGCTGAGGCTGAGAAAGAGAACATAAACCTAAAGGATTTGACGGATAGAAGCATTGGAACATTAGTCAGTGAACTGAAGCACCTGAAAGTCAAGATTCCCGATTATTTGCCTAGGTCTTCAACCAGCGTTGACCAAGCTGTCCATCTTATCGAGATTCTGCTGGAGAAGGGTTACGCTTACCGTTACACCCACAAGGGACGCAAAAACATCTACTATGACCCCCTAAAGTTTGATGGCTTCGGCAAACTCTTCGGATTAGACATGACCAAGTGGCCTAAGAAAAAACGCCGCTTCCACAGAGACACCTACACTGGCAACAAGTGGAACCGAGGAGATTTTATTTTGTGGCACGGCTACAGAGATGGGGACAAAGTTTACTGGAACACAAGAATAGGCAAAGGCAGACCCTCATGGAACGTTCAAGACCCCGCCATGATACCAAAAAGTTTCGACTTCAAGGCAGACATCTGGTGCAGCGGAATCGACAGCACTTACCGTCATCACGACTACATAATAGCCGTAGTTGAAGCCGTAACAGGTGAACCGTTTGTTTGCTGCTGGCTCCATGCAGCCCACCTCTTGCTAGATGGAGAAAAAATGTCTAAACGTAAAGGCAACATAAAATATCCAAAGGACCTATTGGAAGAAGAATGCACATGGAACCACATTCGGTTCTTCTTTATCTACAGGCACTATAAACAAAAACTGAACTTCACATTCAAAAAATACTGCCAAGTCTGCCGTGTACTCGAGAGCTTTCGGGATGTGGTAAAGAATCTCGGTGTTGCTGAAGGCGGTGAACAAAAATCTAGCGCCAAAGCAAAGAAACTGGTTAAACAGATAAAGACCGACTTTGAGAAGAACATGAACAATAATCTTCAGGTTAAGGCTGCATTCGATTCATTGTATACGACAGTTTCAAGACTTGTTAAACTCAAAGAAAAGAAAATGTTAAGCGCCAAGAACTCGAAGGATGCATTAGCGAAACTCAAAGACATTGATTATGTTCTGCAAGCCATTTTCTAAAAACGGAGAGTGTCCTTGAAGGTGGCGAAAAAGAGAAAACGAATAATCTTTCACGTTGACATGGACCAATTTTTCGCTGCCGTAGAAGAGCGAGAACGCCCAGAAATCAGAGGCAAACCAGTTATTGTAGGCGCTGACCCCAAAGAAGGCACAGGAAGAGGCGTGGTCAGCACCTGCAATTATGAGGCACGAAACTACGGTGTCAAATCAGGTATGCCCATAGCAAGAGCATGGCGGTTATGTCCACACGCCGTTTACCTCCCCGTTAACTACCGCCTTTACCAGAAAGTTTCTGCCCGAATAATGGCGATTCTGAGGAAATACGCGGACAAGTTTGAGCGATGGGGACTAGATGAAGCCTTCTTGGATGTTACCTCTCGTGTCGAAAACTTTGAGGAAGCAGAGAAACTGGCGCAGAAAATCAAAAAAGAGATTTACGAAAAGCAAAGGCTGATCTGTTCTGTAGGTGTTGGACCGAACAAGCTTGTGGCTAAGATCGGCAGCGATTTCGAGAAACCGGACGGCTTAACTGTCGTCAGAAAAGAGGAGGCAAAAGCGTTTCTGGCGCCTCTACGGGTGCGTAGGTTGTTGTGGGTTGGCAGAAAAACCGAAAGCAGGCTCAACAAGATGGGAATCAAGACTATCGGTGATTTGGCAAAATATGATGCGTCTGTTCTGGCGGAAAAGTTTGGTGCTGCGGGCACTCAGCTGTATCTTTCAGCACAGGGAATCGACAACAGCGAGGTTCAGGAAGGGTGGGAACGCAAGTCTATGAGTCGAGAGACAACTTTTGAAGAGGACACATCCGACCATGCCCTTATTTTTGATACTTTGGATGCCATCTCAGAAGATTTGCATCAAGAACTTACGGCTTCCAATTTCACTTTCAAGACAACCACAGTGAAGATAAGATACGAAAACTTTGAAACCCACACCCACGGCAAGACCCTGCCCTTCTTCACAGACCGACTGAAAGACATAAAGAAGAGCGCCAGAGACCTTGCGCAAGATTATTTGCGTCCTGACCGAAAAATACGTTTGATAGGCATTAAACTCTCGAACCTGCTCTCAACAGAGAAGCAGATGAGACTGACTGATTAACAATTTTTTTCTCAAGTTTTATATCATATAACCTTCCTATTGGATGATTAACAGGGAGAGAAGAAGTTTTGAGTGAAAGATGGATTCAAGTTTCTGAGAGGATCATTGAACAGTTAAACCGTCTTGAGGATGTTAAAGACAAAGACCGCTTGGAGCTGGTTAGGTCC
>Ga0207752_1001567_pt1 | contig 10232 bp, 8 predicted proteins | sample Pon2CUnioCityCA_6_FD_187272 | JGI IMG/M metagenome (GOLD analysis project Ga0207752, IMG submission 187272) | Marine sediment microbial community from Union City, CA, USA - Pond 2C Sediment 2 (SPAdes) | ecosystem: Environmental > Aquatic > Marine > Intertidal zone > Salt pond sediment ... | reverse complement strand
TTACTCGATGATTTTGGCGACGACGCCGGCGCCGACGGTGCGACCGCCTTCGCGGATGGCGAAGCGCAGGCCATCTTCCATGGCGATCGGCGCGATCAGCTCGACCACCATCTGCACGTTGTCGCCCGGCATCACCATCTCCGTGCCTTCCGGCAGGTCGCAGGCGCCGGTCACGTCCGTGGTGCGGAAGTAGAACTGCGGCCGATAGCCGTTGAAAAACGGCGTGTGACGACCGCCCTCTTCCTTGCTCAGCACGTATACCTCGGCTTCAAACTTGGTGTGCGGGGTGATCGAACCCGGCTTGCACAGCACCTGGCCGCGCTCGACGTCATCGCGCTTGGTGCCGCGCAGCAGCACGCCAACGTTGTCGCCCGCCTGACCCTGATCGAGCAGCTTGCGGAACATCTCCACGCCGGTCACCGTGGTCTTGACCGTGTTGCGGATGCCGACGATCTCGATTTCCTCGCCCACTTTGACGATGCCGCGCTCGATGCGACCGGTCACTACCGTGCCGCGGCCGGAGATCGAGAACACGTCTTCGATCGGCATCAGGAAGCTCTGGTCGATCGGCCGCTCCGGCTCGGGAATGTACGAATCCATCGCCTCGACCAGCTTCAGGATCGACGGCTCGCCGATGTCCGAGCTGTCGCCCTCCAGCGCCTTCAGCGCGGAGCCGATGATCACCGGGGTGTCGTCGCCGGGGAATTCGTAGCTGTCGAGCAGCTCGCGCACTTCCATTTCAACCAGTTCGAGCAGCTCTTCGTCATCGACCATGTCAGCCTTGTTCAGGTACACGACGATGTACGGCACGCCCACCTGACGCGCCAGCAGGATGTGCTCGCGGGTCTGCGGCATCGGGCCGTCGGCCGCCGAGCAGACCAGGATCGCGCCGTCCATCTGCGCCGCGCCGGTGATCATATTCTTCACATAGTCGGCGTGACCGGGGCAGTCGACGTGCGCGTAGTGGCGCGCGTCCGACTCGTACTCCACGTGCGCGGTGGCGATGGTGATGCCGCGCGCGCGCTCTTCCGGGGCGTTGTCGATCTGGTCGTAGGCCTTGAACTCGCCGCCGCGCGACTCCGCACAGACCTTCGTCAGCGCTGCCGTCAGCGTCGTCTTGCCGTGGTCGACGTGGCCAATCGTGCCCACGTTCACGTGCGGTTTCGTTCGTTCAAACTTTTCCTTCGACATCAGGAATCACCCCTTGAGAGAGCCACTGCCGACGCGTGCCGGACATTCTGAAATGGAGCCCATAACCGGATTTGAACCGGTGACCTCTTCCTTACCAAGGAAGTGCTCTACCGACTGAGCTATATGGGCTTGGTTTTCGAAGCCTCAAACGAGGCCATGCGAAGTTGGAGCGGGTGATGGGAATCGAACCCACGTAATCAGCTTGGAAGGCTGAGGTTCTACCATTGAACTACACCCGCCAAGATCCGCAGTCGCCATCTGCGCACTTGAAATCGATGGTGGAGGGGGGAGGATTCGAACCTCCGAAGGCTGAGCCAGCAGATTTACAGTCTGCCCCCTTTGGCCGCTCGGGAACCCCTCCGCAATCAAGCGCGCAATTATTCCTGATCGATATGCGAGCGTCAACTCTCGACATACCAAGGGACGCGGCCATCGAAGTAGAGCGCGGAGTTACCGCTCGGCCCGGCGCGAAACCAGGCGCCGCCAGCACGGAATTTCCCGTGGCGACACTTGACCCTCCAGTAGCTGGAAGGCTCAAATTGTGGCATCGAAGGAGGATTCTCGCATGCCCCAACAGCAGCCATCGCGCGCGCCACACAGTGACCGACTGCATATCAGCATCGACGGCATGAGCTGTGCCGGCTGCGCCAGCGCTGCCGAACGCGCCCTGCTCGACGTCCCCGGCGTGGCCGCCGCCGAGGTCAACTTCGCCCTCGCCAGTGCCGAGGTGACGGCCGACGCGGGCAGCGCCGCAGACCCGGCACTGGCCGGCAAACTGGCCAGCGCACTGCGCGACGCCGGCTACCAGCTGCGCGGCCAGCACGTGCAGCTGCAGGTCGACGGCATGAGTTGCGCCGGCTGCGCCAGCGGCGCCGAAAAGCTGCTGCGCAGGCAGCCGGGCGTGCTGCAGGCCGAGGTCAACTTCGCCCTCAAGCGCGCCGATTTGCAGCTCGCCGAAGCCGACGCCGATCTGGCGCCACTGCTCGCCGAACTGGATGCCGCCGGCTTCCCCTCGCAACCACTGCGCACCGCCAGCACAGAAAATGACGCCGATGGCAGCGGCGCCGACGCCAGCGCCGACGACGACCCGGCACGCAGCGAGCGCCGCCAGCTGTTGATCGCCGCGCTGCTGACCGCTCCGCTGGTGCTGCAGATGCTGGGCATGGCGCTCGGTCTCGATTGGCACCTGGCGCCGTGGATGGAATTCCTGCTCGCCACGCCGGTGCAATTCTGGATCGGCGCGCGCTTCTACCGCGGCGCCTGGCAGGCGCTGCGCCACCGCCGCGGCAACATGGATCTGCTGGTGGCGCTGGGCACCAGTGCCGCCTGGGGCTTCAGCACGGCGCAGATGCTGCTGCTCGGCGCCGCCGCCAGCGGCCAACTGTATTTTGAAGGTGCCGCGGTGGTGATCACCCTGGTATTGGCCGGCAAATGGCTGGAATCGCGCGCCGTGCGCGGCGCCACCGCCGCGGTCCGCGAGCTGATGGCGCTGCGCCCGCAGCGCGCCAGCCGGCTGCGCGATGACGGCAGCGAAGAGACCGTCGCCATTGCCGAAGTCCGCCCCGGCGACCGCCTGCGCGTGCGCCCCGGCGAAAAGGTGCCGGTGGACGGCGAAATCCTCTCCGGCCGCTCGGAGCTGGATGAATCGCTGCTCAGCGGCGAGAGCCTGCCAGTGGCGCGCGGCCCCGGCGACAGCGCCACTGGCGGCGCCATCAACGGCTCCGGCGCGCTGGAACTGCGTGCCACCGCGGTCGGCGCGGACAGCACGCTCGGCCGCATCATCGCTCTGGTCGAACAGGCACAGGCCGGCAAAGCGCCGATCCAGCGACTGGTGGATCGCATCGCCGCGGTGTTCGTGCCGGCGGTGGTCGCCATCGCCGCACTGACCTTCGTCGGCTGGCTGCTCGCCGGCGGCGGCTTCGAGCAGGCGCTGATCGCCGCGGTCTCGGTGCTGGTCATCGCCTGCCCCTGCGCGCTGGGCCTGGCCACTCCGGCGGCGCTGGTCAGCGGCACCGGCAGCGCCGCGCGCGCCGGCATTCTGATCAAAGACATCCGCGCGCTGGAGCGCGCCGCACGGATCGATGGCGTGATCTTCGACAAAACCGGCACACTCACCGCCGGCCGCCCCGCGCTGGTGGCGCAAGAGGCCTTCGGCGACGGCGACGACGACGGCCTGCTGAGCGCGGTCGCCGGCCTGCAACAGGGCAGCGAGCACCCGCTGGCGCGCGCCGTGCTGCGCGCCGCCAGCGAGCGCGGCCTGGCGCCGGGCGAACTGAGTGACTTCCGCAGCCAGCCCGGCGAGGGCGCCGCCGGATGCGTCGACGGCCGCCGCGTGGCGATCGGCAACGCGGCGATGATGCAGCGCGAAGCGGTCGACGTGACGGCGCTGCGCGATGCCTGGCAGCGGCTCTCCAGCGAGGGCCGCAGCGCGGTCTACGTCGCCGTGGACGGCGCACCCGCCGGCGTGCTGGCCTTCGCCGATCCGCTGCGCGCCGAGAGCGCGGAAGCGGTGCGCCAGCTGCGCCGGCGCGGCATCGCCAGCGGCATGCTCAGCGGCGATAGCGAAGCCGCCGCCGCGCACATCGCCGCGCAGCTCGGCCTCGACGACTACGCCGCCGGCGTGCGCCCGGAGGGCAAGGCCGGGGAGATCGCCCGGCGCCAGGCCGGCGGGCAGTATCTGGCGATGGTCGGCGATGGCGTCAACGACGCCCCGGCGCTGGCCGCCGCGGAGCTGGGCATCGCCGTCGGCAGCGGCAGCGATGTGGCGCTGGAAACCGCCGACGTGGCGCTGCTGCGCAACGATCCGCGACTGGTGCCGGCGGCGCTGGATATCGCCCTGCGCACCCGCGCGGTGATCCGCCAGAACCTGTTCTGGGCGTTTATCTACAACCTCATCGGCCTGCCGCTGGCCGCCGCCGGACTGCTCTCGCCGGCATTCGCCGGTGCGGCCATGGCGCTGTCATCGCTGAGCGTGGTCGGCAACGCGCTGCGCCTGCGCCGCTGGCGCCCGCCGCTGCAGAGCTCGCCGACCACTGCCGGGGCGGGCCGGGGCGACGGCGCAGAAAGCGCCGCGGGAGAGACGGCGTGAATATCGGTGCCGCTTCGCGGCGCTGCGGGCTGCCGGTCAAAACCATCCGCTACTACGAGGAGATCGGCCTGCTGGTGGCACCGCGCAGCGCCAACGGCTATCGCGACTACGACGAGCGCGAGCTGCACATGCTGCGCTTCATCGCCCGCGCCCGCGGACTCGGCTTTTCCATCGAGGATTGCCGCAGCCTGCTGTCGCTGTACCGCGACGAGCACCGCGCCAGCGCCGACGTAAAACGACTCGCCGAGCAGCGCATCGCCGACATCGACCACAAGCTCGCCGAGCTGCGCGGCCTGCGTGAGACGCTCAGCGCGCTGGCCGCCGGCTGCCACGGCGATGACCGCCCGGACTGCCCGATCCTCGCCGATCTGGCCGGCGAGCCGCCGCCCCAGTAATGCAGTGATCTGGCGCAATGCGCCATTGGGCTTTGCCCACACATCGGTATAATCGCCGTTTTCCGCACTGCAACATCGGGAGAGCCGGCATGCGCCGAGTGGTGTTCAATCAGAAGGGTGGGGTGGGCAAATCGACGATCGCCTGCAATCTCGCGGCGATTGCCGCGGCGCGCGGCCGGCGCACCCTGCTACTCGATCTCGACGCCCAGGGCAACGCCAGTCGCTACCTGCTCGGCGCCGGCTGGGGCGAGATGGAAGGCAGCGCCGCGGATTTTTTCGGCGAGATGCTCAGCTTCACTTTCGCCCCCAAAGGGCTGGCTGGCTGCATCCACCCGACCGCCTTCGACAAGCTCGACATTCTGCCCTCGCACCCCAGCCTCGGCGAGCTGCAGGTGCGCCTCGAATCACGCTACAAAACGGTGAAGCTGGCCAAGGCGCTGGATGAGCTGGGCGACCGCTACGATGAAGTCTTCATCGATACCCCACCGGCGCTGAGCTTTTACAGCATGTCGGCGCTGATCGCCGCAGACAACTGCCTGATCCCCTTCGATTGCGACGACTTCTCCCGCGCGGCGCTCTACCAGCTGCTGCACGATATCGCCGAGGTGCGCGAGGATCACAACCCGGAGCTGCGGGTCGGCGGCATCATCGTCAATCAGTATCAGGGCCGCGCGCGCCTGCCGCGCCAGCTGGTGGCCGAACTGCGCGAGGAGGGGCTGCCGCTAATCGAACCCTACCTGTCCAGCTCGGTGGCGATCCGCGAATCCCACCAGCGCGGCCTGCCGATGATCCACCTCGACCGGCGCCACAAACTCAGCGCCGAATTCGAGGCGCTGTACGACGCGCTGCAGAGCACACCCGCCCAAACCTGAGCGGCGGCGACGCGAGACGGGCGGCACCGCTGCGGTGGATCAGCGCGCCTGTGACCGGATCGACGGTACTGCGCCGGAAATCCGACGCACGCCGCCATCGGGCGACGGACGGCGCCGCCGCAAGCGCGCCGCTGTGGCACTCTCGGCGGGTTACAGAAGCGGAGTCGGCATGCGCCACCCCAATCAGTTTCAGCTGCTGCGCGAACGGCGCTTCGCGCCCTATTTCGCCACCCAGTTCCTCGGCGCGTTCAACGATAATGTGTTCAAAAACGCGCTGCTGGTGATGATCGCCTTCCAGGTGCAGGACTCGCTGGGGCTGTCCTCGCACACCCTGATCAACCTCGCCGCGGGGCTGTTCATCCTGCCCTTTTTCATGTTTTCGGCGATCGCCGGCTGGCTGGCCGATCGCGCCGACAAGGCGCGCATGATGCGCCGCGTGAAGCTCGCCGAGATCGCCATCATGGCCGCCGGCGCCGCCGGGCTGCTGCTCGGCGATGTGCCCTTTCTGATCGGCGTGCTGTTTCTGATGGGTGTGCAATCGGCCTTCTTCGGCCCGCTCAAATACGGCCTGCTGCCACAGCATTTGCACCGCGACGAGCTGCTCGGCGGCAACGGCATGGTCGGCGCCGGCACCTTCGTGGCGATCCTCTTCGGCACCATCGCCGGCGGCAAGCTGATCGTCGCCGAGCACGGCGCCGAGCTGGTCGCCGGCAGCGTGCTGGCGCTGGCTGTGCTGGGCTATCTGGCCAGCCTCGGCATCCCCTCGGCGCCGCCCAGCCCGCACGCGCAGCTCACCGTGCGGGTCAGCACCTGGCGCCTGCTGCAGGGCCTGCGCCGCAAGCGCGCCACCTTCTACGGCGTGCTCGGCATCTCCTGGTTCTGGTTCATGGGCGCCACCTATCTCGCCCAGCTGCCCAATTTCGTCAAGCTGACGATCGGCGGCAGCGTCGATGTATTCACCCTGCTGCTGTGCTGCTTTTCTGCGGGAATCGGCATCGGTGCGCTCATCTGCGAGCGCCTCTCCGAACGCCGCGTGGAGCCGGGGCTGGCGCCGCTGGGCGCACTGCTGGTGAGCCTGTTCGGCTTTGATCTGGCGCTCGCCGCACCGGCCGAGCCGATGAATGCCGGGCTCGGTGAGGCGCTGGGCGTAGCCGCCTTTCTCGACGCCGGTGGCGGGCTGCGCATGGCCATCGATGTGTTCGGCATCGGCATCGGCGGCGGGCTCTTTGCGGTGCCGCTCAATGCGCTGGTCCAACAGCGCAGCGAGGCCGACCGGCGGGCGCGCATCATCGCCGCCAACAATGTGCTCAATGCGCTGCTGATGGTGCTCTCCGCGGCGCTGGCGATCGCTGTGCTGAGCGTCGCCGGGCTGAGCATCGCGCAGTTATTCGCGCTCATCGCCACCGCCAATCTGCTGGCACTGCTGGCGCTGTGCGTGCGGCTGCAGGAGCTGCCGCTGCGCTGCCTCGCCTGGCTGCTGTCCAGCGTTCGCTACCGGATGCGCGCCGAGCTGCCGGCGGCGCTGGATGAGAGTGGCCCGCTGCTGCTGCACTGCGCCAGCGGCCACCGCCACGCCGCGCTACTGCTGCTCGCCAAGCTGCCGCGGCCGGCGCTATGGCTACTCGATGAAACGCATTTCTCCGGCTTTACCGGCCGTCTGTGGCGCGGACTCGGTGCGCACTCGCTGGCCGATGCGGAAGCCGTCAACGCCAGCCTCACCCGCGGCCTGGCGCGCGGCGAACTGGTCTGCGTAGTGGGCGCCGGAGTGCCGGATCTGGCGCGCCTGCCGCGGGTCGCGCTGCAATTGCAGATCACCGACGGGCGCGCCCGTCTGCACACCGGGGCGGGCGCCAGAAGCCATTGACCGGAAAAACCATCGACCAGCACTGCGCGACCGGATGCGCAGCGCAGAGGATGCAGAGATGACACGCAACCCTGGCATGCCAATCTGGGCGATCGCCTTCATCGGCACCTGGCTGGCGGTGCTCGGACTGGTCGATCCGGTCCCTCAGGACCCGGCCTATCACGCCTTCGCCGATCGTCGCACCCTGCTCGGCCTGCCCAACGCCGCCGATGTGCTCAGCAATCTGGGTTTTCTCGCCGCCGGGCTGTGGGGCTGGCACGCCTGCTCACGCGGGCATTTTCGACACCCCTCCGAGCGCCGCGCGTGGCGCTTGCTGTTCGCTGCGGTGATCGCCACCACGTTCGGCTCGGCCTGGTATCACCTGGCGCCGGATACGCCGCGGCTGGTGTGGGATCGACTGCCGATGGCAGTGGCTTTCATGGCCTTGCTGGCGGCGCTGGTCAGCGAGCGGCTGGATGCCCGGCTGGGCGCCCGACTGCTGTGGCCACTGGCGGTGCTGGGGGTGGCCAGCGTGGGCTGGTGGGCATGGACGGAGAGCACCGGAGGCGGCGATCTGCGCGCCTACGCGCTGGTGCAATTTCTGACCCTGCTGGCCGCCGCAGGGCTGCTGCTGCGCCAGCGCGCGCCCTACAGCCACGCCATTGGCTACTGGCTGGCGTTGGCCGGCTACGCCCTGGCCAAGCTGACGGAGTACGCTGATCGGGGGGTTTTCACCGTCAGCGGCGAATGGTTCTCCGGGCACAGCGCCAAGCACCTGCTGGCCGCCGCCGGGGTCGCCGCGCTGGCGTGGATGCTAACGCGCCGCCGACCGCGCTGAGGGCCGGCGGCGCTGGAGGCGGCACCATTGCGTGAAAGTGGCGCGCTGGTGCGCTACATCCCAAAGCCATAGATCAGCAACTTGGCCATCAGGTGCATGCCATCGCGATGCGGCACGGTGCCGGCGTTGCGCATGATCTCGCGGCCGCGCTCGGAGCGGGCGAATTCGACGAACTGCTTGACCGTGCCGCCAGGATTGGGCTGGGTGACCAGATACAGCGGGCGGTACATGCCGTAGTCGCCATTCTGCACGTTCTCGTATGATGGCTCGCGGCCATCCAGGCTGATGATTTTCACATCGCGCCGCCGCGCACTGGACACCCCGGTCACGCCGATCGCCAGCGGATCGCTCTCCACCGCTTCCTCCAGTGGGCCGGATGAGCGCACCGATTCGGTAGTTTGGAATTCGATGCCACCATCCTCGAACAGATACTGGCGGGTGGCATAGCCGACACCGCTGATCTTGCCATCGCGCGACATTGAGCGGATCGGCTGGTCGGAACCGCCTAGCTGGCTCCAGTTGGTGACCTCGCCGAGCAACACGCCCTTGAGCTGTTCGCTGCTCAGGTTGTCGATGGGATTGTCCGGATGGACGATCACCACCAGCGCATCCCAGGCCACCGGGTGCATGCTGATGTGCAGCTCTTTGGGGTCGGTCTCCGGCAACGCCATGCGGCAGGCACCGCCCATCTGCACCACTTGATTGGCGGTGTCGCGGATACCGCGCGTAGCGCCACCACCCTGCAGCTCGATGGAGATACCGGTCTCGGCCTCAAAGCCGGCGGCCAGCTCGGCCATGAAGGCTTTCTTGGTGATACCACAACCGGCCCAGGTGATGGTCTCGGCGCGCAGCGGCGCAATCGCCAGACCCAGCGCACCCAGCAGCAGCAGGGCGCGACAAAAGGAAATCAGGCTTTTCATGACTCTGACTTTCTCCAATGACCGGGCGCAGGCCCGATTCAGGTACCGTCGGATGACAGCGGCCGACACTAGCCGACCTCCGCCCCGTCAGTCTGAGACCGGGTACCACTTGGAAAAATCTTGCCAAATAGAAGCACTCGGGAGGTAGCCCGGTGCACGCTGCGAAGCCTGTTCAGTAAAGCGACTCCTGCGGCCAGATCGACCACAGCGCCAGCAGGCCCGGCAGACAACAGACAAGGCCGGCGAGCAATCGAGACTGCCAGACGGGGAGCGGCTGCAGCACGCCGGCCAACACTACACCCGGCAGTGGCGAAAGCGCCAGTAGCAGCAGCGCGGGCAGATCCAGCCCGGCATAGAAGTGCGCCAGGGTGAGTATCGCAGCGAGCGCGAAAGCGGCCAGATCCGTACCCGGCCGCCCGAGCGCGCGCGGCGCGCGCAGCAGGCTGTACAGCCACCAACCGCCCAGTGCCGCGGCGAGCACACCGGCGAACTGGCCGATCAGCAGCGAGCCATCGATGGCCACCACCAGCGCGGTCATCACCAGCGGCGCCAGCAGGCAGCTGGCGCCGTAGTCCCGCTGCGCACCGTGGCGCGCCAGCCAGCAAATAAGCGCCCACAGGCCGCCGGCGACGAGCAGCACCAGAGCGACGCGCGGCAGCGGCCAGCGCTGCAACAGCGGCCACAGCAGCCAGACCAGCGCCACGCCAATCAGCAGCCCGACGCCGAGCAGGCCCATCGGGCGCTCGCGCCACGACCAGGGCACGAAGCAGACAAACACCCAGGCCAGCGCCAGCAGCGGCAGCAGGCGATCCGGGCTGCGCGCCGGCGGAAACTGGAAGCCAGCGTGGACCAGCAGCAGGCCCAGAGCCGCGCCGGCAAACAGTGCCGTCGCTGCCACCCGCGCCGCGCCGTCACTGGCGCGCGTGCCGGCCGTCGCCAGGCCGCCGATCACGCAGACGGCGACGCTCAGCAGCAGCGGCCAGAAGACCGTGTCGCCGAGCAGCTGCAAAGTCTCATCAGACATCAGCTCACCCCTGAGCGCGCCGTCGCCGCCAGTGGCGGCGACGGCTGCTGCACACTACTGG
>Ga0207752_1001566_pt1 | contig 10241 bp, 9 predicted proteins | sample Pon2CUnioCityCA_6_FD_187272 | JGI IMG/M metagenome (GOLD analysis project Ga0207752, IMG submission 187272) | Marine sediment microbial community from Union City, CA, USA - Pond 2C Sediment 2 (SPAdes) | ecosystem: Environmental > Aquatic > Marine > Intertidal zone > Salt pond sediment ... | reverse complement strand
ATCAAATGCTCGTGGTGGCTCAAATAGGCCACCGAGCCGATGGTCTCCGGCAGGATCAGCAAGCGGTAAGTGTAATAGGGGCGCGGCATTTCCAGCAGCCGGCGGGCCACGTCGATGGCAACCACCACGCCGCTCAGATCGTCGTTGACCATGGCCGGGTGGCACAAATGGGCTGCCAGCACGAACGTCTTCTGACTTTGTCCCGGGACCACGATTTCCCCGACCTTGAGGGCGCCGGGTTCGAAGGTGGCGTCGATTTTCACCCGGTAGCGCGCTTCATCGAGCGTATCGCGCAGCTTCTGTGAAGCGCATAAGCCCCAATCGCGTTCGTAATATTTAAAGACGAAGGGGATCGCCTCGGGCAAGTCCGGGTGGACGTGCAGGTGCTCGAATAGCTCTTCCCGGGTGACTTCGCCCTCGAAGGGCAGCGAATACGAGACCACGTGCAGGGGGTGGTCGCTGTAATCTAACAGGCGCCGGCCGTCGAGTGTTTCCAAGAAGGCCTCGTGGCAGGCCCATTTTTCGGGCACGCGCCAGGTCCAGCAGGCTTCTCCGGTCGGGTATTCGTGCACCTGCATGGGGACTTCTTGGGCCAGGCGGTAGAGCGCCTGGTCGAAGCCATCGGAGACAATGTCGCGTTTGAGAAACCACAATTCGTGGATCAGGTCGAGCATGGAAGTCATAAGTATCACCGGCTAATGGCTCGAAGACGTGGGAGGCTGGTTTTGCATGGCTTGCATCGCCTCGGCGCGGTTGGTGACCAGCGCCCAGGGGTCTGCGTTCAGGATCTCATCGGCGGCAGCCACGAAGTCCGCCAGCCTGCAAACTGCGACGGCGCCATAATTGACCTGCCTTTGCGCCCATTGGCGGCGTGACTGCAGCAAATCCTGGATCGGATGCAGGTCCAACTGGGCATCGGCCTCCAAATGGCGCACGAACATACGGTATTGGCACGCCTGCCAGGCCTGGTCGCGGTAGATCAGGCCTCGAAAATCTTTCCAATAACGGTAGGGCACGCCGGCGCGCTGTTCGCTGTAGTGAATGATGGAGGCCGCCTGCAGGTCGGCTCCTAAAAGCAGCAGTTTGAAGTCCAGTTCGAGCATACGCTCGAAGGGAGAGCCGGGGTCGAAGGCGGAGGGCGTATCCCGGGCCACCAGGCCGGCCGCGCACGGGCCGATTACCGCCAGGGATTGCATGGGGTGGCGGGTACGCTGCGCCTGCGGTTGGCGGCGCACGAATTCGGAGAACACACCCATGTTCTCAGCGGGTGTCTTCTGGGGGTGATAACGCTCGCCGCGTGCGAAGGCGAAGTTGAAAGCCGGCACAGCCAGGCAGCCGGCCTTAGCTTTGGATTCAGCCGCATTGCCGGGCGACCGCTCCTGCTCCAACCAGGCGTCCAGCCCCAGTACCTCTTGCAGCGCTGCCAGGTACATAGCCACCCCATCCTGCGGCTGCCCGAGGAACTGGATGGCGGAATGCACCAGTAGCCCGTCGCCCGCTCGCACGCCCAGCGAGCGCAGGATTTCCACCACCTGGGACTGGGTGATCTCACGCATGCCGGTCGTATTCTTCCCAAGTGATGCGGATCTGGCGCAGCTCGGGTTGGAAACCCATTTTCTCGTACAGCCGCCAGATGGGCTGGTTGCCTTCCAGGATTTGCACCTCGACCGAGTGCACTTTCTGTTCGCGCAGCCAATCGATGGTCAGGCGGGAAAGTTTATCGCCGATGCCGTAGCGGCGGGCTTCGGGTTCCACCCACATATCGCTAAGCTCGCCGACCAACACGCCGCCCAGGTAGGGCGCCACGCGCTTGACGCGCCCCAGCATAAATCCGACCACCTGCCCCTCCAGCTCGGCCACGTATACCACGCTGAAGCGGCCCAGGGTGCGCCGGAAAGAGTCCAGCCAGGCCTGCCCGACATTTTCAACTTCGGGAAAGCGGTAGCTTAACTGCCGGAAGTAGGTGTCCATCTGATCGTACATGCCGGCGATGACCGGCAGGTCGGCTTCTTCGCTCAGGCGGTAGGTCACTTCAGCCATGGACGGCCTCCCGCACGCTGGCAGGCCAATCGCGCACATCCAGGCCGTACTGGGCCAGGAAGGCGAAGGCGATGCGCTCCAATCCGAAGGCCACGCAGCCGGTGTGGGCAGGCGAACCGTCCGGCAGGCTGATATTCAAGTGGCGACCGAAGAAATCCTGGTGGTAGTTATAGGAGCCGACTGCCAGGGTCGAATCTTCGAAAGGCAGGCGGGCGCGGATTTCAAACTTCAATTGGAAAGCGCTCTGGAATGCGGCCTGTTTGCGGAATTCGCCGATAAAGAAGGGATCGTTGGCACTTTCTACGCGGTAGGCCAGGCCGGTTTCTTCCAGAACTTGGGACATATGCTGGCGGGCGTTTTCGCGGTTCTTTAGCACGTAGTCCTTGGGCCCGACGAAGATCACCTCACGCATGGTGAAGTTCCACAGTCGTTCCAGGGAGGCCAGGTTGATGGCCTCGTAGCGGAAGCAGGAGCCCACCGCCGTGGCTGCCAGGCGCCCATTGGGCAGCGGTTGGTCGGCCAGGGAGAAATACAGGTGATAGCATACCGCCGGTGAGAGCAGCGCCTGCACCTGGGCGAAGGAATCGGGCGGCGTGTTCAGCCCATGCTGGTCGCAGGCGGCGTGCTGGGCGAATTCATCGATGACGTCCAGGTCTTCGCGTAAGTGGGTGACGAAGCTCAGCGAATGTGGGAAGGCGCTGAAATAGTTGACACGTTCCAAATATTTGGCCGGGATCAAGGTAGGGAAGCGGTACGGGTTGGCGTCGAAAGCATCGGCCAGGCCAAGAAATTGATCTTCAAAATAATCGATCAGGCGCGTGACCAGTGGCCCCAGGGAAAACATGCCAGTCGCCTCCTGGCTGACTTCGCCGCGCGCCACGAGTTCCTGCATCGGGTCCTGGTTGTAAGGCGTGGGGCGCTGCAGATGGTCTTCCAGAACCTGGATTTTGGGCTTGAAGGCGCCTTTGACCATCGTATCGATCACCCGCTGGACCTTTTCGTCCAGTTCGGCTTGAAGCTGCGGAGTATCTTCTTCCGCTTGAACCTGGAGCGTGATGCGGTCGCCGCTGGGCGCGACCTCAGCCGCGCGGATGCGCTCGTCCACGTAAGCTAGCTTCGACTGCACTTCGCCTACCAGGTGGGCGGGGATGGCCACCCCAGGCGTTATTTCGATTGTTAACCCAGCATGGGTTGTATCAGACATACAAAATTTCCTTGCAAGTAATGCTCTTAGACCCTATGCGGCCTGCGAATGAGAATTATTTTCAAGATAGGTCAATATGGCCGGGATACTGACCAACTCAGCGATGGTATCGGCGCTGACCTCCACGCCAAACTGTTCCTCCAGGCGGATCATCATTTCCATATGCCCCAGTGAGTCCCATTGGGGCAGGTCGCCAAAAGCCAGGTCTGGGGTGATGTCCTCTTGCGGAACCTGGAAGACCTCGGCCAACAAGGCCTGTACACGTTCAGCGTCTGAGACTTGTGAATTCATTCCGTGAAAAACCTCCTGTTGGATGGCCTTATCGCTTGATCTTGAGCACGCCGACCGGGATATACTGTGGGGACCATTTGCCCCAGGGCATGCCGTTATTCCCGGAGCGGAAATAAAAGGCGGCCAATCCATCGCGCAGTTCCCTGCAATCACGCAGCGCAGCCAACAATTCGTCGTAGCGATCGTAGTTCGAAGGCAGATCGGGCGGCAGGCAGAACAGGCGTCGCAGGCTGTCGTCCGTGTAGCACCAGCCGCTGGAAGGTTCGTGCCACCAATCCTCGTCCCGGGCCGCGTTCAGGCTGGCTGCCAGGAAACCACCGGGCTTGAGCACCCGCATCAGCTCTTGCACCACTAACTCCAGTCCTTCAGGGGAGTTGTGTTCGAGCGCCGAGACAGCCACTACCGCATCGATGGAATTGTCTTCAATGTCGGCTAGATCTCTTAGATCCTGGTTGTAGATGAACACTTTTCCGGCGCCTTTGCCGAAGTGGGCCATGGCCCGCACGTCCCGCAACTGGCGGGAGACTTTGGCAGACCAGGAGGCCTGGTTGGTGAGACTTTCCCGGAATACCTGCTGGGCGGGCAGCAAATCTTGTTCCCGCAGGCCCTGTACGTGGAAGCGTGCCCGGAAGCGCAAGGGCAGGTCGGCCCGGCTCAAACGGTCAACGCTGACGACTCGCGCGCCGTCACGCGCCAAATACCACTGCAGTACGCCCACGCCGGCGCCGGCATCGATGATGCGCTTGCCTTCCAGATCGCCGAGCTGCTCCAGAATCCAGGCCATATCCAGCAAGTAGTGCCAGCCAAATTCCAGGCTCAGCGAGTGCGCCAGCCCCTTGAGGCGACTGACGGTGCGGCGGTGCTTTTCTAATAAGTCTACGGATAAGAGTTCAATCTTTTCCTGCGGCGCCTCTTGCATGACATTCTCCCAACAAAATAGTTTTTTCATCCGGACTGGCGCCGGATTGGGCACGATCCAAAATCCCAGCGACCAGAACCTGCATCGTGGGCGAATTTTCAGGTAACAGTTGGCGCCAGGAAAAGTCTTGCAAATGCACGAATCCTGGGCGCTTTGCGGGTTGTAGATAGGCTTCGAAAGGCAGCGAAGCACAGTAGAGCTGGTAATACAGGAATCGCCGGGCATTGGATTGAAACTCGGCTGGGATTTCAACCGGATCGGCATCCAAGAAATTCTCGGCGAGTTCCCGGTAAGCTTCAGGAGTGTCAGGAAAGAAGACGCTTGGGTACTGCGTATAGCGGGCTTTGCCCCCACACAAAACTGCCGCGCCTAGCAAGGTGGCTTCCAACCCGATAGAGGAATTGTAAACCATAACAAACTTCGAGCGCCGGATCAGGTCGTAGGAGCTCACGTATTCCTGCGAGGCAATAAAGACCACGTTCGGCAAACTGTCGACCTGATTGCGCTGCACCCAGGCGCGCACGCTCTCGCGGCTTTTCTTGGCGCTGCCGGGGCGCATCTCGTCCGGATGGGCGCGAATGACGAACAAGGTGCCCGGATGGGAGCGGATGATGTCCAGGATCAGGTCGAGCCAGGCGAACATGTGTGGAAACAGGACGTTGGCGTGCACCTGGCTGGTGTCGAAGACCACGTTGGTAAAAACCGAGACGATCTGGCGGAAATTGGCTGCTTTTTGCAAGAATGATGGGTCCAGGGCGCGCATCTCGGGCCAGAATTGGATGCCCGCCATGGTGAACTTACCTTGAAAACGCTGTTCTAGATATGCATCCAGGCGGGCATTTTGGTCCGGGGTAAGCTGGAAGGCTTCTGGAATGTGCAGCGGATAGGCGGTGGCTTGACCCTCAGTGAAAAAAGCCGAAAACCTCTGGAAACTGACCTCGTGGGTGAGTGTGCGCACACCGTATTGGCGAGCCACCCAGCGCGCAGTGCCTTCGGGGTACATCATACCGTTGAACAGGACCACCACGGCCGGTTGGGCACGCTCCAGCAGAGCGGCGAATTCCTGTGCCACCCGGTAGGCAGACAAAATGTATTCCCGCAAAAGATAGCGGGTGGGCTCGTCGTCGGGCAGATGGTGGCGGCGCAGCGCCCAGCGGATGGAAGGCAGCACCAGCGCGCCCAAGGGCATTTGCAGTCTCTCGCCGTCCGGGTTGGAGTCGTCTGCGGAGAAGGGCGCCGGATAGGTGAAGGCGCTCAATTCCACCAGGTTGCATTCCCGCAGCGCCTGCGCCAAGTCCGGGTCGGCGGCGTAGGTGAACCAATGCACCCGCGCTCCCGAATACAGATTTTGCGACTGCGCTATGCAGGTGCTGCAGGGCGGCGGAGAAGCATAGTCCTGGCGGTTGGTGCCCAGCACGCAGTGGCTCATGCCCGCCTGGCAGACGAAATGGATCAGCGGCGATCCCGCCAGGCGCAGGCTCCAACTGGTCAGCAAATTGAAGGCCGCGTTCTGGCTCAGGCCGCTCAGCCGGGTCGAGGCATTGAAAAAGATGACCGGAGCCCGGTCCGGTTCGGGTTTGGCCTGGACCGCGATCTGGCGGGCCAATCGGATAAGGTGCTGCTGGTTGCGCCAGTTTTCCAGGCGAGTTTCCAGCCGCGCCACGACCTTGGGTACTTTAGCCATCATGCGGCTACCGGTTGCGATCCGCCAGCGGCGCGCTCTCCGGCTCGGCTTTTTCCTGGGCTTCGAAGTAGGCTTTCGAAAGGCGCTGGATGGCGATCAGAAAACCCTCTCCCTGGCGCTGGTGACCGCGCCAGATTTCGGGGATCATGGTGCCGTGGTAATCACCGATCACGCGGAAGAAATGCACCCAATCGATGGTGCCCTCTTCGATCTGCAGCCCTTCGCCATCCAGGCCGGCCGCGTCCGAAAGATGCAGGTGGCTGATATAGGGCAGCAGGATGCCGATTTGCTCGTAGAAGTTCACGTGCGCCCAGTTACAGTACAGCTTGTGGTGCGAACTGTCGTAACACATCTTCATCCCCAGAGGCGCCAGGAAGTCGCGAATCTCAAAGGCATCCATAAAAGCGTTGGTCAGCCACTGCCCGCCGAAATACCATGGGTGGGGCGGCAAATTCTCCAGCAGCAATTCAACGCCTTCCGCGTCCAGCGCCTGCACCGAGCGGCGCAGGTTGTCGTACAGCGCCTGCCGGTCGGCGATGGGATGGTCCAGGCTCATTGCGCCGGGGTGGATGACCACCTTGGGCTGGCCGACGAAATGGGCTCTGATCTCGCGTGTCACGTCGATGGTCTTCTGAAGTAAGTCCAGCGAACCCTTGCGCTGGCGTTCATCCTGCGAGCACAGATCGACCAGCGTGCGCTCCCAGAATTCAGGAGCGTGCACCACCAACTGGATGGGTTGCCCGGAAGCCGGGCTGTAATCGCCGCCCGGATAAGGCTCGTCCAAATCCTGGTCGGTGAAGTGGAATTCTAAAATGCGCGGCTTGTATTCCAGCAATTCTTCAAAGTCGCGGAAGCGAACAGTGAATCCGTATTCCATCGGCAGGGTATGTTCCATATCCAGGCGGATTTGGATGCCCAGATCGCGGTCCAGGAAGGGCTCGTCCACTTCCAGCACGCGTTCGGCTGTGCGCCCAAGCAGCTCCGGATAGTGCTGGGGGGACAATCCCAGGGCCGGCCCCTTGACAGCCACCATATTGGAGCGGATGGTCTCGCCGGGCTCTATGCGCCGGGCTGCCACCAGGCTTTTGCCCAGCACCTCCCGGTTGAGAATCTCGCCGCGCGAGATGAATTTCTCCTCCCCGGTTCCCAGCGCCTCGGCTATCTGGCGGATATCGCGCACCATCTTGCGGAAGCCTTGCGGTTCCAGGCTGGCGGCGTGATCGGGGCCATCCATGGTGCGGTCCAGAGTGACATGGCGCTCGATGATGCTGGCGCCCAGGGCTGAGGCCACCGTGGAGACGGCTATGCCGCGCTCGTGTCCCGAGTAGCCTACCGGGACGCCAAACCGGCGTAGCTGTTCCATGAAGCGCAGGTTGAGGTCCTCGAAGGCGGCCGGATAGGTACTATTGCAGTGCAGCAGGGCAAATTCGGCGCCGCGCTCTTGCAAGAAATCTACCGTGACTTCCACCTCCTCCATGCGCGACATGCCGGTGGATAGGATCAACGGCTTACCTTTTTGGATCAGGTGGCCTAGCAGGGGCAGGTTGGTCAGGTCGGCGGAAGCCACCTTGTAGGCGGGCACCCCCAGCCCGGCCAGGAAATCGGCGCTTTGTGCGTCGAAAGCCGAGCACAGGAAGGTGACGCCCCGCTCCCGGCAGCGTTTCAAGATTTTGGTATAGGCGTGATCGGGCAGCTCGACCTTCTGCAAGATGGGCAGCAGGTAGCGCAGAGTCTTTTCGCCCGAATTGGCGTTTTCCAGGTATTTGCGGGCGTAAAGCTGGTCCAGATTGCGTTTCTGAAATTTAACTGCATCTGCGCCGGCCTCGGCTGCCACATCGATCAGTTCCAGGGCCAGGTCCAATATGCCGTTGTGATTCACGCCGATCTCGGCAATCACGTAGGTTGGGTAGCCATCGCCAATCCGGCGATCGCCGATCTGAATATGAGGCATTCAAAACCTCCATAGGTAGAAAAACGGTGCGTGCTGCCTGCAGGCCTCACGCTTTGGATTCAAGTTTATATCCCAGATCCTGGGTGGTGATCTCCCCACTTTCCAGCAGACGCTCTGCCCGCCGCCAATCGTCCGGGGAGTCAATGTCGATCCAATCGCTGGGATCGATGACCAAAGGCAGGATTCTACTACCGGTCATGGAATTTTTGTGCACAATGGTGCGGCTCCAGGCCGCGTCCACGTAACCGGTCTGCCAGTATACCGGCGGCAGCGCCTGGCGGGGCATATTATAGGGTTCCGGGAACTCGCCCTCCATCAAGGGCTGCAGCAGCCCGTCGGGTTGGATGCGCCACATTTTGAAGGGATTTTGGAAAGGCACGCACACTGTGCGCACCGAATCCGCTTGGGGGTGTGCTAACAGTAGCTGCACGGCGCGGTCGATATGCGCCACCCGTCTGAAAGGGGAGGTCGGGCGAAGCTGTACCACCAGCTCCGGGTGGTAGCCCTCATGTTCCGCCAGCCATTGCAGGGCGTGCTGGAAGACGGGTAAGTCGGGGGTGGCGTCCAGAGCGTATTCAGCGGGGCGCAGGAAGGGCGCCTCAGCCCCATGGCTGCGGGAGACGGCCGCGATTTGTTCGTCGTCCGTAGAGACCACAATCCGTGTGACGGTTTCCGCAGCCAGGCCGGCGGCGATGCTGTAGGCGATCAAGGGGTGGCCTGCGAACGGGCGGATATTTTTGCGCGGGATGCTCTTCGAACCGCCGCGCGCTGGAATCAATGCCAGGATATTCATGCAGTGGGAATACGAACGCGATTCAAAGCCATCACCAGGCCGTCCAACCCCCATCGACCACCAGGTTGGCGCCGGTCATGTAAGAGGAAGCCCCCGAGACCAGGAATAACAATGCGCCGTTCAGTTCGTCCTTTTCAGCCATGCGCCCGAGCACGGTGCGGGCGGCGTAAGCCTGCAAGAATTGCTCGTCGTGCCCATTGAAAACACCGCCCGGACTTAGAGCGTTGGCACGGATATTTTTCCCGGCGTAATAGGTGGCCAGGTAGCGGGTCAAGCCCAGAATCCCGGCTTTAGTGACCGAATAATAGACGGGTTTGAACTGGGCCGGTTCGCCTGGGCGCTGGTAAAGACGCTGGTCCGGGCCTGCCAGCCCGTAGATGGAACTGATGTTGACGATCACGCCGCCGCCCTGCGCCAGCATAGGCGCCACAGCCGCCTGGCAGCACAGGAAAGCGCCGGTCAGGTTGACTTCCAGCGCCTGGCGCCAGGCCTCTAGCGGGTAATCTTCGAAAGCGCCCGAGGCGCCGGGTTGGTTGTGATGCGGGTCAAACTTGGGATCCAGGGCGGCGCTGTTCACCAGAATGTCCAGCCGCCCGAAAGTCTCCAAGGTAGCCGCCACCAGGCGTTGCACGGATTGCGGCTGGCTGACGTCACTTTCGACTGCCAGGGCGCGCCGCGCAGCTTGTGCCGGCCGGTTAAGCCCGGCAGCCACCTGCTGGGCTGCCTGGGCGTCCAGATCGGCGACCACTACCTGTGCGCCGGCCCGTACAAGAGTTCGGCAGAATTCAGCTCCCAACAATCCTGCGCCGCCGGTCACCAACGCCACACGCTCGCTCAAGTCAAATTGGGCGGGCAGGGAGGCAGCGTTGGATTGTGATCTATTTGGAGCGTTCATAAAAAACGGGTGAAATTCTCAGTCGGCATCGTCTTCCTTGGAGGAGGTTTCCCGGGAATCTACTTCGTCAGGAGATCCATCAGCAGAAACATCCATGAACGGCAATTCGTCCGGACCGCTGCCGTTGCTGCCGTTGACGAACAGCGGCGGCAGGATCAAGCCGCGCGCTTCCATGTACTGGATGATCTGGCGCGCGTTTTCATCCGGGCTCACGCCGACCGTATTGAGTGTGATCTCCGGATCGACGGGCTCTTCATACGGGGCATCGACGCCGGTGAAGCCGGTGATCTGGCCGCGGCGGGCGCGCGCATACAGGCCTTTGACGTCGCGCTGTTCGCATATCTCGATAGGTGTGTCGACGAACACCTCAATAAAGCCGTCCTCCCCGATCATCTTGCGCACCTCGTTGCGGGTGGTGCGATAGGGGCTGATGGCTGCGCAGATCACGGTTCCGCCGTGGCGGG
>Ga0207752_1001565_pt1 | contig 10245 bp, 10 predicted proteins | sample Pon2CUnioCityCA_6_FD_187272 | JGI IMG/M metagenome (GOLD analysis project Ga0207752, IMG submission 187272) | Marine sediment microbial community from Union City, CA, USA - Pond 2C Sediment 2 (SPAdes) | ecosystem: Environmental > Aquatic > Marine > Intertidal zone > Salt pond sediment ... | reverse complement strand
AAACGCCGACAACTCTACCACCCCATCCTCCTCGGCCGCCAGGCGCGTGGCCACTTCCCGGTCCAGCCGCACCAGCGCCTTGCGGTGTGGTGAATAAGCCAGCAACCTGCCCAGGTGGTTCCTGTCCAGCGCCCCGGCCGAAAACGTATAGCGTTCCACCGCCACCAGGCGCGGGCCGTGGGCCTCCTGAAACGCTTCCTGCCAGCCCGCTGCCGAGGGCATCAACAACGAGTCTGCTTCCTGCTGCCGGACCATCTCCTGCCCGCCCGCACTGCCGGGATCCCCGGCGAAGTAGTAGAAGGGCGGAAAGGCGATCCGGAAGGCAGCCGGACGGCCGGCATCGTCGACCATCACTGTGCCCATCGTGCCCGCGAGAACGCAATCGATGGCGATATCCACCCGCGGCACCTCGGCAAAGGCTTCGGCCAGCACTTCTCTATTTTCCGGTGTCAATGGGTAATCGTCCACGGTCTGATCTGACAAAAATCGGGTTTCTTTTTTTCGTACAACATGCCACCAGCGTAAGCTAATCAGAAAAACCCGGTTTTTAAGCTATTATGATTAAGTAAGCGTATAGCCTCCGTCGATAGTAAAGACCGCCCCGGTAGTAAAGCTGGAGGCGGGTGAAGCGAGGTACAGGGCAATGCCCGTTAACTCTTCCGGCTCGGCCATCCGCCCGGCCGGCGTATTTTCCGTCAGCCGCTTCGACAGCATCGGATTCTGCCACAGTGCCCGGCTGAAACTGGTCTTGACGAAGCCCGGGGCGATCGCATTGACCTGGATATTGTCGGCGGAGAGCTCGACGGCCAACACCTTGGCCATCATCAGAATCCCTGCCTTGCTGATGCTGTAGATGCCCATCATCGGGCCGGGCTCGATGCCGGCAATGGAAGCCGTGAAGATAATCTTGCCGCCGCTTGCGGACGTCTCATCGTCCCGGTTCTGGGCCTGCATCTGCTGTGCCGCCGCCCGGGCCAGCCAGAACGCGCCCTTGACGTTCACCTCGTAGATCTTGTCCCATTGGGACGCCTCCGAGGTGAGCAAAGGCCCGAAGTGGGGATTGGTCGCGGCGTTCGACACCGCAATATCCACCCGGCCGAAACGGGCCACCGCCGCTTCCACCAGTTGCGGGCCGCTTTCGGGATCGCCGGCGTGGGCCACCACCGCCAGCGCTCGCTCCGGATATTCGGCGTTAATCGACGCCGCCACCGGCTCAATATTATCCGGCTTGCGGCTGCTGATCACCACGCTGGCCCCGGCAGCCGCGTACGCCCGGGCAATTGCTTCGCCAATGCCGCGGGACGCGCCGGTGATAATCGCTACCTTGTCGGTCAGGTCAAATAGGCTCATAGAGACTGGCTTCGCTTGAGATTAGAGATTGCAGATTACGAGCGCCTACCAATCTCTAATCTCCAATCCCCAATCTCCGTTATTTGAGTTCCCGTCGAGTGTAGCCCAGAATGCTGCGCGCTACAATCAAAAGGTTGATCTGCTTCGTCCCTTCGTAGATGTCGTTGATCTTGGCGTCACGCATCCACTTCTCGGGGAGCAATTCGCGCGAGTAGCCCAGGGGGCCCAGCAGTTCGACCGCTTTCTGCGTCACAAAGGTGGCAGTTTCGCCGGCCCGCGCCTTGGCCATGCTCGCTTCCAGCCGGTTCGACTGGCCGTGGGCCATCTTCACCGTGGACTTCAGGGTCAGGAGCCAGCCCGCCTTCTGCCGCGCTTCCATCTCGATCAGGTCCCGTTCGTAAGCACTGAGCTCGTGCCGGGGCTTGGTATAATCGACCTCGACCCCCTCTTCCGCCAGCTTCTCCTGGGTATACTCCACGGCAGCACGGGCCACACCCATGGCGCTCGCCGCCACGGCCGGGCGGCTGGCGTCGAACGTTTTCATTGCGCCCTTGAAGCCCTTGGTCGATTTCCTCTCCTTAACCTCCGGGCTGCCCAGGATGTTGTCGTAGGGCACGCGCGCATCTTCAAAAGCCAGGGACACCGTGTCGCTGACCCGGATACCCAGCTTATGCTCCTGCTTGGACACGCTTACGCCCGGCGTATCCGGCTCCACCACGAAAGACTTGATCCCTGCCCGGCCGGCACTGGGATCGACCGTGGCCCACACGACGCACACCCCGTCTGACTCTTCCAGAGCCAGGCGGCCGTTAGTGATGAATATCTTCTCGCCGTTAAGCACCCACTCGTTCGTTTCTTCGTCGAGCACGGCCGTGGTCCGAATGGCGCTGTTATCCGAGCCGGCGCCCGGTTCCGTAATCGCCATCGCCCCCCACTTCGGGTCCCCTTCCCCGAACTTCTTGAGGAAGCGCACCTTCTGCTCTTTCGTACCCACCGCTTCAATCGCCGCGCCACCCAGGAGCGGGTCGGGCGTGCACAGGTACATGCCCGCATCGCCCCAGCTCAACGTCTCCACCAGGGCGATGAGGCGCACGATCGACCAGTTTGGTCCCTCTCGCTCGGGCCGGTCGCCGTTATCGCTGCTGAGCATCTTCTCGTAGCGGCGCTTGTTCTGCTCGCGCAGAACCTGCCACATCATGTTGACGTATTCCACCGGCCGCTCGTGCTCGTGCTCGTCATATCTGCGCGAGTTGGGACGCATTACCTGCCGGGCCACCATCTCCGCCATCTGTAATTCATTTTTAATCCGTTCGGGCATTTCGAAACTAATCATCAGAATTGTCCTCCACGCTGTTAGATAATGGCCAGGCCGTCAAAGTGGGCAAAACCACGGGCATTGCGCAACCACAGTTCCACCGGATATTCCCGGATGTAACCGTAGCCGCCCAGAACCTGTACCGCCCGATCTGCCGTATCGACGACGATATCGTCGATGTAATATTTCATCACCGTCGCCGCGCGAGTCGCGTCCTCACCCTGGTCCAGTTCCCAGGCTGTTTCCCACACCAGCAACCGTGCCGACTCAACGTCGATGGCCATCTCCGCCAGCATAAAGGCGATAGATTGGCGATGGGCAATCGGCTCGCCAAATTGCACCCGTTGTTTGGCATATTCCCGGGCATATTCGTATCCGGCCCGAGCCACACCCACGGCCGCCGCCCCCAGTGCCACGCGGCTATGATTGAGGATCCGGTCAAAGTCGAGCCCCTCCTCACCGCCTAGCTTGTTCGCCGCCGGCACGCGCACGCTTTCCATTTCCACCCGGAAGAGGGGCAGGGCATTGATCCCCATCACCTTTTCCCGGTCGCCGATAGTCAACCCCTCGGCATTCCCCGGCACCAGGAACCCCTGCGTCTGCCCGTTCTCTGCAGCGTATACAAGAAGCAGTTCCGCCCCATCGGCCAGGGGCACCATCGACTTGGTCCCGTTCAGAAGGTAATCACCACCTTCGGCCACGGCCGTGCTCTCCAGCGCTCGCGGATCGAACTTGATCCGCGGCTCGATCAGGGCCGCCGTCATCCGCGGCGGTTTCATCCCCGCAAACTGGGGCAGGTATGATTCTTTCTGCTCCTCGGTGCCGCTGAGCACCAGCGGGATCGCCACCAGGTTCGGCGCCATAATGTTGAAAGTCAGGGCCAGGTCGCCCCAGGCAAATTGCTCCATGGCAATCGCGCCTGTCACGGCCGAGTACTCGCCGAAACCACCGTACGCTTCCGGCAGCCCCGTCGGCAAGACGCCGATCTCCCACCCGGCCTGCACCACATCCTCCGGAACCACGCCGTCCTCCTCCGCGTCCCGGTACACCTTGCGCAGCCGCTCTTCGGCGAAGCGCTTGATGGTGCTGTCCAGCATCTGTTGTTCTTCGTCAAGGGTAAAATCAAGCATGATCGTTCCTCTCTCTAGGTACCTCGCACAATCCGATCAGTCATGCGCGCCACGCGCACGATCGGTTTCACGTCGTGGACGCGCACAATATCCGCGCCCCGGTCAATGCCGATGGCCACCGTGGCGGCGGTGCCCTCCATCCGCTCATCCGGCGGCAGGTCCAGCGTATAACCAATAAATGATTTCCGGGAGGTCCCCAGGAGTAGCGGGTATCCCAGCTCCCGGAGCTGATCGAGTTCGTTGATGAGTTTCACATTTTGGGAAACCGTTTTGCCAAAACCAATACCGGGGTCGATGATGATCTGCTCCGGCTCGACCCCCTGAGCCAGGGCCAGATCCACACTTTCCTGCAATTCACTTTTGACTTCGGCGATCAGATCGTCATAGTGGACGCCGACGTAGCGCCCGCCCAGCCGCTCTTCCTGAGCCACATCTTTCGGCCGGCTGCGATTGTGCATCAACACGAGCGGGCAACCGGCTGCCGCCACCAGGGGCGCCAGCGCGTCGTCCATGCGCAACCCCCACACGTCGTTAACCCAGCCGGCGCCCGCCGCCAGCGCCGCCTCGGCCACCGCTGCCCGGTAAGTGTCCACCGAAATCGGGACGTGAACGGCTGCCCGCACCGCCTCGATCACGGGAATTACCCGCTCCAACTCTTCGGCCTCTGAAACCGGGTTACTGCCCGGCCGGGTGCTTTCGCCGCCGATGTCAATTATATCCACGCCCGCGGCGACGAATTCCCGCGCCTGGGCCACCGCCCGGGCCAGACCATCGTCCGCCACCAGCACCCCGTCTCCGGAGAAACTGTCCGGCGTAACGTTGAGAATCCCCATCACGAGGGTACGCCGTCCCCACTCCAGGGGCAGCGGCAGGCGACGCACACCCTCTCGCCCGGTGGCTTCCAGTAACTGGTCGATTGTTTGCCCGGTTTCAGGATGCTTCCGGCCGGGTGCGATCTCGGCCAGTGGCGCCAGCACAAAAGCCCGCTCCGCCAGCCGCGGGTGAGGGATCCGCAGCCCCTCCTCCGCCACGACCCGGTCTCCATACAGCAGCAAGTCCAGGTCGATCAGCCGCGGCCCCCAACGCGCAGCCGGCTCCCGGCCCATCTCTTCTTCAATTTGCTTCAGCAACGCCAGCAGCGCCCGTGGCTCCCGCTCGCTGCGGCCTGCCACACACAGGTTCAGGAACGCCGGCTGGTCTGTCATCCCCCAGGGCTCCGTCTCATACACCGGCGAGACGGCCCTCACCCGGACGCCGGCTCTTTCCAGAGCGTGAACGGCCTCTTTCAGATTCCGTTTCCGTTCGCCCAGGTTACTACCCAGGCCAATAAAGATCTGTTCAGTCACAAAAAAAGGAAAAGGAGAAGGCCAAGCCTTCTCCTTTTCGTATTATTACTTCTGCGCCTCTTTTAGCTCTTCGACCTTCTGCGTCAGGGCCGTGATCTGGCGGCTGAGGGCGTTGATGTCGTTCTTGCTGGGAACGTTCATCCGGTGCAGGATCCGCTCGATCCGTACGTCCAGCTCGCTCTCCTGCTCGTCCACCATTTCCTCGGCGGCTTCTTTGCGTCGCTCCATCAAGTCCTTGATCAGCTGGCGACCGTCTTTCTCGGCAATCTCGCCACGCTCAACCAGCTTGTTCACGAACGCTTCCGCCTCGTCCTGGGCCAGGGCCACGGCGCCTAATCCCGCCAGCAATACCTTACGTGTGTTCTCCACAAAGGGATTCGGCTCTTTTTCTTCGACCTCTTCTTCGACAACGGTTACTTCTACTTCGGCCATCTCTTACAACCTCCTCAAACGGGGATGATAAACATAGTTTGGCAAATTGCAGGCGCTCAACCGGTAACGGGTATCACATTCCCCAGGAACCGCGTTCCTTTGACGGGGCGTAGTCCGCGCATAAACAGGCGAAGGAACGCGGTTCCTTTCATCGCTGCTCCTACAAGTTGATAACGCACTGCGTTATAAAGCAACTATAACACGGTGCGTCACGACTGTCAAGCACGTGTGCCTTGCAGATTTTGCCCCCTGCTGGAGCCCCCTGCCGGGGCCGGGGACATATCATATGCTTTGTGTCCATTTCCGCATATAATCTGTTCCCTGACCGCCGAACACAACCTGTCAAGGAGCAACTTACCCATGGCCATATCCTCCCCCACTCCCACCCTGAACCTGCGCGCGCAGATCGTTGGTCTGGACGAACCGGTACCGCTCTTAGACGGGCGGCAGGTACCCTACGTTAACCTGGACAATGCGGCGAGTACACCGCCGCTGAAAGCGGTGATGGACGCTCTGGCCCGGTTCATGCCTTACTATTCCAGTGTGCACCGGGGTACCGGCTTCAAGAGCCGCCTGAGCACCGAGGCCTACGATCGGGCCCACGAGATCGTGGCCGCGTTCGTGGGAGCCGATCCGGAAACGAACACGGTGATCTTCGGTAAGAATACCACCGAGGCAATCAACAAGCTGGCGTACCGGCTGTCCCTGCCGCCGGAGGCCGTCGTGCTTACCACCCAGATGGAACACCACAGCAACGACCTGCCCTGGCGCCAGCGGGCAGAGGTCGTACACGTGGCCGTCACCCCGGAAGGCCGCCTGGACGAGACCGATTTTGACGCAAAGCTGGCGCAATATGGCGAGCGAGTCGCGCTGGTCACCGTCACCGGGGCTTCTAACGTAACCGGCTTCCTGCAGCCGATTCACCGGCTGGCGCGCAAGGCCCACGCAGCAGGAGTACCCATCCTCGTCGATGCCGCCCAGATGGCTCCCCACCGGCCGGTCGACATGCGGCCCGGCGACGACCCCGAACACCTCGACTACATCGTGCTCTCCGCCCACAAGATGTATGCACCTTTTGGCACCGGTGCCCTCATCGGCCCCAAAACGACTTTTATGCAGCAGCCACCCGAGTATACGGGCGGGGGCACCGTCGACGTCGTCACCCTGGACGAGGTCCACTGGGCCGGTATGCCCGACCGGGATGAAGCCGGCAGCCCCAACGTGGCCGGCGCCGTGGCCCTGGCCGTCGCCGCCCAGACCCTTTTGGACGTAGGCATGGAAACAATCGCCGCTCACGAAGAGGAGTTGATAACCTACGCGCTCGAGCGATTACAGACCGTATCCGGCCTTAAGGTCTATGGCGAGACCGACCCCGCCCGGGCGCATGAAAAGGTAGGCGTCATCCCCTTCAACCTGGAAGGGATCTCCCACTTCCTGTTGGCCGCCATTCTCGGCTACGAAGGCGGCATCGGCGTGCGCAGCGGCTGTTTCTGCGCCCATCCGTACGTGGTCCACCTGCTGGACCTCCCGGAAGCCAAAGCCTCTACCTGGCGCGAGCAGCTCCTCGCCGGCGATAAGTCGAACATGCCGGGCATGGTCCGCGCCAGCTTCGGCTGCTATAACAACTTCGACGACGTCGACCGCCTGGTGGAGATGGTAGAGCGGGTGGCCCGTGGTGATTACCACGGCGACTATCGCCTGGACCAGGCCACCGGCGAGTACCTGCCGGCCGGCTATGAAGAGCCCCTGGCCGCATATTTTGCCCTTTAGGAGGGCTGCTGCCGGCCACCACTCTCTTGACATCGATGTTACAATAGAAGTAGAACCAGTTCGACAATGTAACCCGTTCCTTCGTAAAGCAAGGGCATTCTCCCATTCCCGTGCACCCCGCCGGGTGATACCGGCACTGCCCCGCCTGAAGGAGCGAACGCTCATCTACTGTGGAGGCATGACGATGGAAGAGGAAAAGAAATCCCTGTTGGAACGGCTGCGGGCCCTGATTTTCGGCGAAAGCGATAAAAAACGTGCCGAACAGAAAGCCAGGTCGGATGAATTCACCGATTTCCTGACCGAGCACCAGGAAGAAGAAGAGGAGCGAGCGGCTGGCCGCAAAAAGCCCGCCTGATCCCGCGCGCGCCTTACCGCTCCCGGGAAGCCACCAGGGTGATCACCACTGCCAGTGGCAAGAGCACCACGACGACCGCGTAGGCCTGTGCCAGCCCGGCCACGTCGGCTACTGCACCCAGGAGCTGCGGTAACAATAAAATGGCCAGCCCACCTGCCACCGCTCCAACAACCCAATTAGCAGCGTAGCCAGCGCCGCTCCCGCGCTGGCTACGACATTCGCCTCGGTCAGCGCCGTGGCACTGTGCGCGCCATGCTCCCGCGTCAGATTCGCCTGGATGGCAACCAGCAGCACGCTCCCCAATAACCCCATGACCAGCGCGCCCGCAATCGTCAGCGCCGGATGCCGGCCGCCGATGAGCAGCACCCCTCCGGCCACCATCCCGGCGCTGCCCAACCAGAAGGCGTGGCGGGCGGGCCGCCCCGTCAGGAAGCGGTCCACCACGCTGCCGGCGCCGATCATGCCCAACGCGAAAGCACTCATGTGCAGCCCGGCAACCGTATAGCTCAGCGCCAACTCCTCCCGCAGAAACGGTTGCAGCGGGCCGAGTGCTGCCTGTAGCAGAGCGTACAGCGACAGCAGCAGATAGTTCTGCCAGGTGAACGGGTCTCGGATGAACGCGCCGTCAGGGTGAGGCTTATTCTGCCGCGGCGGAGCCTTATCGAATTGTGCCATGTTCTTCTTCGTGCCGTAATTGTACCTTAAAAGGCGCCGCGCGGTTGCCAGGTTCATTTGACGCCTCTGTCAAATTACGCTATACTGTCTGGTGTTAATTGGAATCATTATAAACTAATTATGATTTTAATGTAGACCCGATAAAGAAGTGTAACCCATGCCTGAAAACGAACAGAAGGAACACCTGATAGAGCGCCTGCGAGCTTCCGGGCTGCGCCTCACCCCTCAACGCTTGGCGATCTACGGTGCCCTGGTCAACAGCAAGCGCCATCCCAGTGCCCAGCAACTGTACGAGGAGCTGGAAGCCCAGCTACCCTCGCTCAGCCCGGCCACCATTTACAACACCTTGGAGGTCCTGGTCGAGCAGGGGCTCGTGCACGAGATCGGCGATGCCGGTGACGGCGTGATCCACTACGATGCCGACCTGGAACCGCACGTAAACCTGATCTGCACCAACTGCCATCGCATTGACGACTTCGAGCTCGAGGCCATTGCCACCGTCGATCAGACCGTTGCCGCCCAATCCGGCTACCGCGTAATGGGCGCGCGCATCGTCTATTACGGGCTCTGCCCCGAGTGCCAGGCACAAATAGACGCGCAGGATCATTAGTTAGACTGAGCACTAAGGAGCCAATGATGCGACAACAGCAAATTCCCGAAATCGCAGAAGGAGCCCACCATCACCCGGAGGATGACGATGCCTGTGCCAATGTCCTGGCCGGCGCCGTCGTCGATACCCCGGGTATCGTCCAGGTAGAATTCGATCCAGACGAGGCCGAACTCTCTTTTGCTTACGATCCACGCCTCGTCGGCGAAGATGATATTATACAGGTGGCCCAGGAGGTCGAACCCACGCTGCTCGAGCGCTGGTCAACCTGCACCATGCGCCTGGGACGGCAGGGCGGGCGCGCCTGTGAAACCTGCGCCCTCGCCCTGGAAAATCGCCTGCGTCAGATACCGGGCGTGCGCCGCGCGACTGTCAGCTATCTCGGGGGTGCGCTGAGCGTGGCCTACGACGATGCCCAACTGGCCCCGGAGCAATTGGCCCGAGAGATCCGGCGCCTTGGCGTCGAGGTGGAACCGGTGGATGCGCCACCCTCCCCGCAAGCGGCCCCCACCGGCTGGCGCGCCTGGCTGGCGCCAGACCGCCTCGCCCTGCTATTCACCATCCTTACCGTCCTGGCCATGGCCGTCGGCTTCATCGGCGAGCGGCTGGACGCGCCCGCGCCCCTGCTGGTGGCAGCCTACACCGTCGCCTATGTCGCCGGCGGCGCATTTGGCTTCAAGGCCGGTTTGGAATCCCTGCGCGCGCTGACCATCGACGTGGATCTACTGATGATCCTGGCAGCCCTGGGGGCCGCCGTCGTCGGTGCGCCCTTCGAAGGCGCCATGCTTCTCTTCCTCTTCTCCCTCTCCAACGTGCTCCAGAACTATGCCCTTGATCGCACGCGCAATGCCATCCGCGCACTCATGGCCCTGCGCCCGGAAGAGGCAATGGTCCGGCGGGGCGATCGGCTCGTTACCCTCCCTATCGGGAAGATCAACATCGGCGACCGCATTATGGTCCGGCCGGGTGAGCGTATCGCCCTGGACGGCATCGTCGTCAAAGGACGGAGCAGCGTGGACCAGGCACCGATTACGGGCGAATCAATGCCGGTGGCCAAGGGCGAGGGAGACAAAGTGCTGGCGGGGACCATCAACCAGAAAGGGAGCCTGGAGGTGGGCGTGACCCACCTGGCCCAGGATTCAACCATTGCCCGGTTGATCAAGCTAGTGGAGGAAGCCCACAGCGAAAAGGCAAAGACCCAGCGATTCATCGACACGGCCGAGCAGTATTATGCCCTGGGCGTCATTTTACTCACGGCTGCCGCT
>Ga0207752_1001564_pt1 | contig 10252 bp, 3 predicted proteins | sample Pon2CUnioCityCA_6_FD_187272 | JGI IMG/M metagenome (GOLD analysis project Ga0207752, IMG submission 187272) | Marine sediment microbial community from Union City, CA, USA - Pond 2C Sediment 2 (SPAdes) | ecosystem: Environmental > Aquatic > Marine > Intertidal zone > Salt pond sediment ... | reverse complement strand
GCACCGCCGGCCCGTGCGGGTCGTCGCGGGCCAGCGCGCGGGCCAGCGCGACGCGCTGCTGCTGGCCGCCGGAGAGCTGTGCCGGGCGACGCCGCTCCAGGCCGTCGAGATGCACCCGGGCGAGCAGCTCGCGGGCGCGCGCGGCACGCGCGGCGCGCGGCAGATGGCCGAGGGCGAGGCAGACGTTATCCAGCGCACAGAGGTGCGGCAGCAGCGCAAAGTGCTGGAAGACGAAGCCGGCGCTGCGCCGCTGCGGCGGCAGATCGAGGCCGCGCGCGCCGCCATCGCCGCGATACCACAGCTCGCCGCCGCAGCGCACTTCGCCGCGCTGCGCGCTGTGCAGTCCGGCGATGCAGCGCAGCAGGGTCGACTTGCCGCTACCCGACGGCCCGACCAGCGCCAGCACCTCGCCGGGCGCGCAGCGCAGCTCGGCGTCGAGCGGAATCGGCGCGCGCTGCTGCAGGCGCACGTACAGCCCCGGCGCCGCGCCGCGCCGATCGACACCACCTTCGCCGCGCTCAGCCACGGCGGCGCTGCTCCAGCGCGTACACCAGGCTGACGGTGACGAAGGCGAAGCCCAGCAGCAGCAGCGACATGGCGCCGGCGGCGGCGTCGTCGAAGGCCTGGGCGCGATCGAAGATGGCGATCGATACGGTGCGCGTCTCGTCGGGAATATTGCCGCCGACCATCAGCACCACGCCGAACTCGCCGATGGTGTGGGCGAAGGTCAGCACCAGCCCGGAGAGCACCCCCGGCCAGGCCAGCGGCAGCTCGACGCGCCAAAAGGTGCGCCAGCGCGACAGGCCGCTGCACCAGGCGGCCTCGCGCAGATCGGCGGGGATGGATTCGAAGGCGCGCAGCATCGGCTGCACCGCGAACGGCAGGCTGGAGATCACCGAGGCCAGTAGCAGGCCGGCGAAGGAGAACACCAGCGGCGCGCCGAGCAATGCCTCGAAAGCGCGCCCCAGCGGCGCATCGCGGCCGAAAGCCACCAGCAGGTAGAAGCCGAGTACCGTCGGCGGCAGCACCAGCGGCAGCGCCACCAGCGCCTCCAGCATGCTGCGCCCGGGAAAGCGCCGCCAGGCCAGCGCGCGCGCCGTCAGCAGGCCGACCACAAAAAGGATCGCGGCAGTGCCGCCGGCGAGCTTCAGCGACAGCGCGAAGGCGCCCCAGTCGACGCCGCGCCAATCGATGCCGGTCACGCCGCGGCCTCCACCGCCGCGCGGGCGGCAGCGGCACCACAGGCGCGGGCAACAGCATTGGCGGCGGCGCGCGACAAGCGGATCAATCCGCCGCAGCGAAGCCGTGGCGCAGCAGCACCGCGCGCGCTGCGTCGCTGCGCAGATAGGCGAAAAAGGCCCGCGCCGCAACGCCGTCGCGGCCATCGATGAGCAGCATCCGCTGGCGCAATAGCGGTGCCAGCGAGTCCGCCAGCACCGCGCTGCTACCGCGTCGGGCCAGCGCCGGCAGGCCGGCCAGCGACCGTGGAATCAACGCCGCATCGACCGCGCCGGTGGTGGCGAACTGCGCGGTCTGGGCAGCGTTTTCACCATTTACCAGCAGCGGCTGCAGGCGCTCCCAAAGGCCGGCGCGCTGCAGTGCAGTGCGCGCCAGCCGACCGTAGGGGGCGTGATCGGGGCTGGCCACGGCGAAGCGCCGCAGCTGCCCCTGGTGCAGCGCCGCGGCCAGCCCGGCGAGCCGGTCGTCGACCTCAACCGGCGAGCCTTTGGGCACGTACAGCGCCAGCGCGCCGCGCGCGTAGACCGCGCTCGGCGCAGCGCCGAAGCCGTCCGCGGCCAGCGCCTGCACATAGCTTTCGTCGGCGCCGAGAAACAGCGCGAACGGCGCGCCGCGGCGGATCTGTCGGCTGAGATTGCCGGAAGCGCCAAAGCTGAGCTTGACCGCGTGACCGCTGGCGCGCTCGAATTCTGCGGCGATCTCCGGCAGGACGTGGGACAGGCTCGCCGCAGCGGCCACGCGCAGCGTCTGCGCCGCCAGCGCGCGCGGCGCGGCACCGAGCAGCAACAGGCAGCTGGCGGCGATCAGCGCGAACGTGAGGCGGCGCAGCGCGCGGCTGTGGGGCGGCAGAATCATCGGCAAAACGGCTCGACTGGCACGGCGACCGGGCGATTCTCCGCGCCGCGCCGCCGTCGGGCAAGCCCGTGCCGCTGCGGGCCCGCCGCAGCGGGCGGCTTATCGCCGCAAAACGCGCCGGCGCGCGCCGCGCAGCACTGCCCACAGCGCCAACAGCAGCGCCAGCGGCGCGCCGCTGCCACCGCCACCGCCGGCGGCGCCAGCCACCGGGCCACCGCCGGCATCCGCGGCCGGCGGCAGGCTATCCTCGACCGGCGCACCGTCGCCGTCGGCGATCAGATCGCCGCCATCGACGTTGGCCGTCACCTGGCCGCCGCCGATCGGGGTTGCGATGTAATCGTCCGGCATCGCTTCGCCGCCATCATCGAAAATCGATGTCGCTTCGATGCGCTGTGCGACGCCGAGCAGCAGCTCCAGCGTGCCATTCGCGACCCCATCGGCATCGGCTGCGCCGCCATCGACCAGCTCGATGCGCAGGCAGTTGTCGGCCGGCGCCGGGCTGCTGCTCGCGGCGGTCTCGCTGTCGGCAGTCGCCGCATCGAGTGCGGCGAGATAGCCGCTGTCATCCGGCGGCGGGCAGCCGGTCGCGCTGGCGAGCTGGCCGGAGATCCGCTGCGCGGCGAGCGCCGACCAGCCGCCGACAGCGAAGGCACGCAGCGCGCTGTTCTCGCCCCAGCCCTCGGCCAGCGGCAACACCAGCGCGGCGCTGGCGCCCGGCTGATCCAAGCCGGACAGGCGCAGGCTGAACAGCGCGTCGCCGTGCTCGAAACCCGGATCATCAGCGCTGCCGGCGAGGCGCGTCGACCAGCGCGCGGCGCGCCCGGCGAGATGCGCATCGAGCTGGCTCAGTGAGATCCGCGCGCCGGAATTGCCGGCCAGCCGCGCCACCTCGCCGAGGCCCAGGCGCAGCCCCGGCAGGGCGGCGAGGTGCGCCACCGGCGGCAGCGGATCGCCGTCCAGTTGCAGCAGATGGGCGGCGTTCAGCGGGTCGCTGGCGGCGCTGTCGAAGCCGGGGCTGGCGGGAACGTCGCCGACGCCATCGCCGTCGGCGTCCGGCAGTGGCTCGCCGTCGCCCAGCCGCAGCCACAGCGTGTCGCTGGCGGCAGCGCCAGCGGTATCCGCAACGCGCAGTGCGACGCGATACCAGCCGGCGTCGAGCAATCCCGGATCGTCGAGCAGCAGCTGGCCGCCCTCGGTACGCGCCTGCGCCAGTAGCGCGCCATCGCTGGTCGACCAATCGAAAAACAGCTGATCTTCCGGGTTCGGGTCGCTCGCACCGGCATCCAGCGTCAGCGGACCACCGCTGCGACCGGCGGCAGCCAGCGCGACGCCGCCCTGCAGCGCGCGCAGCTGCAGGCGCGGCGCCAGATTGTCCTCCACCAGCGCCAGTGTGCGCTGGCTCGACGCGCCCAGTGCGGCGCCGTCGGCGGCGATCAGAGTCAGGCTGAGGGTTTCGTCCGCTTCGCCGGGGCCATCGTCGCGCACCGCGATGCGCAGTTCGGCGCGGCGCCCGGATTCGATCAGCAGACGGCCGTCGCGGGCGTCGTGATCGTCCGCGTCGGCGCTGCCGCCGATGGCGTAATCCAGCGCTACCGGATATTCGGGGGCGTCGCCGTTGAGCTGCACGACGAACAGCGCCTCGCCGCCCTCGACGGCGCTGGCGGCGGCCTCCAGCTCGGCCAGCGGGCGCAGCACCAGACGCTGCTCGGCGCTGACCTGATTGCCGGCGGTGTCGCTGGCGCGCCAGGTGATCAGATGGCTGCCGGGGCGCCACGGCCCGGCGACCCCGGTGGCGCTCTCGGCGCTGACCGCGACCTGGCCGTCGCGGGCGTCCAGCGCCAGCGCCTCGCCCAGCGCCAGCGGGGTCCACCAGCCGCTGGCATCGACCTGCAGATCGGTCGGTGCGATCAGCTCCGGCGGCTGGTCATCGACCTGTGGGTCACTGCCGGCGAGAAACTCCGCGACATTGCTTTCACCGTCGCCGTCGCTGTCCAGTTCGGCGTCGGATGGATCATTCGGGTCGAAGCCGGCGGCGATCTCCCAGGCATCGCTCATGCCGTCGCCGTCGCTATCCAGCTGTGCGTCGATCAGGTATTCGGCGCTGGCCAGTGGTGAATCGCGCCAGCCGCGCCGCCAGGCCAGCACGCGCAGCGTGGCGCTGTGCTCGATGCGCAGGCTGGCGCCGCTGGCGATGACTGCGCCGTGGTCGCGGCGCGGCTCACTGCCATCGAGGGTGTAGTGCAGCGTCGGGCCATCCACGCCGGCGTCGGCGTCGATGCCACCCGCCGCGTCGGGGCTGCGCACGACCACCTCGATGGCGGTGTGGCTGGCCTGGTCGCCGGGCTCGATCAGCGGCGTGGCGAGCTGCCCGGCGATGCCCACCAGTACGTGCACGCTGGCCGCGTCCTCCAGCTCGGCAGTGGCCGCGTCGCGCAGGCGATAAGTGAAGCTGTCCTCGCCGGCAAAACCCACTGGCGGCGTGTAGCGCAGGCGGTCGTCATCCAGCCGCTCAATGCTGCCGCCGCTGGCGCTGCGCGCGTCGAAACCGGCGAGCAGCGGCTGCGTGCCATCGACGTCGTCGTCATTGCCCAGCACATCGATGCTGACCGCGCGCTCCTGATCGGTTTCGGCGCTGTCGTCGAGCGCCCGCGGTGGGTCGTTGACCGCGGCCACGCTGATCGAAACCAGTGCGCGCTGGCTGGCGCTGCCGTCGCCGGCGGCGTAGCCAAAGCTGTCGTCGCCGGAGAAATCCTGCGGCGGGGTGTAGCGCAGCCCGCTGTCGCCGGCGGCTTCGATGCGCCCGCCGGCGGCGCTGCTGGTGTCGAAGCTTTCGATCTGCAGCAGGTCACCGTCGATATCGACATCGTTCGCCAGTGGCAGCAGCTCGACGGCGGTGTCTTCGTCGGTCTGCAGCTGATCATCGGTGGCCTGCGGCGGATCGTTGACCGCGCTGACGCGGATCCGCACCTGCGCCGGGGCGCTGCTGCTGTGGCCATCGCTGGCCGCGTAGCTGAAGCTGTCGTCGCCGGAGAAATCCTGCGGCGGGGTGTAGCGCAGCCCGCCGCCATCGAGGGCTTCGATCAGCCCGCCGGCGGCGCTGGCGGCGTCGAAGCTTTCGAGCTGTAGCGGGTCGCCGTCGATTTCGATGTCATTGTCCAGCGGCCACAGCTCGACGGCGCTGTCCTCATCGGTTGCGGCCTCGTCGTCGCGCGCCTGTGGCGGGTCATCGACTGCGATAACGCGGATCTGAACCTGCGCCGGAGCGCTGCTGTCGATGCCGTCGCCAGCCGAGTAGGCGAAGCTGTCGTCGCCGAAGAAGTCCGCCGGCGGGGTGTAGCGCAGCCGGCCGTCGCCGAGGGATTCGATCTGCCCGCCGGCGGTGCTGCTGCTGTCGAAGCTGGCGATCTGCAATGCCGCCTCGCCGAGATCGACGTCGAGGTCATTGTCCAGCGGCCGCAGTTCGACAGCGCCGTCCTCGTCGGTCTGGGCCTGGTCATCGACGGCCTGCGGCGCATCGTTGACCGCGGCGACGCGGACGCTGACCTGCGCCGGGGCGCTGTTGACGCTGCCGTCGCTGGCTGAGTAGCCGAAGCTGTCGTCGCCGGAGAAATCCTGCGGCGGGGTGTAGCGCAGCCGGCCGTCGCCGAGGGATTCGAGCTGCCCGCCGGCGGCGCTGGCGACGTCGAAGCTGGCGATTTGCAGTGGATCGCCGTCGATGTCGTCATCGTTGTCCAGCGGCTGTAGCTCGATGGTGCTGTCTTCGTCGGTCCGGGCCTGGTCGGCGATGGCCTGCGGCGGATCGTTGACCGCCGCGACACTGATGTTGACCTGCGCCGGAACGCTGCTGGCGCTGCCGTCGCTGGCCGAGTAGCTAAAGCTGTCGTCGCCGGAGAAATCCGCCGGCGGCACGTAGCGCAGCAGGCCGGGGGCGATCTGCTCGACGCTGCCGCCGGCGGCGCTGGCGGGATCGAAACCGGCGATCTCCAGCTGGTCGCCTTCGATGTCGCTGTCGTTGACCAGCGGGGCGATATCGATGGCCTCCGCGTCCTCCGTGCCCTGGGCGCTGTCGGCCTGCACCAGTGGCGGATCGTTGACCGGTTCGATCTTGATATCCACCCAGGCCTGGACGGATCGGCCGCCTTCGCCAGCGGGGCGGTCGCTGACGGTGTACGGGAAGGCGTCAAAGCCGCTGTGGTTCTGTGGCGGGGTGTAGTGGAATCGGCCCTCGCCGAGGTATTCGACCTGCCCGCCCGACAGCGTGGCGCTCTCGAAATCGACCACGGCGAGGTCGTCGCCGTTGTCGTCGCTGTCGTTGGCGAGCACATCGACGCTGACCGTCGGCTGATCTTCATCGATGCTGAAGAAATCACCCTCGGCCTGCGGCGCGACCTCCGCAGCCAGTGCCATCTGCGTGCCGGGGGCGGAGATGCCGGTGACCCCGGCGCCGCTGTCGGCGCCATCGTAGCGATGGCTGGCCGGGTTGCTGGCGACATCGAACTGGCTGGCGTTTGCGGCGAACCAGAGATCGCTGCTGCGGCCGCGGCTGCGGCCCAGCGGGGTGCCGTCGGCAGCTTCCAGATCGACCATGCGATGCTCGTCGTAGCGGTTGTGCACCTGGTTGTCGTCGATGTGCCAGATCGCCAGGCCGCCGAAATCCTCCCCCAGCCACTTTTGCAGGCCGCGGTCGTAGCCGGCGGGTTCGCGGTTTTCGATCAGAAAATACTCGCCGCTGCGGCCGCTGCGCATGATCCGCAGCGAGTTATCGGCGCTGGCCTGGGGATCGCCGCTGGCGGTGATGCTGTCGCTGAGGGCCAGCTCGGCCGCGCTGGCCCAGCCGAGCCTGTGGCGCACCCAGGCGCTGGGCATCACCGGCGTTTCGCCGGGGCGGCTGTCGCCGCTGGCCGCGCCCCAGCTGCCCGAACTCATCAGGCCGAAAGCGCCGATGCCGCTGGAGGTGCCGTCTGTGTCGTACAGATCCGGCAGCTCGAAAATCAGGTGGCCCAACTCGTGGACCATGATGCCCATGGTCGCCTGCTGGCCGCGATGCAGCTCGCCAAAGGCGGCATAGCCGCCGGCGCCGACGGTGACCCCATCGACCACCGGCGCGTCCACCCCGACCACCGACCAGACGTGGGCCCAGACGTTGGGGGGATCGTCGTAAACCGCGCCCTCGCCACCGGCGGTGATCACCACCACCGCCAGTTCCTGGCTGGAGATATCGCCGCTGCCGTCGGTGTCGTACTGCGCGAAATCCACCGCGTCATCCGCGGCGACGATCGCATCGCGCACCAGGGTGTGCATGTCGGTGATCGCGAGCATGGTGTTCGGCTGGCCGGGGTCGGGGTGCGGGTAGGGCAGCGTCATCCAGCCGACCACACCGTCGCCGGGGGTGCCGGAGGTCTCGCTGGCCGGGTCGAGCACCGCCTTGCCGTAGGAGGCGGCGAGGTAGTAGTCGCGGATGTTGTTGCGGATGAAATCGCCCCAGCTGTCCGCGCTGGTGCTGGCGACGACATCACTGAACTGGACCAGCAGATAGAGCACATTGCCGTTGAAGTTGCCGCTGGCGGGGGCCTTCCAGCTGCTGCGCGACTGGCGATCCGCGGCCCGCTGCGAGCGCAGCAGATACTTGTCCACCGGCGCCACGCCGGGCTGCAGGTTGTCGGGCGGCGGCAGGTGCGCGGCGCGCTCGTGCAGCACCGGATCGCGCCCCGAGTATCGGCCGACATAACGCCACCAGCCGTGGTCGTCGCGGGCCACGGTGTAGCCGGCGGCGGTCTCGACGCGGAGATTCCATTCATCGCCGAGCAGCCGCGCGCTGAAGCGGCTGCCATCCGGCTGCAGGTAGTCGTGCTCGCCGGGTATCGCCGGTGCCGCCACGGCGCGATCAGCACCCGACAGCCCGACGCCAAACAGGCTGAGCAACAACAAAATCCAAATAAAAGAGCCGGTGACACGCACGCCGAAACCACTCCGCAGGCAAACCCGACTGCCGGGCGAGTGAATGACTCTATCAGCGCGCCAACGGGCGATTTCATTGCATTCCGGGAACCTGTGACCACATTCCGGCAAGGACAAACCTTCCCGGCACCGTGGCGTTTTACTGGCGCCAGAGCGTCATCGCAGTTGTAGCCATTTCGCTACCAATTCCGCCCTAAAAGCTTTCTGAATGCACAGGATCGACGCAAAACGGTACTTTTCGCGACGCTTGGCAGGGTGCTCCGCAACCATCACCGCGAGCCCACTGCAAGCGGGCGGCGCCTGAATCAGGCGGCAGGGGGCGCCGGCGGGCGGAGCAAATCACGTCGGGTTGGCTTGCTGAGTCGAGCGGGCTGGACTGGACTGGGCCGGGCCGGATTGCAGCGGGCCGGGCCCAACTAGGCCGGCGGTGGCGGCGGCGCCAAAACCTCTCGACTGCCGTTGGCCTGCACCGGGCTGACCACGCCGGCCTGCTCCATTTCCTCGATCATCCGCGCGGCGCGGTTGTAGCCGATTTTAAGCCGGCGCTGCACGTAGGAGATCGACGCCTTGCGGCTTTCGGTAACCACCTGCACGGCCTGATCGTAGAGCGCATCCTGCTCGCCGCCCTCCTCCGCCGGCTCGCCGGACAGCCCGGGAATCGCGGTGGTCGGCTCTTCGAGGATCTCGTCGATGTACTCGGCCTCGCCCTGCGACTTGAGGTGCTCGACCACCGCGTGCACCTCGTGATCGTCGACGAAGGCGCCGTGCACGCGCACCGGCTGCGCGGTGCCCGGCGGCAGGAACAGCATGTCGCCGTGGCCGAGCAGGGTCTCGGCGCCCTGCTGGTCGAGAATGGTGCGCGAATCGACCTTCGACGAGACCTGAAAAGCCATGCGCGTGGGAATGTTTGCCTTGATCAGCCCGGTGATCACATCCACCGAGGGGCGCTGGGTGGCGAGGATCAGGTGGATGCCGGCGGCGCGCGCCTTCTGCGCGATGCGCGCGATCAGCTCCTCCACCTTTTTGCCCACCACCATCATCATGTCGGCGAACTCGTCGACCACCACGACGATGTACGGCAGCGGCTCCAGGGTCGGCGGCGGACCGCTGGGGTCGAGGGCCTTTTCGCGCTCGTAGAGCGGATCGACGATCGGCTCGCCGCGCTCGATGGCCTCGCGCACCTTCTTGTTGAAGCCGGCGATATTGCGCACCCCCATCGCCGCCATCAGCCGATAGCGGCGCTCCATCTCGCCGACGCACCAGCGCAGCGCGTTGGCCGCCTCCTTCATATCCGTGACCACCGGCGCCAGCAGGTGCGGGATGCCCTCGTAGACGTTCAGCTCCAGCATCTTCGGGTCGATGAGGATCATCCGCACCTCGCTGGCCCTGGCCTTGTAGAGCAGGCTGAGCAGCATCGCGTTGACCGCCACCGACTTGCCCGAGCCGGTGGTGCCGGCGACCAGCAAATGCGGCATCTTGGCCAGATCGGCGCTCATCGACTTGCCGCTGATATCCTTGCCCAGGCCGATGGTCAGCGGCGATTTGGCGCCGTCGTACTGCTTGGAGCGGATGATCTCCGACAGCCGCACCAGCTCGCGCTGGGCGTTGGGAATCTCCAGCCCGACGGTGGACTTGCCGGGGATCACCTCGACCACGCGCACCGCGATCACCGACAGCGAGCGCGCCAGATCGCGCGCCAGATTGGTGATCCGGCTGGCCTTCACCCCCGGCGCCGGGTGCAGCTCGAAGCGCGTGATCACCGGCCCCGGATGGACCGCGACCACCTCCGCCTTGACGCCGAAATCGGCGAGCTTCTCTTCGAGCAGTCGCGACATCTCCGTCAGCGCCTCGGCGGAATAGCCACCGACCTCGGGCTTTTCGTCGTCGAGCAGCGAGATCGGCGGCAGGCCGGCATCCGGCGGCGGGTCGAAGAGCTTGATCTGCTTGTCGAACTGCGGTGGCTTGATATCGATCTGGCGGCCGCCGGTTTTCGATTCGGCAGCGGCCGCAGCCGCGCCCGCCTCAGCCACTTCCGCCGCAGTCACTTCCGCATCAGCCTGATCCGCCGCAGCCGCAGCCGCAGCCGCAGCCTCAGCCGCAGCCGCGGAAGCGCCAGTCGCGGCCTCATCGATCTGCAGATCCGGCGCCCGACGGCGCGGCTTGCGCGGCTTCGGCGACTGCGCCTTCGGCGGCTGCGCGG
>Ga0207752_1001563_pt1 | contig 10255 bp, 2 predicted proteins | sample Pon2CUnioCityCA_6_FD_187272 | JGI IMG/M metagenome (GOLD analysis project Ga0207752, IMG submission 187272) | Marine sediment microbial community from Union City, CA, USA - Pond 2C Sediment 2 (SPAdes) | ecosystem: Environmental > Aquatic > Marine > Intertidal zone > Salt pond sediment ... | reverse complement strand
ACCAGCAAAAATACCAATAATGGTCGCCAGTTTTGTTTCTTCTTTTTTTGCAACCGTCTGGGCTAAGACACCACCTAATAAGCCCTGAGTGAAGATATCCATTAATGTTTCCTGTTATTCATAATCTGAAATCTTACGGCGTAATTCTTTATCTCTGCCACGCCTGCTTTTTGCATCCATTCGTTTTGACTTTGCAGAACGACTTGGTTTTGTTGAAATCCTTTTCTTTTTTACAGCTGCAACACTTTTAATCAATTCCTGTAACCGTTCAAGTGCCTCGGCACGATTTTTTTCTTGTGTACGATGGCTTTGCGCTTTAATTATCACTACACCGTCCTTGTTAATTCTTTTGTCGTTTAAATTAAGCAAACGTACTTTGTAAAAATCGGGCAACGACGAAGCATTGATATCAAAGCGTAAATGGATTGCAGTGGAGACCTTGTTAACATTCTGCCCACCCGATCCCTGTGCACGGATAGCGCTACATTCAATTTCACTATCAGGGAGGCTGACATTATTTGATATCTGAAGCATGGCTGGAAGTATAAAGGGATTACATCTTGGCGACAAAGTTAACGAAAACACCTTTGCTATCATAATCAAGATCGGTTAAATCATCGGAGAAATCAGTAAAGTTATAACCGAGACCCAGTTTCATTTTCTTACCCAGGTGGTAATACAGTGCGAATAATCCACCCTGGCGGGTATCCCCTGCTTCCGGAATGGTTAACATACGACCTTCCATCAGCGCATCCCATTTATGCGTCACATGCCAGTCGGCACGTAAAATATACAAATTCGCCGAGCTTTTGAAGAATACCGGGTTAACACGATCCAGGCTGATTTCACCAAACCTGCGAGCAACCTTGCCGCCGATACTCCAGCTGTTTGAAATATCATAGGTCACATCAAGTGCAAGAATATTACTCTTCTGAATATACTCAGCAGCAGTATTGTTTATGGCGACCTGATCAGTCGCGGGTAAATTATAAAAATAGGTATATTTAAACAGAGCATTGAGGTTATCGTTCTCAACCGGGCGATATGCATAACCAAGAACCGCCTCGGTAAAGTCACCGTTATAGAAATCACCCAGACTACTAACACTGGTTGAATGATTAAATTTACCAATCAAACGCCAGTTTGGATTTAACTGGTACTTCAAGTTATTTTTATACAAGGTGGTAACGCGTGTAGAAATCGAAGTATCAGGATTTTCCGTTTTATCGGTACGATGTTCTATCGCGCCCGCGTATTTGAAACTGTCAAAACCATAACCTAATTTAACACCATAAGCATTACGTTCTATGATCGCGCCGGTATTATTGTCCTGCAGTCGTCCAATATCTGCCGTAGCTCCAATGGTTAACCGATCAGTTGGCGCAAGATCGACACCCATGGCATGTGTAAGCCCGGTAGGGATGTCACCATGACTATAACGTTCTTCAAGATAAATACTGGCACTATCAGAATAACGTGTTTTAAATCCTGATGCTAAATTACCTTTTTGTGCACGCTGACCATTATCGGTACGTTCATTCTCTAATGCATAATTGAGATAAATATTTGTTCGATCAGACACTAAATAATCTGTACCCAGTTTTGCTGCTGTTCCCTGGTCACCACCGGATACTTCTGCACTCACCTTAAACTTATCGGTAATACGGTACTCAGTACCTATCCCGGTACGGGCATTTTCTTCACGGTTACCCGTTGCTTTCACCGTGTCCTGAACAAAGCCATACATGGTCCATTTTTCTTTTGAATCATAAGCAGCTTTTAATGCCAGGTCTGTTCGCACACCCTGCTTTTGTGTCAGCGGGACTACTACAGATTGATCATCACGTTTATCATTTCTTACCCCGGCAGATAATGTCCAGTTATCGGTAATTCCATAATCAGCATCCAGCTCCAATGCTGACTCGTTCAGTCCTTGAGCCTGCTCCTTCTTATCCATTTTAAGTTTAAGATTTAAATTATCGAGTACTGGATACTCCACTGTTCCACCTGATTGCGTGGTATCGGTAACAGCTGATAAACCCGGCGCCGAATAGCCTGCTTTCAGGTTCTGATTATAAAAAGTTGCTTTACCTTTTATACCTTCAACAACTTCGTCAAATTGAACACTGGCATCAACCCGGTTTGCGGTGGCACTGACATTACTGCCAGTGATTTGTGTGACCGGGTTATAATTAAAGCCACCATCATTCGTGGTTTGACTGGTTGTACTTTGCCCTGTACTGCTGGACTGTTCTATTTTTAGCCAGGTACCTGTACTCTTGCGTAAAGTGACATCGGCTGCGTTTAAACTGTTACCTTCAACTTCACCACCAAACTTACTCGCGGTGACTCCCACTTTAAGGTAGTCGGTTAACCAGGCATGAGCACGACCACCAGTAGATAAGTCACTCGAGTCTTCGAAGACCGAGGAATATTCATAACGTGATACCAGGTAAACTTCATTCGTTCCGCCATTACCGCTGTTGACGACAAGGTTATCACTGCTTGAAGCGGATAACGGCTCAGTTAATAAAATCCGTCCCTGTATATAGTCAATATCATAGTCAAGTGCAGGTGTGAGGTTTTTGACTGCAAGCACAAGCCCAGATGTCTTTTCACGAATTTCAATTCGTAAACGATCTGATCCGGTAAGGATATCCTGGTGTTTTAGATAATAGAGTGAACCCCCGGTGCCGCGGAATTCATCTCTGCCCGCGATCGTGCCGGATTCTGCAGCAAACACATCTGCTTTAATTGTTTTATCACCAAACGAAGTAGCTGACTTAGTTTCATAATGAACATTAGCACCGTATAAACTTCGATCAACGTGTGCCAGGTTATTATCGGTGTAATCTATATTGAAATTACCCCATAAACCGTAGTCCGTTCCTTTTTGTAGCTTAAGATAAAACTTACCCATGGTTGGCGCCAGTTCTTCAGTGGTACTGTCATCACCAAAAGTTGGGTAGTAATAATCAGGATCGATACGACGGAAAACCGAGTCAGGAGACTTATCCATAAAGTTGGTAAATAAATCGCCTATGGGTCCTTCACGGGTGTCCGCACTGCCCGTAAATTCCCAGTTTTCACCAAACTTACCCTTAGAGAAAAAGGCCAGGCGACCATCAATTGCCGTGTCATTATCGTAGTGAGTTGTGTCCCCGGTGAGTAATTCTGCAGGTCCATTGGTTGCATCACGACTGGCGGTAATATCTGCGATACCAACAAAGAACCAGTCATTTTTCTTGAATTCTAAATCACGTAAATAAAGATTGCCGTTACCTGCAGAATTTAGAATCGATACTTCAACCGTGTGTAAGCCCGAAGGTAATACAACCTCACTGGTAAATTCACCGTTACTGCTTACCGGTATGGCTTGCCCTGCGAACCACACGGCATGCTCCTTAGGAACACCTTTACCGTAAACTTTTACTGAACCACCACTAAGCTCGATATTATTTAAGGCCAGGCGGTTTTCACCATAACCAACAAGAAGTTCAGCTGTTAAATCTTTATTCTTATTATCTTCATCAAGCTCATCCACAAGGCGAAGCGCTTGTGGCCTGGTTTCATCAAAATTACCGTCTTTATCATAAACACGTAGCAGGTATTTTAATTCAATCGCGGGAGCAACAAATTCATCAAGCCTGGCGAACCATTCTCCATTACCTTTTTGATCAAGCTTGACTATTGCCAGGGGTTCATCACGAGTTGACTGTTCCTGTTTAAAAATCCTGACTTCAGACTCTTTAATAACATTATCGTAATTACTATAGCGTTTAAACGTAACCAGGTTTTCTGGGAAGCTGGTCGTTAACTTATCCCGGTAACGCACTACATTTGGCCACGCCGTAATATTTAAGCGCGGTTTTAACTCAAGGTTATCAAACTTAAATTGTACATCGGCTTTTTCCAGCTCAACATCCGTACAGCGTTGAATATCTGAACTGCTCTTGCCTGGATCATCTATCGGTTTACCATCAATGGAGATGCGCATCATGTTTAATGCATAAGGATTCTGTATTGGCACTTCACGTACGATACGATCAATCTCAACCCCGGTCTCATCATCGATAGCAGCCAGGTCATCATAAACGACCCGGGCTTCGACGCGTGACTCATCAATTTTCAAGAAACCCGCGTTCACCACGTCATCCGAGTGGATAAATCCTCGCCCTTCAAACTCTGTTTGTGCTTCAGTCAGGTTACCCAGTTGTTGCACTGCTTCTTTAACCCGGCGCGCGCGTGAAGTTGATAAGCCAATATCATCTCCGTATACCATCGCGGTACGACGATCTAAACGATCGTTATTGGTATAACCAATAAAGCGAACACGCACGTTACCTTTATCAGCCACTTCAGCCATGATACGTTTTAAACGTTCAACGTAACCTGGTGGAATAACTGGTTTGCCTTTTTCAAAATAGATCGGCTTAACATTGCCCGCAGGTGGCTCATATACCCGGGTGACATTTTCTGCTGCCGCGGCTTCCGGGCATAATTGAGGCTCATCTGAAAGTTGTTCAAGTGAATCATCATGCCAGAATTCAACTTCTATTCTTCGGTTTGCAGCGCGCCCTGTTTCATAATCATTGGATGCTATAGGAACTGCAGCACCTCGACCGTCACTGTCAATCTGACGGTTAGTTAAATTCATCGCATCTTTTACTGCTAAAGCAACGCGACGAGCCTGAGCTTTAGATAAGGCAACGTGCTCACCATAGATACGCGCCATACGCCCTTCTAACGGTATGTTATCAGTATGACCAATTAACTTGATTTGGACATTTGCTTTATCACGCAGGTTATAGCGCGCTTCTTTGAGTTGTTTAATAAACTGCGCAGGAATACTGGCCATACCGTCAACATAACGTAATGGCGGTACAAGATTTTTAAGACGGGCTCTTTTCGCATGACCTGCTTTATACCGAATCTTACATAAGGTTTCGACTCGACAGATTTTTACTTTTTTAATTTCCTGTTTAACCTGCACCACTTTTTCGACAAGCTTCTCATCGATTTCATCGTACCAGACCTGCACTTCTACCCGGCGATTCTTTGCACGACCGGCATTGGTGTTATTGCTCGCCACAGGTTGGCTTTCACCCAGGCCATCAAATGAAATAGCTTCGGGGGGTAAACTTAAAGCACGCTGGAAATACTCAGCCGTTGTCCCTGCCCGTTCACGTGATAAACCGGTATTGTTGATATATTTTTCTTTTAAAGCGCCGGAGAGTTTTGCGCTATCAGTATGACCAACAAAGTGAAGCCTGACATTCACCTTGGTTTTCATATTATCGAGAACACCACGCAATAGTTCCACATAATTCTCAGGAATATCTGCTTGCCCCGATTTAAACTGTATCGGTGGTACCACGTTTTCCAGTTTTACCGTGTTTGCATTTTGTTCAAGAACTTTTTTAATTTCGGTTTTTTGTTCTTCTTCAGTTCCTTTTTGATCTTGCTGATTCCATACCCTGGTATTTTCTTCAATAATTAATTGTTGCTCCGTGTTTTCTGCTGGCGAAGTAAACTCCATAACATCAGAATTAGTTTCAGCATGAGCGGATAATGATGAAAACAGCAAAACTGCGAGCAAGCCAATCACCAGCGCAAACATTGATAACACAAGTGCATAGAAGCGTTTGCTGATAGATTTAAGTAAGCACATCAATCTAACCCTCCTTGAGCAGGTGGGCCACCGCGTCGCCAGAATATTTCTGTTTCAATGGTTAACTTGTATTTTTCATCAGCCAGCCATTTATCGATAATGTCCTGTTTCACTTTTTCCAGGCGGTCTTCAACCAGGTCTTCATCATCAACATCTGCGAGGTAAGACAAACGTAATATAGAAGGTTTGTCTTTTAATTGTTCAATAAGTAAGTCGATACGCGGTTTCCACTGGCTATTCATTTCTGTGCTGCCGGGTGCAAAGACGCCATCAGCAATATCCATGCTAACTACACGATGTAATGCGCTACCAAAGTTAAACTTCGCCATTTTACCGCGGGTAACACGTTGCACACGTGGGTTTTCAGTCGTCACACGGTAACCTGTTGGCAAGCTTCTCTCGTCCAGCTTAATCACAAAGTTACTACCACGATCTTCATTGGGTGCTACTGCGCAGGTCACATGGAAGCGGCCATGCTTATCACTGGTTGAAACAAGGCCGCGAACAGTTACCAGCTTAACGCCAGCCAACCCTGGTTCTTTTTCATCCTGGTAGCCATTAAGATTTTTGTCATCAAAAACCTTGCCAATCACATCGGAACAATCAAAATCAGGATCAGAAATGACCCTGACTGTTGCGGTAGCAATTTGAGATGCAGCAGTATTTGTTATGGTGTCAATGACCTGTACCTGGTTAACATATTCACCTTCATTTACTGCTGCGCCTACAATCAATAAAAGTTTAATTGTTTGTGTTTCATTAGGTATTAAATCAATATTACTCCATGTTAATCGTAATCCACTTTGTACCGGTTCACTTGCGACACCGTTAAGACGCGCTGAGCCTTGTACATATTTAAAACCTGCGGGATAGGTATCAACAATATTGCTGTTAGATAATATTACCGGCAATCCATTTCTTACCGTAATGGTATAGGGTACAAGTTTACCGCGTGTAACATTAACCAACGAAGATGTTTTGCTTATTGAAACGGCGTTGTTTAATACAGGATCAACAGGAAGATGATTATTAAATAGCTGGCTATCATCCGGTATGACCGTATTACTTAGTGTCAGGTTCAGGTAATAATTGGTACCCGCACTTCCTGCTGGAACAGACAATGCAGGGGCAAGTTCAGAAACCGTTGCTTCACATATATTGGCTGTTGCTGCAATAGCATCATTTGCGCTACCAGGGCAACCTGGTACATCGAGCGCTGCCGTTGAAGCATCCGTTTGTGGTGTTATCACCACAGATGGATTTAAATTATAACCTGTTGGTGGTGGCGTTATTTGTATACGGAAATCACCACCTGCAACTGCAGTACAACCAGCACTGAAATTCAGGTCAAATTTATAATAACCATTTGCGCTGGTTACCTGGCTTTGCTGGTTAATATCATCAAAACAATTTGAGGGAACTAAACTACCCGTTGAATCTAACAGGCTTATTGTTGCACCGGCAACAGGGGTGCGTATAACAGAATTATAAACCACGCCATTTGGATCTATCGGTAGATTTAAGTTTTGTACATTAGCACCAGAATTTAAAACAATGTTATATATGCGGTGTAAAGCATCCGTGTAACCGAGTAAGGCAGGTGAGTTTGCCAGGCCAAGTTTAGCCGTTGTTGCATTCGAGCCCGGTGCACGGAAACGAATATCATAGCGATCGGCCCCGATATCATTAGGAACTAATCCATTGACGGAGTAATTACCACTTGCGTCTGTGGTGACCGTACCTAACAGGTTGGTATTTAGATAAACATCAACAAACCAGCCAGCTAAAGCAACTTCGCCAGCATCAAATACATTGTCATAATTTTTATCATGCCAGGCTTGACCGTTGATATTGGCTACACCCGGTGTACCACCAATATCAATGGAAACTGTTGAGTTAGCTGTTTGTGTACCCGCATTCCAGGAAACATCCCCGGTGTTTGTAATCGTGGTGCCAATTGGTAATGCACTATTAATCGTTGCACGGAAGACAAGTACAGCACTCTGACCTGGCGCAAGGTTTCCATAAGTTGTGGCATAATCTGCAGTTATAACAGGAGCAGTATAATTCACTCCAGTTGTAGCACCGTTTAATAAACCTGAACCTGCAACATACGACAACTGTCCTGCTACGGGTAAATCCAGGTTATCGGTAATCGTGACATTTGTTGCTGCAACACTACTGATATTAGTAACAGCAACACGGTACTCAAGCTGGCCACCAGCAAGTACGGGGCCACCACCTACTACTGAAACAGTTTTAATAATTGAAAGTAACTGAGCATTACCAACAACAATTAAGGTAGGTTGATCACCATTACTATCAATACCATCGGCATCGGTAAGTTCTATCGGTAACTCATTACTATCGACACTACCCTGGTTACTAATGACTGTACCAACTGCCGTTGCGCCATCTACCACCACATCGAAAGTAATCACTGCAGACTGCCCTGATGTTAATATTCCATTTCCAGCTGTAGGCACACCAGACACTGATGTTATATCCGAAGAGCTAACATCGATACCTGAGATAAGAGGTGAAACTCCACCATCTGGTTGGGCAACAGGTAACGTATTGAGTGTTACCGTATTTGCAACATAAGTCGTATTTGCGGGAACCGCATCAGTAAATGTCACTGCGGTGGCATTTGCTGCGCCATAATTTGAGATGGTAATTGTGTAACGAAGGGTATCCCCCGGATCCACTTGACCATTACCATTGTTATCCGTTTCTATACTAACTGTCTTGTGTGCATCGACTAATGGCTGATTACCAATAACATTTAAAGTAGGATCATCAGGTGTTGCTGTTGCTGGATCATCAGAAGGTTGCTCGGTAATGGCGCCACTCGTGCCGGCACCATCCGCATTTAAGAATGCCTGGTTAGAAATAATCGTGCCATTAACGACATTATTGTTAATCACAACATCAAATGTAATTGTCGCAACATTGGTGGTCGTTGTTGTTGCATCCGCACGCATTTCACCTGCTGTAGTATTTTCCGGTGCATTAATCAAAATACCCGCTTGTAAAGGTAGGGTGCCCGCGACTGGTTCAGTAACAGCATTGCCATTGAGCGTTGTACTAGCTGCAACATAGGTTGTATTCGCCGGTAATAGATCTCGAAGATAAGTATTAACGGAATTTTCAGTACCGATATTTTTTACAGTAATAGTGTAACGTAACGTATCACCGGCTAATAACTCTGCAGGGTCACCCGTGAGATCCTGTGATGTTTTTAACACTTCAAATAAAGGTGCAGAAGCAATTAAAGTTTCTGTTGGATCTTCATCACCCAGAATATTAGGATCATCTACACCATTGATATTTGGATCATCGGTAGACAGGTTAAGATTAGACGCGGTCATTTGCCCCTGGTTAAGGACAACGGTACCGCTGGTAATTGCTGCTGCCAGTGTAACTTCAAATTCAATAACAACGTTTTCTGTACCTGAACCAGCCGCACCCAGAACCAGGTTACGAATATCAACCAGACCGGTTGATTTACTGCCGCCATTAATATCAGTATTCGAGGTATCAGCACCACCCGGTACAGTAACAAGGTTAAGTGTACCTGCTGCAAATGCAGCCGTAGCATTCAGCGCATCCAGATCATCGACAAAACTAAAGTTAGTCAATTCAACAGGACTAACATTTGTAATATTTATACTATAACGAAGTGTATCACCGGGTGTTGCGTTGCTTCCCGGATCCTGTCCTGTCGTTACGTTAATTACACTTTTTTGCACAGAGATAACCGGCAGCTCTGTTACCACTGTATGTGCATCTTCATGATCGAGTATTGCGGTTGTGCCATCAGTCAGTGTGCGAGTATAAGTCCGTATTGAACCCGTTGCACCGGCACCTGCTGTATCAGCACTAAACCATTCTGTCGTAGCTGCTACATTAATCAGCGAAACACCGGTGACATTATCTGCATCGAGTTGTGTTTGATATGTCACAATCAAACGGTTATCTGCAGCAACGGCTGCCGCAGCTGATTGCATCGTAATAGTTAAAGTACAGTCCGGGTCGCCCAGGTAGTTCACAACAAAATCCGTACCCTGTACTAAAGGTGCAGACACGGGTGTCGTACCATCAGCAAGATATGTCCGAGCGGTAATATTAGTAGGTGTCGCATCACACATGCCACCCGGAGTTGGGTTTGGCAAAATATCGGTAATAGTCAGATCCCACGCAGGAGCTGTACCGGTATTATGCACATTAAGTGTGAATATTTCTGAAACGCCTATGCGCATTTGCGCAGGACCGGTTTTTTCCAGAGTCAGGTTATCAGGACCAACAATGGTCATATTGGCTGTTGTTGATGCAGCACCATTTTGTTGACTACCCGCATCATTTTGTAACTGGTTATAGGTATACGTTGCAGTGTTACTAAATAACAAGCCACTTACATTGGTGCCGCTATCATCTACCTGCACAGTAATATCTATAACAACCTGTTCACCTGCAGGAATATCAATACCATTAGTTGTATCTTCAATGACAAGGTTCTTGTTTGTCCCCGTATTTTCGGGTATCCATGGCTGTGAACCAATGACTTTCGTTACACTAAGATAA
>Ga0207752_1001562_pt1 | contig 10261 bp, 9 predicted proteins | sample Pon2CUnioCityCA_6_FD_187272 | JGI IMG/M metagenome (GOLD analysis project Ga0207752, IMG submission 187272) | Marine sediment microbial community from Union City, CA, USA - Pond 2C Sediment 2 (SPAdes) | ecosystem: Environmental > Aquatic > Marine > Intertidal zone > Salt pond sediment ... | reverse complement strand
CGTCGGCGGCGTGACGGAGCGCGTCTCCGAAAGAAGGATCGGCAGGGTCGTGAGGTGCGAAGCGCCGGGCATCTTGCCGCTGGACGACGAAGACGATGGCGGCCTGGTCCCCCTCGGTGACGACGTCCGTCAGCTCCTGGACGTGGCGGGTGCCGCGCGCGGTGGGGGCGTCAGGAAACAGGGCTACCCCTTCCTCGACCAAGGTAACCGATTTGGTTTCAACCCAGACGACGCTGTCGGGCATCGTCAGGCGGAAATCAACGCGGCTACCGCCGAGAGCCACTTCCCGATCGAACTCCAAGTACCCCTGGAAAGGGGATAGTTGCTCTTTCTCGATAGCCTCGGCGAATAGGGGGTTCGGCAACCGAGCGTCAACGGAGACCAAAACGTCAGCGTACTCGACGAGCTTCATGTCGTAGTCCGTCTTGCGATGTGAACCATCGATCGGCTCGAGCCAACAAGGTCGGTCGAGGGTGAGCAGTTCAGTCAGTCGGCCTGAGTTAGGGAGATGGGCATCGACCATTGTGTCTTCGATGATGACGGTGACACGAAAGCGGTTGAGGCGCCGTACAAAGCGGCCGCGGACGAGAGGAGGGAGCATCATAGGATAGTTGGGGATATCCTCCAACCGCTTCAGCGGGTGGCTTTGAGGAGCCTCAACAGACCCAGCAGAAAGGTGACGCCTCCGACCAGCACAAAGATACCTCCTGTGAGCCGGGTCCCAAGCTGCCCTTCTCCACGGGCGAAGGCGATCATACCCAGGCCCGCCAGCAGGAACGGGCTGCCGAAGAGCATCAGAACCATCTCTTGGTGGAGAAAGGACCGTAGCGTTTCCCTGAGAACGTCCTCAGCGAGCAACACAGCCAAGAATGTGCCGCCCCATACGACGACCTGGGCAAGCACAAATAGAACCGTTCCAGAGTCGCTGCTGGCGAATCCAATCCCGAAGATGAAGGGGATACCTCCGAACATCGCTGCCCAAATTGTTGTGAAGAAGACCTGGCATCCGTGAATTTCTCCCTCGTGTATCCCACGCCAGAACGTGCGCAGCGTGCTGGCCAGGACCGCAGCGCCGATGATGTGAAAGAGTGAGAGAAACGCGAAGAGAAACCAGGGGTTGTCCACGATGGCGAGGATTATACCTTACCTACCACCGTCAATCAAGTTTGACAGGCACCCTCCCTTATGCTACCATACAGACCAGCATGGAAGCATACGTGATCCAGATTGTCGCCATTACCCCTAGCAGCCCGCAGCCACATCGCTTCCCGCCCCTCGGGGTTGGATAGCGCTGCCTGGGCCGCTCGATAATTGCCCGATTGCCAGCCTTCCGATCCTGAAGGCTGGTTTTTGTTTTGCTTCAGAAGGAGGTTGTTGATGCTTAGGATGTCTCAACTGTTTGGACGCACGCTGCGGAAAGCTCCCTCCGGGACGGAACTGACAAGTCATAAACTGGCACTTCGTGCTGGTCTGGTGCGTTTCCTCGGCGCCGGTCTCTACAGTTATCTCCCGCTGGGCTGGCGTGTCGCGCGGAATATTGAACAGATCCTGCGCGAGGAAATGGACAGCGTTGGCGCTCAAGAAATGAAGATGCCTGTTGTTCATCCGGCTGAACTATGGAAGGCAACTGGACGGTGGGACAGCGTCGGCCCTGCACTGATGTGTGTGACGGACCGGGGTGACCGGGAATACGCCCTGGCGATGACGCACGAGGAGGTCGTTGCTGAGCTGGCACGCCAAGAGATTTTGTCCTACCGAGACCTCCCGAAGGTGGTCTACCACATTCAGACCAAAGTACGGGACGAACCCCGCCCACGGGGAGGGCTTCTGCGGGTTCGAGAATTCCGAATGAAGGACGCCTATAGCCTCGATGCAGACGCTGAGGGCCTGGACGCGTTCTATCCTCGCATCATCGAGTCGTACGAGCGTATCTTCGCACGGTGTGGGCTGGATCCAATCTCGGTTGAAGCGGACACGGGAATGATGGGAGGCGCCGATTCCCACGAGTTTATGCTGCCCCATCCCGACGGTGAAGATACTTTCATCCACTGTGAGAGGTGCGATTATTCCGCTAACGCAGAGCGGGCCGAATTCGAGCTCCCGGAGGTTGAGTCTGAGCCATTGGAGGACCCGGTGCAGATGGCTACTCCGGGCTGCGAGACCATTGCTGACGTGGCCGACTTTGTCGGTGTACCGACCAGAAAGACACTAAAGGCCGTGTTCTACACCAAGAACGACGGGGATTTGGTGCTCGTCGTGATCCGAGGTGATCTGGACGTCAACGAGACGAAGTTGCGGAATCTGCTGGACGGGGCGGCTCTAGAGCCGGCGATGGCAGAGGACGTACATAGGGTAGGCGCCGAACCAGGATATGGCTCGCCGGTCGGGCTAAACGTTCGACAATCACTCGATGACACCGGGGTGCTCGTCGTAGCGGATCCATCGATTCAGAAGGGAAGCAACTTCGTGGCAGGTGCCAACCGGCATGGATACCATCTGGTCGGCGTCAACTACCCGCGTGACTTTGCCGTCACAATTATGGGGGACATCGCCCAGGCGGAGGCCGGTCATGTGTGTCCGAGATGTGAGGGAAAGCTGGTTGCGGAGTCGGCGATCGAGTTGGGCCACTGTTTCAAGTTGGGCACCCACTACGCGGAGGCGGTTGGGGCCACGTACCTGGATCAGGACGGGGAAGAACATCCGATCATGATGGGGTCGTACGGGATTGGAGTCGGACGGCTTATGGCGGCCGTGATTGAGGAGCATCATGATGACTATGGCATCATCTGGCCGCCAGCACTGGCGCCCTTTGACGTCCACCTTCTGACGCTAGGAACTGACGAGGAGACCCAAGAGCAGGCTGAATCTGTCTGTGCCGAGCTGGAAGATGCGGGTCTGGACGTGTTGTTTGACGACCGGGAGGAGAGTGCCGGCGTCAAGTTCACCGATGCAGACTTGATTGGCTGTCCGGTACGAGCGACGGTCAGTCGACGCAGCTTGGAACGGGGCGGGGTTGAGTTGAAAGCGCGCTGGGCAGACAATATGGAGGTGGTCAATTTCGAAGACTTGGTGGACGCGGTGACGGAGTTGGTGCGCAGTTTCTAGGTGATGGACTATTTCTCGGCCAGCGAGAGGATACGGTCATAGCCTTCATCAATCAACTGCTCTAGCTCCTGGGCTATATAGGAGTATTCGAGTCGTGTGCCGCCGTAAGGATCGGCGATGTCGAAGGTTTTCCCAACCATCTCGCTGAGCATATAAACCTTGTCGGCTTGTTCCGGGAAGGTGACCCGGAGCGCCTCGGCATGGTTTCGAGTCATTACCAGGACCAAGTCTGCCTGTTTCATCAGACTCTCGGTCACGCGGCGTGACCGGTGGGCGCTTATGTCGATGTCCCGGTCGGCCATCTCCGCGACGGCGTACGCGCTCGCCGGTCTTCCTTCAGATGCCCAGGTGCCAGCGGACATGACGTGCCAATCCCGCCGCTCTGGGTCTTTTCTCAGCCGTTGTTGAAGCAGGCCAGCTGCCATCGGCGAGCGGCAGATGTTCCCTGTGCAGACAAAGAGTATGGTTTTCATCGTATGTTCTGTCTATCCTTTCCATGTAGATCAGGATTCCCCGCGAGAAGTGATTCTGTCAGGGCCATCAAGCCTCCGGCCACGACTGAATGCCCTCCCATCAGCACAGGTATTGGGGCCTCTGCTGCGGCCCGGGTGAGGCGCCGCAAGAAGGGTTCTTCGACATCTTCCCAGCGGTAGAGATCGGAATTGAATCGGTCGAGGGTAGAGGGCCAGAGGGCCCGAGAGGCCAGAATGACGCGGTTGTCGAGCAGCACCGCGTTGGTGAGCTCACTAAGTGTCTGGAAGAAGTCTTCAACGCCAACTATGTCCAGATAGTCGGCCAGGAGCGAGCGAACCTCCCCGCGTTCTTGTCGCCCACTGGCCCGCATTCCTCGCTCCTCGACGAAGACTCGAACCCAGCACCGCGTGCTCTGTTCGAGCGATCGCCATGCCGCAGAGGAGGCACGACCGGCTACCATAAGGCTGCCAGCCTCACGGCCCATCTCGGCGAGAATACCATCCAGCTGAGGTGATTCCCAACCAAGCTCGTCCAGGTAGCGCCGTAGATGGGATCCGATCTCCGGGTGTCGGTGGGCGATCAGAAGGTCGACTGGCGTGTCGATGTCGAAGCGGGAGCCGGCTGATGCCTCCATCCCTGCGACAGGAAAGTCGGCTTGGTTGGCGAGGGTCCAGGCGATGGCGTTGTCGTTTGCCTGTTCGGCGATCAGTGAGGCTGCCTCGCGAGCCGGGACAAACGCGGCCCAATCGCAGGAGTGCACGTTGTTGGTGATCACCAGACGATCTGCTTGGTGCAGTCTGCCCGCTATTTTGGCCCAGTGGCTCGTACTCAACAGAGGCGCTGATCCGCCTCCAATATAGAGCACTCGCTCTGCGCCGTATTGCTCGACGAGCTCGACCAGGCGCTGTCCGAAATGAAAGGGCTGATCGGAGGGATCCAGATCAACCGTGACTGGAAGATCTCGTAGGGTGTCTGCCCAGATGGGATCGTCAGTGGCGACAACGGCTTGGCCGATGGACGGAATCTGAAGGAGTGTCTCAAGAAGGTCCCGGGCAGCAGCTTGGTGTGCGCGGTTCAGAGCTTGCTCCGCTTCGCTCTCTCCCCATCCACCGGTCAGAAGGAAGAGTGTTATCTTCTCCATTCTCCTACCTCGCTATTTGCAGAAGCTACCTAGACTAGCAAGAGGGGGCTCGGTCAAAATCGAGCCCCCTCCTCGTTCACTACGGCCTGCCGAAGCCTCGCAGGTGTTCGGTCTCAGTCCACCTGGGGCTGAAGCAGCCCGTAGTTACCATCCCGTCGCTTGTAAATTGTGTTGATGGTACCTTCTTCTGCGTTGAGAAAAACGAAGAAGTGGTGTCCTAGAAGCTCCATCTGTTCGATGGCTTCTTGAGGCGTCATCGGCCTGACCTCGAAGCGTTTGACCCGGACTATCTCCCCCTCGGGTTCCTCCTCGATGGGCTCCTCGATGGGGAGTTCCTCGGCGGATGACTGCCATCGATCCTGACGCTTTCCCTTATAACGGGCGATCTGGCGGTACATCTTGTCCAAGACGGCGTCGATGGAGGCAAACATATCACCGCTGCGCTCCTCGGCCCGAAGAATTGACCCGCGCGCCCAAACCGTTAGCTGAGCTACTTGTCGATCCTCATCACTACGTGTGTCCTGTACCTCCAGATCGAGGCGTGCCTGGTCGATCGTGGGTAGATAGCGATCCAGCCTCTCGACCTTGCCTTCTGCATATTCCTTAAGACGCGGCGTCATGTCCAGCTTGCGAGTGAATATCGATAGTTCCATTCGTGCCCTCCACACATTTATCCTGTAAACGTCCCCCAGTTCCTCTTTGAGTGTGCCCTAGCAAGCGTCAGCGCTTCTACGCTGCCTACTCCGCCTTCCCGGAGCGCCAGGGCGCATGCTTCCAACGTCGAGCCGGTTGTGCATACATCATCAATGAGCAGCACACGCCTATCGGCGAGCCTGTCGGTGGTACAGCGAAAAGCATCTCGCACGTTGCGCTTCCTCTGTTCGACGTCGAGACCGACCTGGGAGGCCGTGGCTCGGTGACGCACCAGTGTGGTGGCGTCCGTCGCCAGGCCGGCTCGCTCCGATAGCTCCTTGGCCAACAATGCTGCCTGATTGAAGCCCCGCTTCCGCCGGCGTTGCGGGTGCAGCGGGACAGGCACGATCATATCACTTTGCGTCGGATGCGTCAACCAATAATCTGCCATCAAGTACCCCAGAGGCCGGGCCAACGCCGTGACTCCGTCGTACTTGAATCTATGTATGGCTTCGCGGATTGCTCCTTGGAAGTAGAATACAGCCCGTATGCGTGGGATTTGATGTGACAGGGTGCGACATCGGTGGCAGAGTTCTGGGGTTGAGACATCCACCTGACCTCCGCAGTGGAGGCAGAAGGGGGGCTCGACGCGTGGGGTTTGGCTCGCGCATTGCTGGCAGAGCCAGGCGCCCAGTTCGCTGCAGCCGACGCAGCGTGGCGGGTAGAGGAGGTTAAGGACTGATGCCCAGATATCGCGAACTGCTTGGAAGATCAAGAATCATGTGCCCATCGCTGGGCGGCTCCTACGGTAAGCCGCCGCCCAGTCCACCGAAGCCGACATCCATCGTCATAATCCGGAGGACTGCCGGTCCGAGGAGGACGACGAAGATGGCAGGGAAAATCAGGAAAGCAATGGCAGGCAGCATCTTGATCGGGGCTTGTCGGGCCAGCTCTTCGGCCCGCTGACGGCGTCGTCTGCGCATCTCGTCAGCCTGGATACGGAGCACTTTGGCAATGCTGACGCCTAGTTCCTCGGCCTGAACAATGGCCGCCACAAAGGTCGATACCTCTGGCACCTCTATACGATTCGCCATACCGCGCAGTGCCTCGCGTCGGAGCTTGCCTAGCTGGATCTCTTGGAGAACCCTTCTGAATTCTCTGCTTAGCTCGTCATCCCATTTTTCGGCGACACGAGCTATGGCGCCATCAAAACCGAGTCCGGCTTCCACACAGATGGTCAGCAGATCGAGCGCGTCAGGCAAGGATCGGGCGATCTCTCGCTGGCGATTGCTGGTCTTGCTCCTCAACCATAGAGAGGGCAGATAGTACCCTCCTACAGCCATGATGCCGGTCAGAACAATGCGACGTGGAAGCGCCATACTCTTTGCCAGGATCAAGACTACGATGCCCAGTCCTCCCAGCAAGAGCGCTGCCAAGAAGCGGAAGCCGAGAAACTGCGTAGGACTCCATCCGTAGGGATTGCCCGCCAGGTCGAGATTGTGCTGGACGTTCTCCATCCCGCCCTGAGGATTGATGCGCGACGCGAGATCTGCCAGTCCTTCCAGTAGCGGTATCAATACTCGCTCTGTGAAGGGTTGGGAGAGCTCGATCTCCTCCAGGGTAGGGGGGCGCTCGAGGGTTCCAAACTCGTCGAGGCGGTCTTCGACGGAGGTAGACTCTCTCGATCGGAGCAGCCTGACACTGATCAGTATCAAGCCAACAACAACGGCTAGGATCAAAGCGATGGGCACTAGCAATGACATTTATCTCTCCAAGGAAGCGCTAAAGGGCTGTTCGTCTCATTCGACCCCGCACAATGAAGCAAGCCGGTCGTCGCGTCGCGGATTGGTCTCTACTGAACCGAGTCCAGGCTCATACATCGATGTCCACGACTTTGTTGATAACGAAGAACCCGGCTCCAACTCCCAGCGCAGCTACACCGAGCATGATGTGTCCGCATGTATGCTCGAACAAGAGACCCATGAACTCGGGGTTAATCAAGTAGATGACGCCAGCCAGAACGACCGGGACAAGGGCGACCATATAGCCGGAAATCCGACTCTGTGCAGTGAGGGCTTTGATCTCCCCCTTGATTCGTATGCGTTCGCGGATGGTGAAACTGATCGACTCCAAGACCTCGGCGAGATTGCCTCCGACCTCCCGCTGTATGTTGATGGCGGTGATCATCATATCCAGGTCTTCGCTGGGTACACGTCGGAGCATATGGGCGAGGGCGTCGTCCAAGGGTATGCCAAGCTGGACCTCCTGGACTACTCTCCCAAACTCTTCAGAGATAGGTGGAGCCATCTCATCGGAAACGGCGCGCATAGCCTGGAGGATGCTATACCCGGCGCGGATGCTGTTGACCATAAGGTTGATCGTATCCCCCAACTGGGAATTGAAGGCCTTCAGCCGACGTCCCCGACGGAGGCCCACATAGGCTCGAGGGGCGAAGAACGCCAAAAGAGAGGCCACCGCGGTGACAATCACGTCCCGTTTCCAGGCAAAGCTGGCCGCGCCGGCCAGCACTACCAAGATGACTGTCAAGGCTGCGAACTCCCCGACTGTCAGCTTCAGGTTCGCGCGCGCCAGCTGCGTGGCCAGGTCCGACCCTATCCCGCGCTCGACGAGGGCCCGATCCAAGGCATCGGTCAGGGGGGAAGGCCTCTGGCCTTTTGGCTGGCGTGCCTCGGCTTGAGGTTCCTCGAACCCCAGCCGCTCCTCAATGAGGTCACCGTCGGCTTGACGGGACATGATGACGCCGCCGATCACGGTTCCCAAACCGACCACGCCAAGTACTATCAGTAACCAAAGCATTTTCTCACTACTTTCCTGACTGGTCTTTGGACGATCAGAACCTTCTGCGGCTCTGTGCACCAAAGATGCCCGGCGGCACCCGGATGTTCTCTGCCTCGATCTTCTCCATGAACCTGGGACGCAGGCCGGTGGGGCGGAGCTTCCCGATGACGCGGCCGTTTTCGTATCCGGCCCTTTCGAACTTGAAGATATCGGACATGGTAACGATGTCCCCCTCCATGCCCTGAACCTCACTCACGTTGACTATCTTGCGACTGCCGTCCCGTAGACGCTCCAGCTGAATGATGATGTCCAGAGCGGCGGCGATCTGCTCACGGATGGCGCTGTGGGGCAGCTCCATGCCCGCCATCAGAATCATGTTCTCAAGCCGACCAAGCGCATCCCGCGCGTTGTTGGCGTGGACGGTGCTCATACTCCCCTCGTGGCCCGTGTTCATCGCCTGGAGCATATCGAAGGCCTCGGGACCGCGGCACTCGCCGACGATGATACGATCCGGGCGCATGCGCAGGCTGTTGATCACCAGATCCTGAATGGTGATCTCGCCCTTGCCCTCGATGTTGGGGGGGCGAGACTCCAGCGTTACGACGTGCTCCTGCCTCAGCTGGAGCTCTGCCGCGTTCTCAATAGTGACAATGCGCTCGTCACCGGGGATGTGTCCGGAGAGAACGTTCAGGAAGGTCGTCTTACCGGACCCGGTGCCACCTGAGATAAGGATGTTCAGCTTTGCTTCCACGGCCGCCCGGAGCAACTCCATCGCCTCCGCGGTTACGGAGCCGAACTCGATCAACTGTTCAACCGTTAAGGGATCTTCGGAGAACTTTCGAATCGTCACTGTGGGGCCGACTAGAGAGATGGGGGGAATGATTGCATTGACGCGGGACCCATCTGGAAGGCGTGCGTCCACCATCGGGGAACTCTCGTCAATTCGCCGTCCCAACGGAGCGACAATGCGCTCGATGATGCGCATCAAGTGTTCCTCTGATTCGAATGCAGTATTTGTCTTCGTGATCTTACCGTTGCGCTCGATATATACGTCCTGAACGCCGTTTACCATGATCTCTGTGATGCTGTCATCAGCCAGGAGGGGCTCCAGCGGTCCGAGGCCCAGGATCTCTGCGACGATCTGCTGGAAGAGCCGCTCGCGTTCCGTTCTACTGAGCACGACGCTCTCCTCCATGAGGATGTCGTCGTACATCTCCCGGATCGCTCGACGCACCTCGCCGGTGTGGACGGCGTCCATCGTCGGATCCAGCTCGGCGATGAGTTTGTCCTGGATGCGGGCTTTGAGATTCTGATAAGCGTCCTGGACGGAAGACACGGGTTTGCGTCGAACTCGCATCTCATCCCTGGCGGACAGGGTCTGCTCTCGTCTCTGATTTCGCGTTTGATTCTCTTGTTCAATTCGGCTTAGTAAGGACATCGATATATATGGTCCTTTCTGTCAGGGCTCGATTCGGATCTACCGATCATGAAACAATCGCTAGCCTAGACTGAGGGTCCTCTTCAAGCGAAACAGCCCAGTTCCGCCCACGTCTTCAGCGTCTGTTTCCTCCACTTCATCAACGGATTCCTGGGATGAAGACAGCCTGTCGCAGATGGTCTCCGCAAGCTGCAGGAGACTCTGCGAGATTGGGCGGTCGCGGTCACGCGTGATGAGCGGGACGCCACGGTTCGCGGATGACAAAGCAGCGCGCTCGTCGTAGGGAATCTCCACCGCAGCCGGCATCATGGCCTTCTCAATTTGCTTGGCCCGGAGGCTGCCTCGCCGATCCGCGCCGTTAATGACCAGGACGAGCTTTTCCTGTGGATAATCGAGCTTCTCTGCCACCTCTACGAAGAGACGCGCACTCTTGACAGCCGGAATGTCGGGCGTGACGACGAGGATGATCAACGACGCTGCATCCAGTAAGGTCAGCGAGATGTTGTCTATCCAGCTCCACATATCCGCAACGATGACGTCGAAATCGTCCCGCATCGTAGCCAGGATAGATTCGAGTGCCGGTACTCCCTCGTCTCCATTGCGGGCGGAGATGAGACTCTCCGCTGCCTCCGGGCTGGGTGGGGCCAAGAGGACCTTGATACCCGAGCCAT
>Ga0207752_1001561_pt1 | contig 10263 bp, 6 predicted proteins | sample Pon2CUnioCityCA_6_FD_187272 | JGI IMG/M metagenome (GOLD analysis project Ga0207752, IMG submission 187272) | Marine sediment microbial community from Union City, CA, USA - Pond 2C Sediment 2 (SPAdes) | ecosystem: Environmental > Aquatic > Marine > Intertidal zone > Salt pond sediment ... | reverse complement strand
AAGATCATCGGTAATCTGTTTATCGAGGTATTCGAAGAAGAGGCGGCCAAGCTCGACAACGTGGATTGGTTGGCACAAGGCACGATCTACCCGGATGTGATCGAATCGGCGGGCTCGAAGACCGGCAAAGCCCATGTGATCAAATCCCATCATAACGTCGGTGGCCTGCCGGAGTTGATGAAACTCAAACTCGTTGAGCCGTTGCGAGAGCTGTTCAAGGACGAGGTGCGAAAAATCGGTCTGGAGCTGGGCTTGCCCGCGGATATGGTGTACCGACATCCGTTCCCCGGGCCCGGGCTGGGTGTGCGCATTCTGGGTGAGGTGAAAAAGGAGTACGCCGATATTCTGCGCAAGGCGGATGCCATTTTCATCGAGGAACTGCGTAACCACGATTACTACGACAAGGTCAGCCAGGCCTTCGCCGTGTTCCTGCCGGTGCGCTCGGTGGGCGTGATGGGCGACCAGCGCACCTACCAGGAAGCGCTAGCCTTACGGGCGGTGACGACGGAGGATTTTATGACCGCCGATTGGGCGCGGCTGCCTCACGACCTGCTGGCGCGCATTGCCAACCGCATCGTCAACGAGGTAGAAGGCATCAACCGTGTCGTCTACGATATCACCAGCAAACCGCCCGCGACCATTGAATGGGAATAACGTATAAAATAATAAGAATAACATTAACTGTGTAGTCCCCTAATTGGAAATTCTAGTGGATCATAGAGGGTTGGTTTAATCATCAAGATAAGGAGAATGTAAAATGGATATCGGCAATGTACTCTCTCGTGCCTGGCAGATTGTTTGGAAGCACAAGGTGCTGTGGATTTTCGGCATCCTGGCGAGCTGTACCAGCAGCAACACTTTCTCGAGTAACGCCAGCTATTCCTTCGACAACAGTAACACCTACGCGTTTGAAAACTATTTCGCTCAGGTTCCGGATTGGCAGATCTGGTTGATCGTGGCAGCTATCATCCTGGTTGTCTTACTGCTGGTTGTTCTGGGCATCTTTTTGGGCACCATGGGGCGCATCGGCCTGATCCGGGGTACACTGCAAGCGGAAGAGGGCGCCACGTCCCTGGTGTTCGGAGAACTGTTCAGCGGTGGGCTGCCGTACTTCTGGCGCGTGTTCGGGCTCAACCTGATCGTAGGCCTGGCCCTGGCGCTGGTCGGCATCCTGGTGGCAGTGTTTGTCATCCTCGGCGCCGTATTTACGCTAGGCCTGGCTTTAATCTGCTTGATCCCTGCCTTATGCCTGCTGGTACCGGTGGGCTGGCTGATCAATGTTTTTGTGGAACAGGCCAATATCGCCATCGTCGTAGAGGATTTGGGCATCATGGACGGCCTGCGGCGCGGCTGGGATGTCTTCAAAGCCAATATCGGCATGCTGATCGTGATGGGACTTATCTTGCTGCTGGGCGTCGGCTTGATCGGTGGATTCATCATCGGGCTACCGGTGGTCCTGTTCATCGGGCCGGCAGTGGCCGGTGCAATCGCCGGAACGCAACAAGCCCTGCGAGGCGGCGTTGCGGTAACGGTGCTGTGCCTGGTTGCCTACATTCCAGTCGCCATCGTTTTGAACGGCATCCTGCAAAGCTACATTCGTTCTGCCTGGACGCTAACGTATCTGCGCCTGACCTCGCACCCGGCAGTTGAAGCGGCTCCTGTCGCGTAAACTTCATCTCATAATTGAGGCCGGTCGAATTCTAGAGACCTGACGGGTTTTTAAAAACCCGTCAGGTCTCGATTCTTTGAGATGTGGCAACGGCGCCAAGATCAACTTATGCTAAAATTCAGGCATGATTAACCGCTTAAGCGGCTTTTTAATAATCACATTGTGCCTGTTTGCGCTAACGCTGCAAGCCAGCGGGCAAAGCGCGGCCAGTGCAACGCTAACGCCACCCAATATAGAAGACTTCCCGCAAATCGAGGTTTTTCTGGACGTTCAGGATTCCGGCGGTCTCTTCATTCACGGCCTCGAATCCCAGGACATTCGCCTGCTCGAGGACGACCAACCCGTTCCCATTGAAAATCTGTCCGAGAATCGATCCGGCGTCCAGGTAGTGTTTGCCATTAGCCCCGGGGCGACCTTCACCGTTCGCAACAGCCAGGGGGTTTCCCGATACAACCTGGTCCTGGAAGCCCTTTCCACGTGGGCGCAGAACCGCCAGGGTTCTACCATCGATGACATGAGCCTGGTTACCAATTATGGCTCGCAGGTCATACACGTTGCGGATTCCTTAAAATGGGAGCAAGCGCTGCAGGGTGTGGACCCTGAGAGCGAGACCTCTGAGACCACACCCGCAATCGAGGTTTTAAGCCAGGCCATCGACCTTGCGGGCGATCCTTTGCCGCGCCAAGGAATGGGGCGCGCGGTAATTTTAATAACCTCGCCCCTGGGGGAACAAGCCAGTGTTGCCCTGCAAAACCTTGCCTCCCGGGCCACCCAACAAGGGGTGCACATCTCCATCTGGATGGTCGCGCCACCGGCTGCACCAATCACTCCTGCTATTAACCGCATGATGGAGCTGGTGGAGGCCACCGCGGGTCGTTTTGCAACCCTAACCGGAGAAGAAAACCTCCCCGATCCCGAGCCATCGCTTGAACCCTTACGCAATATTTATCACTTGACTTACGTATCCACGATCAAAGAAAGCGGAACCCACACAGTAGTTGCCGAAATTCAGAGCGGAGATCAACCTATCACCAGCGCACCTCAGGAATTCGAGCTTAGCGTGGAACCACCCAACCCAGCCTTTATTTCCCCCCAATTGGAAATCACGCGCAGCTTGCCAGAAGAGGCCAAGCGCGAGGCTGACGTAGAAAATATCTCGCCTGAGGAGTATCTTCCACGCACACAAACCATCCAGATTCTGGTAGATTTCCCCGACGGCCGCATGCGGCCGCTCAAGCGCACGACCCTGTACGTAGACGGAGAGCCTGTAGACGAAAATCGCACGCCGCCGTTCGACCGCTTTACGTGGGATATTTCCACTTATGGGGAAAGCGGCTCGCATCTTCTGCAAGTGGAAGCCGAGGATATCCTTGGTCTGACAGGCAAGAGCATCGAAAGCCTGGTCCAGGTCAACTTTGAAAAGCCGGTCAACAATGTCTGGCTGGAACTCTCCCAACACACGCCTACGGTGGCTGCGTTGGTAGTCGTCCTGGCGGGAGCCGTGCTGCTGCTGGTGCTGATCCTGGGTGGGCGCCTGAATCCTCAGAACTTCAGTCTGCCCAAACGCCTACGACGGAAGGTCGATCCCGTTACCCAGCCCATACCGGCGGAGCGGAAGGGCAGTTCTCGCAGTTTAAAGAAGTGGGTCAACCGCCTTTCCTGGCCTCAGCGCCACATTGAACCGAATGCCCTGGCCTTCCTCACCCGCTTGGATGAAGCCAATGGTCAACCGAATCCTCAACCGGTAGCCATCACCAGCGAGGTCGTTACGCTCGGGGCGGACCCCGGCCGGGCAACCATCCATCTGGACGACCCCTCGGTGGATGACGTGCACGCCCGCCTCACGCTTGATGAGCAAGGTATTTTCCGGCTTTCGGATCAGGGATCGATCGCCGGCACCTGGATCAATTACACACCCGTCTCTGTGGAAGGCGCGTGCCTGGAGCATGGGGATATAATTCACGTCGGTAGGGTGGGATTTCGCTTCTCCGTGCAAAAATCGGGACGAACTCGTAAGACTGTAATTGTCAAGAAAATATCTCCACAGGAGCCCCAGAGTGACGGTAACTGAGCGTGCCTGGATAAAAACGGCTGCCAGAAGCCACCCTGGAATGAGCGGGAAAAATAATGAAGACCGTTTTGCCGTAACCACGTTCGAATATCAGGACACAGTTTCCGGCGTGTTAGCGGTTGTTGCTGACGGCATCGGGGGACATAGAGCCGGGGAAGTCGCCGCCGAACTCGCCGTGGAGACCATCAGCAAGCAGGTCACCTCCCTGAAAGAAGGCAGCCCGGACACGATACTTGAAGAGGCGCTCCAGCAAGCCGACCGTACAATTTTCGATCAAGCAGAGATCCACCGTGAGTATCATGGGATGGGCGCCACATGCGCCTGCGCCTTGATTGTCGGCCAGCGCCTGTTCACGGCTCACGTGGGCGATTCCCGCATCTACCTCATACGAGCGGACCAGATCTACCAGCTATCTACAGATCATACCTGGATTCAAGAAGCATTGGAACACGGCGCGATCACCCCACAGGAAGCCGCCGGTCATCCTAACGCTCACGTGATTCGCCGCTACCTGGGCTCCAGGAATCCCGTGGAACCCGATCTGCGCATGCACCTGCCTGCCCTACTAGGTAGCGCCAATCCACTCGAGAACCAGGGCTTTAACCTGTTACCTGGCGACCGCATCCTGCTTTGCAGCGACGGGCTGACGGACCTGGTGGAGAATACCGAGGTGCTGTCGATCTTAAGGTCTGCGCGTATCGAAGAGGCCCCCGATAGGTTAATCGCACTGGCAAACCAGCGCGGGGGACACGACAATATCACCGTAGTTCTATTGGAAATCCAGGATACCGGCCTCCGCAATGGAGTCCCTGCCCTCCCCCGGCGTGGGAACCAGAGCAGAATCCTGGCCTGCGCAGGGATAGGCGCCATCTTTCTGGCCGGAATCGTGCTGATGGGCGGCCTATTCACGCTCTATGACCGCTGGATTACAAATCCCATAATCTTTTCAGCCACTCCCAGCGCAGCTGCGACTCTTGGGGCGGCCCCAACCGCATCTGAGAGCTCCAATGCGACCCAAACGCCGCAGGCGTTAAGTTCCAAGACCCCACTCCCTGGCTTGCTTTTACCTGGGAGCGGCACACCTTCCGCACCCACCCCCACCCTTACGCCCTGGCCGACCAATACTCAGGGGCCTTAGAAGGTAAAGGTACGCAGTTTTGCGGTACGCAGTTTTGCGGTACGCAGTTTTGCGGTACGCAGTTTTGCTCGGAATATAGAATCCCCCAAACCCCCTTCCCAAGGGGGCTTTTTGGTTTAGGTGCACGTGAAGGATTACAGAATCGGCGGAATTTGATACTTGAAAATGAGAATCCCCCGGCGATTAAGGCATACTGCCTCGAAAAACCTGGTTATCCACCGCCAGAAAGAGAATGCGCTCCAATTGGTTCACCGCCATGGCGGTCGCCGGCTTGCCCACCAGCAGCTCTTGCGGCATGAACTGGCTGTGATATTTCAAGGTCCGTAGGCTGAAATGGTAGATAGCCTGCGCCTGCGGTTGGAGCAAATACAGAGAGGGGTCAGGAGGCTGCGTGGACAACACCTGGGAGAAGGCCTGATCCACTTCCAATGACTGGCCCTCCTTCCCCGGACGCGAGTCCACGTAGGGCATCGGTTCGATACAGCGCGTGGGGGATACGTCCAAGTCGCTGTAGGTACACATAGTGGAGTGACCGTCGGCATGCAGCAGATACAGGTCGCCCTTATCGACCGTTAAATCAACCATATCCTCCATCATGGGTACTTCGTCTCCGAAGAAAAATTCAGGGTCTACAGAAACATCGCCGCCCCAATAGACCCACACGGCCTGATCAAGCGGGTCGAGAAGGTAAAGGTCACCCGTGTCCTGGTCCACGCTGAAAGCGACCAGGTTGCCCCAATTGGGAGCGGTGGCTGGACGCTTCAACGTCTGTGGTTCAGGAGCATCACCTCCCGGCAGGCAGGATAATAAACTGCCGTTCTTATCGATGGCAAAAACCAGTGCACCGGCCGAATTTCCCAGAGGCGCCGGCGTGATATCAATTAATTTTTCCACACCATACCCAGCGGCATATTCAGAACCGCACTGGAAAGAACGGTCCAGGTCGTAATCCTGGCTGGTGGTGATGCGTGCCCGCAGCACATTCCCGGAAGCGCCATCCAGCAAGAACAATTCACCATCCGACAGAACCATCCTTGAGACCTGTACCGAATCCGGCAACCCTCCTACGATGGCAGGCTGAAAGTCGACTCGTTTGATCAGCTCAAGGGCATCCAGTCTGCTCTGAACCTCCGCGCGCAATTGCCTGGACTCGGAAGTGACACGGTAATTTTCGGCGGCATCCAGATAGTTGAGGGTCTCACTCCAAATTTCTCGCCTGATTTGCATATCTTCCTGGCTGGCAACCTGTTGGGCGGCTAACACCGCCTGGTTATAGTAAGCCTCGTACTGTGCCGCGCGGCCTTTCTGAAAATAGACCATCGTGGCGATAGCGACTACCACCAACGGTACAGCTACGGCGATAAACGCCATTGTGGTGGTTGGGATGGTGAACATGGCTTCATCAGGAAGCATGCGTCGCAGCAGCGTGCGAACGCCGCCTAAAAACCAGGCGATCGTCGTTGCAATTGCTCCCCCCACAATTCCCACCGCTTTCATCACAGGTCGCAAGCTGATCCGGCGCGGCGCCCTTGCCGCAGTTTCAGCGGCATTAACAGTTTGCTCGCTCTCAAAAACAACCGCCGGACCTGTCTGGCCCGCACCGGCAACTTCGGTAGGATCAACTCGATCAGGGAGTGGTTCACGGGGCCGTATAACCGGACTCTCGCTCACGACCACTTCATCCTGTCTTTGTACACTCAATTGGACCGGCTGCGAATCTGCCGAAGCGCTATCCCCCGAATCTTCCTCGTAACTACTCTCCTGTGGCGTTTCAAGCTCGTTTTCATCCCGACCTTGGAAGTCGCTCTCGGACGCTTCGACGGTCTCTAACCCCTCGGGTATTTCTAATGAGCGGCCGAGGTCTTCTGCCACAAATTGATCTTCAGCAGCCTGTACCTCCGCAGCGGCTGCCGCTGAGACCGGCGAGCGCAGCAAGTTGACATTTCCAGAGCCAGGCTGAGTTTGCAGCAGAAGCGCATTGAGTTCCGTGTCGGAGCGGTGCAGCAAGTGCCGGCGCAGGCTTTCGAGCCGCTGCCCGTGCACACCTTTCAACATCCCGGCTGTCCATACCGAGGAGGGCTGGGCAGCCATCAATAAGGTATCGCCTGGTTTCATACTTGCCTGAAAATATCGGATGGGGGTAGTGCGGCTCAAACCCAGGCCCCGACCGGAAAGCTGCGGATCAAATAAATGCTGAACTTCTTCACCAGTGATCCAGAAGGCGTGCACCGGACCGGACTGCGCCATAAAATACTGCTGGCTGCGTATTGCGACCAAAGTTAACCGGCCGATCGTCTGGCGACCACTACTGGCGCTCTTCACATTTCGATCTAACAGGAATTTATTGAGCGTCTCTGCCACGGTACGCAGCGCAGAGGTCACAGAGCCGGAGGTCTTGAAAAACGTATGGCCTAAACGAGCGAGGATTTGGTCTTGTTTTCCGGTTGAAATCGGATCATTGCCCGTCAGGCTCAGGTAAAGGATGAAGTGATCCGATCTACGACTGCGGGCAGCTCTGCGAGGCGGCTCGGCAACGTGCAGACCGGGAAGTTCCGTCTGGTCCTTTCCCATTGTCCGGAACATCGGCAGAAGATTTATATCCAGTGAATTTGACATGAAGCAATCAGTATTGGTACGCTAAGAAAGGGGACTGGGCTGAAAAGAAACTCTGGAATCTATTCTATCAGAGCCGCCGGGCCGGCAGAAGGAATTCTTCGATCGGGCTAAATTTTGTTGCCGGCCCATTCTAAAAAATCGGTGGAGTTTTTCGCTACCAGAAGCAAGCCCATTATACCGGCATTCGGACTTCGAGCACGGTAACTACGTAAGCCAGGTATTAATATTCGCAGATAACTGTGCAAGTCGTATGCCAAAGATCGGCTATCGCAATACCAACCTCGGCATTCCCAGGCCGCCCAGGCGAACTTTCTCCGGATGATCGGTCCAGACACCCGGAATCTGCGTGCCGCATTCCGGGCAGCGGCCTTGCGCCGTAATACGATAATCCTGGATCACGTAGCTGTAGCGCTCGATGAGTTTAGCGTGGCAGTTTGGGCAATAGGTATTTTCGTACTCCCCGACCCTGCCCGGCAGGTTACCGGCATAGACGAAATTCAAACCGGCTTCCTGGCCGATTTCCGCTGCCTGCAGCAAAGTTTTTGCAGCCGTCGGCGCTGGATCGGTCATTTTGTAATCGGGATGGAAAGCGGTCACGTGCCAGGGAATATCTGCGGAAACAGAAGCGATGAAGCGCGCCGCGTCCATCAGTTCATCCACGCTGTCGTTGAAGCCCGGGATCACCAGGGTCACGACTTCCACCCATAAGCCCAATTCGTGCGCCATACGAATGCTGTCCAGCACGTGGTCCAGCACGCCGCCCAGCTTGCGATACTGGCGATCCTGCATGGTCTTCAGATCGATCTTGTAACCGACGATATAAGGCCGCAGATAATCCAGCACCTCAGGCGTGGCGTTTCCGTTCGAGATGTATACACATTTCAGCCCGGCCTGCTGGGCCTGGCGAAAGATGTCGACCGCCCACTCCGAGGTAATCAACGGCTCATTATAGGAGGAGGCCACCAGCCCCGCCCCACTTCGCAAAGCCAGGTCGACCATCTGTTGCGGAGAGACTCGCCGCACCAGGCTGGCAGCGATATCGGAAGCCGGATCGCGCATGGCTTGCGAGGTGAGGTTGTTCTGGCAGTAAGAGCAGTGGAAATCACATCCCAACATCCCGAAAGTAAGCGCGTCGTTTCCGGGAAGGATGTGGAAGAAGGGTTTCTTCTCAATGGGGTCTGCCTGCAGAGCAGCTACGTACCCCCAGGGCACATACAGTTTTCCATCCTGATTGAAGCGCACCTGGCAAATGCCGCGCCGGCCTTCACGGATCAAACAGCGGTGGCCGCAGGCGTAGCAGCGCACGGCCTGATCCGGGAGCTGTTCGTACAACTCGCCTTCTACGGTCATCTGATCCAGGAAATCGCCGATATTCGTCATTGACTTAATATTTGTGCGTTTACCAAAATCCATCATAACAATAAACTCCTGAGTTGAGCTGGCCAGACTAAGAACATTCAGCGACAAGCCTCACCAATACAGTTGGGTCTGGCCAGCCACGATACCAATATTTTATGTACACTCTCAATTATAATCAAGTTTATGCTTAGCATCATCGTTCAGGCCGGAGGAGAATCGCGCCGTATGGGACAGGACAAAGGTCTGGTTCCCTTTTTAGGCCGACCCTTGATCCGCCGGGTCATCGACCGGGTAGCCCACCTGGGGAATGAACTGCTGATCACTACCAACCACCCGGAAGCCTATGCCTTTCTTGAGCTCCCGCTGGCGCGCGATCGTCTCCCAGGGCGCGGCGCGTTGGGCGGGCTGTACACGGCGCTGGCGGTCGCCCGCTACCCGCTGGTGGTCGTCGTCGCCTGCGATATGCCTTTTGTCAACGCCCAAATGCTGGCTCACCAACGCGACTTGCTGCAAAGTGAGCCCTACGATGCGGCCATCCCTAAGACCGGGAAAGGCGCCGAATCTTTCCACGCCGTGTACCGCCGGGAGGCGTGCCTGCAGCCGGTAAAAGAGGCCCTCGAGGCCGGGAAATGGCGTGTGGACGCCTGGTTCGAGCAGGCGCGACTGCACTTTCTCAACAGCAGCCAGATTCTCCACTACGATCCCCAGCAAGTGGCATTCCTCAATCTCAACACGCCCGAAGAACTGCAGCAGGCAGAACAACTCGCCCGGGAACACCCGCGCCTGTGAAAGGTCCCCTGGCGGGTGCCGGCTGCGAAACGTCAACGCCAAATTCAAGCTAGCTTGCTTTGCCAACGCTATCGCCGGTCGAGGCAATTGCCTGACCGGACACATTGATTTCTAAATCCTAAAATCGAGAAGAGGTAAACATGAGCCTAGACATCCCTACCATCCGTGACCAATTTCCCGCACTCGAGCGCCAGGCGATCTTTCTGGACAACCCAGGCGGCACCCAGATCGCCCAGCCCAGTATCGATCGCATGCTGGCTTACTTGACCGAAACTAACGCCAACCACGATGGCGTATTCGAGACCAGCCGCAAATCCGACGCCATACTGGATGAATCGCACGCAGCTATGGCTGATTTCCTGAACGCCAGCAGGCCCGAGGAGATTGTCTTCGGTCCAAATATGACTTCCCTGACCTTCAACCTGAGCCGCAGCCTGGCGCGCACCTGGCAGGCGGGCGACGAAATCGTGGTCACCCATCTGGATCACGACGCCAATATCACCCCCTGGGTCATGGCGGCGGAGGAGCTCGGCTGCAAGATCCGCAAAGTAGATTTCAACGTGCAGGATGGCAAGCTCGATCTGCAGGACTTGCAACGAGCGCTGGAAAACCGGCCGCGCC
>Ga0207752_1001560_pt1 | contig 10266 bp, 5 predicted proteins | sample Pon2CUnioCityCA_6_FD_187272 | JGI IMG/M metagenome (GOLD analysis project Ga0207752, IMG submission 187272) | Marine sediment microbial community from Union City, CA, USA - Pond 2C Sediment 2 (SPAdes) | ecosystem: Environmental > Aquatic > Marine > Intertidal zone > Salt pond sediment ... | reverse complement strand
CAACGGTTCTCTTGAAAGCGACCTATCATTTGCAAAAGCTGGAGCTGACGCGGCGTTAGTTGAATCATGGGCTGTGCTGCTGTCAATCGCATCTTTCGGTTTCTCCATGTGGAAATCTGTCTGTTCGTTAGGACAAATAGGCGGTGTAGAACGCTTTAGGCCGAATGCCGCGGCGAGTGCTTCGACTGCTGAGCTAAGCAGTCTGGCTGCGACTTCTGCGCATTGTGAAGGTTTCGGCTCCCAGGCCGCTACGAAATCACCGCCGGGCCCGAACTTGCAGAGTGGAACATCACGTGGAGTATCCCACTGTAGCGGCTCAGCTTGTCTTTTTTCATCTGGTTTCATCTTCTTTTCCCAGTTGTGTCGTATGCTTTCGTACTTGTTTAGCCGGCTTGAAGGTACTCGCGGCCATACCCAAAGCCTGCGGCATTTCGACTTCGCTCAGCACAGCCTCATCCCGATTGTTGTTATCGGGATGGGTATGGCTTTTGTATAGCCGAACACATAAGCCAGCCCAAAATTCGAGGGCGAGACGCCCTCGACACGATTTAATTCGTTCAGTCGCAAATGTTCTCCGTAAGGAGTCCCTAGGACTATCGGCAGGGCATGACGATTTACCCAAACAAAAACCGAACAAAAACAGGCCGAATCAGGACTTTTTTGCCGGCTTTAATTTTCTATTCCGGCAGCCGTAAAAATATGGGACTACAAGTGAAAAAATTTACTGATTGGCAGGTCGCTAAATACGCTGGCTTCGAGAGACGGTTTCAAGTAGGATATGTGCTGGCAAACTTAATGCCGGTTTGAAAACCGGATTTGTGGTTCGATGAGGCAATCTAAAATGAATAGAAGAGAGTTTTTGAACCGCTCGGGCATCGCCGCGGCGGGACTGGGCATCTCTCAGGTCATGGGCGGCGAGAATGCACAGGCTGTGTCCGGTGGTCTGTCGAACTGCCGTGGAGCGAACGTACTGCTGATTACTTGCCACGACTTGGGGCGGCATTTGGGCTGCTACGGCGTCGAGACAGTGCATACGGAGAATATAGATGGTCTGGCGGCGAGAGGGATTCGTTTTCGGAACTATTTTTCTACTGATTGTGTATGCAGTCCGAGCAGGGGTGCTTTTCTTACGGGGCGATACCCCCAGAGCAACGGGCTTATGGGATTGACGCATAAACCGTGGGGATGGAGTCTGAATGAAGATGAGAGGCATGTGGCGGCGATTCTGCGCGATGCCGGCTATGAAACCACGTTAATAGGGCTCCAGCATGTAACGAGCGGCGATCCTCACAAGCTGGGCTATAACAACGTATTATCGAAAGATCGCAAGGCCGGCGAAACGGTGCGGGCGGCGAGGGAATTTCTACTCAAAGCAGGTCGGGGCGACCGGCCGTTTTACCTCGAAGTTGGTTTTTTCGAAGTGCATCGACCGTTTACAAATGGCAAGGATGCAGAAAAGGGCGTTTTTATCCCGCCGTATTTGAAGGATACGCCGGAGATTCGAGAGGATTTGGCGCGGTTCCAGGGCTCTATCCGGTTCTTTGATAAGCGCGTCGGCGAGATTCTTGATGCGCTGAAGCAAGGTCCTGCGGCGGAAAAAACTCTTGTCGTATTTACCTCCGACCACGGAATTCCGTATCCCGGCGCAAAATGGTGTCTTTACGAGCCTGGAATTGAGAATCCTCTGATTATGTCCCAGCCGGGAACGGCGCTGCAGGGCGGCAGGGTTTACAATCAGTTGATGAGCAACGTGGATTTCCTGCCGACGCTGCTGGACCTGCTGGGTATCGGGATTCCGGAAAATCTCCAGGGATACAGCTTCAAAGAAGTCCTCGAAGGTGCAGCGGCAAAATCGCCCAGAAGTGAAATCTTTGCCCAGCGGACAAGTCATGCCCTTCGCGATAATACATCAAGGGCGATAAGGACAGAACGCTATAAACTGATTCGCTATTTCGAGCCTGGCCGGGTTGTTGAATTTCCAATCGATGCCGTGCCGCAGAGAGTGGCCGAGCATATCGAGAGACCGAAAAGAAAACCGGGCCAGAGACCGGTCGTGCAGCTATTCGATCTTAAAGATGATCCGCATGAAAGAAACGATCTTGCCGCCCAGCCGGAATATGCGGATATGGTCCGGGATTTATCGGATAGGCTCTGGCAATGGGCCGAGCAGGTCGGTGATCCGATTCTGAAAGGGCCGCTGGTTACGCCGTATTATAAGCAGGCGATGCAGGACTATAATCGCTACCGACAGAATTCAGGAGATAAAAATGAGTCAAATTAATGCCAGCTCTGTATATCACTATCCAGGCCAATACATTCTTCTTGTTCTTTGTTTAACTTTTCTGGCTGTTATTGGCGTCGGTTGTCAACGATGTGCTATTTGTCCGGCGAGCGACGAATGGGTGTCATTGTTTAACGGCAAAGACCTGACCGGGTGGGTCGTCAAATGCAAGCCGGAAGATGCCGGCAGGCGGTTCTGGCGGGTAGAGGATGGAACGATTCTCGCTGACTCGATGACTGACAAGGAGCATGATTACGTTTGGCTGCTCACCGAGCAAGAGTATGGCGACTTTATCCTCCGGCTGCGTTTTCAGGCCTATCGCGGCAATCCGGGCAACAGCGGCGTGCAGATTCGAAGCCGGTACGACGAGCAGGCTGGATGGCTGGACGGCCCCCAGATCGATATTAATCCGCCCGGCCCCTGGCGGACCGGCATGATATGGGACGAGACAAGGGGTAGCAAACGCTGGCTTTATCCCGATGTTCCAAAGGGCGAATGGGTTGATCCGTCGATGGCGCCCCAGGAAATGGCCTTTTATTACAGCGATGAAGGGCCCGGCTGGAACGAATTGGAAATCAAGGCCGTCGGAACCAGAATTACCGCCTATCTCAATGGTGTGAAGTTTACAGATTACGATGGTGCAGGTGTGCTCGATGATGACGTCCATAAGGGACGGAATGTCGGACTTTTTGGTCATATCGCGCTTCAGATTCATACGGGCGATTTGCTTAAAATCCGCTATAAGGATATTTACATAAAAGACCCGTCGTATTAAGTATCTGTTCTCGAATTAAGGCAGGCCGCGCGGCTCGACTCCGAGCAGATGACGTACGAAGAAATCCATTCGTCGCCGGCTGGCGTAGGGGGTTTCTCCTACACCGTGACCGCGGCCCGGTACGATTAGCATATCGAAATCTTTGTCCGCTTTAATAAGTGCGTTGACGACCTGCATGGTCGAGGCGGGATCCACGTTCCTGTCAAGCTCGCCGACGGTCAGCAGCAGCTTGCCCTGCAGCTTGTGAGCTTGAGTGACATTAGATTGCTCTTCGTAATGCGGGCCGATGGGCCAGCCCATCCACAGCTCGTTCCACCAGATTTTATCCATGCGGTTATCGTGGCAGCCGCAGTCGGCGACGCCGACTTTGTAGAACTCGCCGTGAGCCAGCAAACCGCGAAGCGCGCTTTGTCCGCCCGCCGAGCCGCCGTAAATGCCGACACGCGTCAGGTCCATGTAAGGGTATTTTGCCGCCGCAGCTTTCATCCACGGAATCCGGTCGGGAAAGCCCGAGTCGCCGAGGTTCTTCCAGCATACATTGTGAAACGCCTTGGAGCGGTAGGACGTGCCCATGCCGTCGATTTGCACTATGATGAAGCCCAGTTCTGCGATCTGGCGTTCTCGGGTCTGGAGGCTGAACGATTTGGGCACGAAGGCGCCCTGCGGGCCGGCGTAGATTTTCTCGATTACAGGGTATTTATTGCCGGGATCGAAATTGCTCGGACGGATGATGATGCCGTAGATATCTGTTTTGCCGTCTCTGCCTTTTGCTACGAACCGCTCGGGCGGCTGGAAGCCGGTTTCCAGCAGCATGCTCCAGTCGGCCTTCTCCAGCTCTAAAATCAGCTTTCCATCTTCGGCGCTGCGCAGCTCCGTTACCGGCGGCTGATCGACGCGGGACCATCGGTCGAGGAAAAATTGCCTGTCGGGGGAAAAGGTTATCTCATGTGTGCCGTCGCCGTCGGTCAGGACTACCAGGCCGGTGCCGTCGAAGTTTATCCGGCAGAAATGTATGTAATAAGGGTCCTGCCCGGGCCGAATCCCGCCGGCCCGGAACCAGATTTGCCGTTTTTCCTCGTCCACATTATCGACCCGGCGGACTACCCATTTGCCTTTGGTGATTTGATTTTTCACTTTTCCCTTCTCACCATCGTAGAGATAGAGATGGTTCCAGCCGTCGCGCTCCGACATCCAGATGATTTCGTTCGTATCGTCGATATAATGGCTGTATTGCTTGCCTGCGTAGTCAATGAAAGTCTTGCTCTGTTCATCGATAATGGCACGAGGACTGCCGGTTTCGGCGTCAAAGCTAATGATACGAAGCACCTGGTGGCCGCGCTGGTTATAGAGGAACGTAAACCGGCTCGAATCGTGCGACCATCGAATCTCTGAAATGCTCCAGGGATTGCCGAACAGCTCGTCCGGGATTTCGATGTGGCTTTTGTCGCAGACGTCCAATAAATGCGGTTTATCGAGGGGAATTTTATCGCCGGGCTTGCGATAAGAATAATTGTGGAGCTTGGGCTGCAACTGGTCTTCCGGCGAGGATTCGATAATATAAACTTTTCTGTCGTCGCCTTTACGTCTTTTCAATACGACAAGCTTCGTCGAGTCGGGAGACCAATAGAACCTGTCCGAATAAGCATGCTCTTCGGTGCCGTTTTCGGTAAGTGCCGTCTCTTCGTCCGTTTCGAGATTACGTATGTATAGGTTGTGGTCTTTAATGGACGCCGACCATTTGTCGTCTGGAGATTGTGCTCGCGAGCGGGGCCTGCCCGGCCCTCTCCGCGGTCTTCTATTGGCGGCTTGTTTTATCGTTTCTTCGTCAATGACCGCGTCAGCATCTTCTTCTTCGGCCATAAACGTGAGCAATGGTTGCCCGTCCTTGTCCGTCACCAGCCAGACGTGCCCGGCGAATGTGTGCTGACGATGCCGGTCGCCGGCTTCTATGGTGGCGTAGTGTTTCCGCTGCCGCTCGGAATCTATCCAGAAGATATCGACGTCTTTATCCGTGCGATTGATAAAGTTAATCGACGTTTCTTCACCGGTTCGCCGGCTCGACCGCCACCTGCGGAGGGGTTCTAGTGACGAGGTCGGTGATTCGTCCCTGGATATTGCTTCGATGTTGTAAGAGCTCAAATCGCATTTCCACCAACTGTTATCGAAATTGAATGTTATCGATGAGCCGGCTTCGTCGAATATCAAACGGTCGATAGCGAGTTTTTCACCATTTATTTCCTGATTTGTGACCTCCGTCAGTGATTCAGCCAGTCGTTCATGGTCGAACGCGGGACGCCGGACAGCCTTTTCGGCGTCAACGAAAATGAACTCCCGCTTGTTCTCTGGTAAATCATTACGATACCAGAACCTTTTGTTGTCCTTCAGCCAGTGGGGGTTTACCCGGTCTTTGAACACTTTATCGGCGATGGTTTCTCGCAGATTCATCGCCCGCTCATAATCGCTGCGCGTGCCCTGAGCAAAGCCATGCTGAGCGGCAAGAATTGATACAGAAAGAACGGCTGCCCGGATGAATCTATTTAGTTTGAAGTGAATGTTCATAATTTATGCTTTCCTATTAACTGTTTGTTTTGCCAGGGGATAAGTCATTTAACCAATTTAATTATTGTTGCCATAGGTTACTTTGACAAAGATATTGCGTCAACTTCTGATTTCGTATGTACCTGCATAGACTTTTCGGCATCAATCTGGTAATATAGCAGGTCAGCAGTTTGGACTATATTATAAATCTCGATTAGAGGAGATTATCAATGAGCAAAGAAACAATGGAAACCATCGTTGTGGCAGGATGTACGTTTGTTAATAAGAATGTATCGGGTTTGGCAATGACGCTGCTTTTGATTTTTGCTTTTTGTCTGGCTGATGCGAACGCCGAGGTAACATGGCAGCGTAAAAGCAGCTCGACCGGCGATATGCCGGCCCCGAACGACGGCAAACAGCAGACGTGCTGTATAGTAATGGACATTGACAAAGACGGAGTTGATGATTTCGTGGTGGGTGAGCGAACACGAATGCCGTCGGTGGTCTGGTATAAATATAATGGAAAAGGCTGGGACAAGTTCGTGATTGACAATACGAGAAAGAATCCCGAGGCCGGCGGGGAGTGCTGCGATATCGACCGCGACGGCGACCTGGATGTTATCCTCGGCCAGGACGCCAGCGGCAACGCCATCTGGTGGTGGGAAAATCCATATCCGGATTTCTCGAAGCCGTGGACATGCCGGCATATCAAGAACTCAGGCCCCCATAAGCATCACGATCAGACCGTAGCGGATTATGACGGAGACGGACAGGTAGAATTTGTTTCGTGGAATCAGAGAGCTAAAGCACTGCTTCTCTTTGAGATTCCCTCGGGTCCGAAATCGACCGAGCCCTGGCAATCTTCAACCATCTATTCATGGTCGTCTGGGCGCGAACGCGAGGGCTTCCCATCCATTCCAGTAGATATCGACCTGGACGGCAAAGTCGATATTGTTGGGGGAGGACGCTGGTTTAAGCATCAGGGCGGCAGCGAATTCAAAGAGAACGTAATTGACGCCAAAATGGCATTTACACAGTGTGCCGCCGGCCAGCTTGTCAAAGGCGGACGTCCTGAAGTTGTTTTCTCCCCGGGCGACATGGACGGCGATGCGAAGTGGTATGAGTGGGACGGTGATGGATGGAAATCACACACGCTGCGTAAGGTCATCCACGGCCACACCTGCGAAATCAGAGATATCGACGGAAATGGCAATCTCGATATCTTCATCGGCGAAATGGGCAATCCCGGTGCCGGCGACAACGCGAAAACATATATCTGGTACGGCGACGGCAAAGGAAATTTCGAAGAAACCATTGCCTCGCATGGCCAGGGTATCCATGAAGGCAAGCTCAGCGACCTGGACGGCGACGGCGACCTGGATATCCTGATGAAGCCCTACAATCATAAAACGCCCCGTCTTGATATTCTTTTGAACGGCGGTAGAAACGTTGCTGATAAAACCGGATGGCAAATTCTTTTTGACGGCTCGGATTTGGACAAATGGCAAAATGCCGTCGGCGGCAAGCCAAGCAAAGGATGGGTAATCGAAGGCGATGTGCTGGCCCGTAAGAACAAGGCCGGCATGATTTGGACTAAAGAGCGCTTCGGCGATTTCGTTCTCGATCTGGAATTCAAGACCGAGGGCAACAGCGGCATCTTTTTCCGCACCGACAATCCTAAAGACTGCGTCCAGACCGGCATCGAAATGCAGGTCTATAAACGCGTTGGCAAACCAAACAAGCATAGCTGCGGCGCAGTGTATGATGCCTTGGCCCCGAGTAAGGAAATGACAAAAGACGGCCAGTGGAACCACGCCACTATTACCGCCAGGGACAACAAAATTAGCATCGTGCTCAACGGTGAGCAGATCATCGATATGGACCTGAATCGGTGGACCCAGCCTCATAAAAATCCTGATGGCTCAAAGAACAAGTTCCGCACCGCCCTTAGGGATTTCGCGCGGAAAGGCTATATCGGATTCCAGGACCACGGGGCGAACGTCTGGTTCCGCAATATCCGCATCAGGCAGTTATAAAACCGCCGGTGTTGAGATTCTTCGGCTTCGCCTCAGAATGACAGCACTACGAATAAGGTATTACTAACCACTATCGTATTTTATGTTCGGTTGAGCTTAGCAATCCGGAGAAATACTCCCACGTCCAGGGCCTGGAGCCGTCCGGCCGGATCAGCCAAAAACCGCGGACGGCATTGTTGCTGTGCACCGGCGGCGACGCTTTGTCGGCCTGAAGCTCATTACAGTACAGTTGCCAATATATTATGTAAGGGCATCCCCAATCGAGAGCGGCCTTCACGACGCTGGGAACCATTTGTTGGATTTGCCCGGTTGAAAATTTGTTTTCGGGCATACCGAACTCGCCGACGTACACATTCCGATCGCCGAAGTCAGGACTGTCCGGCATGTTTGCCGCTATGAAATCCAGTGTATCGCGGAATACCTGCGGATTTTCAGGATGTGCGGTTGTCGAATCCCATGCCGAATAGGAGACCAAATCTAAACTGGTGTGAGGTAAAACCTTGTTGACCATATTGGGTTTGCCATTTTTCATAGAGTCTACAACGCGGTTTACTTCGGCCGCGTGATAGACCCGAATTCCATCAGTTCGGATTTCTTTTCTGGCTTGATTGACTCCGTCCTGCCGGGCATTAAGCCACTCTATCATGCCGCTTATGGCCTCCGGCGTCGGGTCAGCTTTGCTGTCATAGTTGCCGCGAATCAGCCAGTCGCCTTCCCAGTGCTGCAATACAAAGGTCTTGCGGCTTGCTTTGTACGTGGTCAATAAGTATTTGGTCAACTCGTAAAACTGGCGCTGTTCATCCAGTTTCTGCTTCTCGGTTACACCCTTCCTCCAATAGGCTTCGTGCCTGCCCGTTGAAAAGCACATCAAAACATAGGTTGTAAACGGCTTGTCGAACAATTGCTTGAAATAGGGCGACTTCGCAATTTCAACCAGACTGTTCATCTCGGGCCAGTTCGAATTGAAAGAATATGATTTCTGTGGATTGTGAAACCAGACCTTAATCACCCGCGAGCCTAAAGCCAGAATCTGCCCGGCCCCCTCATTCAGGAAGTCTTCACCGGTCAGGAAATACTTGCCGTCTACGTGCGTTATTCCAATAATGTCGCGCAGCTCTTTTTCGGTTTTCTGATTATATTTCCTGCCGGATGGGGCTGTTAATAACAGGTCCTCGAGCACCGCAGCCAGTTGGCCCGGCGGCATATTATAATCCAGATAGGCATGGTTCGAAGGGACGCCGGGGAGCCATTGATTACTTCCGTCTTCTTTGCTCACACATTTACCGTCAGATACGGCAGTGAAATAATCGGATGCACCACGAATTGCGTATAGTACGGCAATAAGGTCCCAGCTTGATCTCTCGGATACTTTGTAGTTTTCGAAGAAATTTCGATAAAACGCCGGAACCGGATTATCTTTAGATCCTTCGGCAACCAGCCGGCCGCCGGTCATCACATCCTTGCCCAGTCCAGTGAACATGATCCTGCCGGGCCAGTCGCTGATGACCTTGTGTGCGGCGGCACCGTCCATAGTAAAGTTATATTCGCCTTCGTCCTTCGGCAAATTCGGCCACTTTCCTCCCATAGATACCAGCTCATTGACCTTAGCTTTAACAAGTTCTCTTCCGGCAAGAGGGCTGTATTTATCCGGTTTGCTTTCGAGCAGCTCGGCCATGTTTGTAAGCCAGCCTACGACCACAATAGTTACACTATTGTCTGGCCGGGCCGCCAGAATCTTGCGATAAAGGGCAACGGCGTCCGGAGCTTCGTTACTATCAGTTAAATCGTGTGGAAAATCGCCGACGCTGCTGTGGTACCATTCTTCCGGACCGGGGCCGGTCCTCGAACAGCCGATCGGTGTATCACCTCGGCCGTAATAGGTATTAATTGCGTCCAGAGCGGGAGCGCACCAGCGATTTCGATTTGCGCTGACAGTGGCTAAAATCTCGGCCTCCCCTCGGTCGGCCATGATATGAAGTATCGCCAGAGCTCCGGCGTCATCGACGTCGGTTCCGATATCGGTGTCAAAGATAATCGCAGCAGTTTTCCCGGAGTCCGGAGGTTCTCCACTTCGATCGCCTAAACATATAATAGCAGACAATCCAACTGCAAATACTCCAGCAATCAATTGTAAATACTTACATCGAAAAGTGATCATGTGAATTTCCCGCCCGGTTGCTAATTTGGCTGTTAATACAATGCTTCATCCAGGATTTCCCATATATCTTTGTTAAAGACCGTCCTGTAATTTTCAAAACATCATTCTACCTTCTGATTAAGTTCTTTCCACATGTTTTTTCTTAAGGATTATAACGGACGGCGTGGGTTATTGAGGGGGTGAAGCTAATTCAAGCTGATTTTGCGTCGGTCAGGTCGAAAACAATTTCTCGTTAGGTTTTGCTTTTGATATCTGTGGATGTGTTGTCCGGCTCTACTGTTGCGGCGTGAAACAGCAGTATCCTATCCGGTCACATTCGGTCTTGAGCCTGCTCCAGATATTTTCATCCTCGATGACCTGCAGGGCGGCGGGATAGAGAATGTTGTTTTCTTTGAAAATATGTTCCCTTAATGTGGGTACTATGAATTCGACAATTTTGCCGAGACGCTGTTTGAACTCGTTGAAATCCGGTTTTTCG
>Ga0207752_1001559_pt1 | contig 10292 bp, 9 predicted proteins | sample Pon2CUnioCityCA_6_FD_187272 | JGI IMG/M metagenome (GOLD analysis project Ga0207752, IMG submission 187272) | Marine sediment microbial community from Union City, CA, USA - Pond 2C Sediment 2 (SPAdes) | ecosystem: Environmental > Aquatic > Marine > Intertidal zone > Salt pond sediment ... | reverse complement strand
GCCAACGGGAGCGCAGATGGCAGGCCAGCTACAATTGCGCCTGATGTAGTGGACAGAGGGCTCGCCGTCATCGCTACCGGCGCGGGATACAGGGTCCCCCCGGCAACCTTGACAGGCGTTGGCCTGCCCCTGATACTAAAACCATGGAGAAACGATTCATCAGCGAACCGATTACAGTCGAGTTTGAGGAACCGCCGCTGCTGGCGAAGAAGCCGGGCTGTCCCGATCGCTTTACCTGGGCGGAGCAAACATACGAGATCGAGGAGAAGCTGGCGGAGTGGCACGACTACCGGCGCCGGGGCCGGATGACCAGCAACATGCGCCCTTCGCGCATCAGCCGGGCCGAACGCACCGGCTCCTGGGGCGTGGGGCGGGATTTCTACCGGGTGCGCACAGCCGACGGCCGGATCTTCGAGATCTACTATGACCGCGCCCCGAAAGACGCCGACGACCGCCACGGTCAATGGGTCCTCTACGTTGAGCTGGTTTAGATGGGACACAGATGACACCTGGTTACATGAGCGTGGTTCTTCTGGCAACAACTCTGTTCCCTGGCGACCAGGATGGGGCAATCCGCGCCGACCTGATTAGACGCCAACGGCAACCCTGATGGCTTACTACGACCGCATTGCCAGGCGCTGGCACCGGGCCACCGGGTACAGAGGTGGCGGCTTTAAAAGACATGTGCTCAACGACGTTCTCATTGAGAAAATGCCGGCTGTTGCCGGGCGGTCGATTCTGGAACTGGGCGCCGGCAACGGTTATTTTATGCCACTGGCCCTTGACCGTTTCTCTGGTCAGATTCCAGAGCGCACTGTCATCACCGACGGCTCGGCCAGGCTGCTTGCGCTTGCCGAAACCGAGTTCCGCATTCCGGCGGCTGAATATCTACAGCTCGACGTTCGCAGCCAATTTCCGTTTGAAGATGCAAGCTTTGACCTGATCCTCGCCACAATGATCTTCAACGAAGTATCGACGGGTGGGTTGCGGCGAGCGCTTATCGAATGCCGGCGTGTGCTGCGGGTAAGTGGGCTGTTGCTGATCACGATAACCCATCCGGAATTCATCGCCAGTCTGGATCGCAGAAAAGAACTGGAGCAGGACAGGAACGGTGTGCTGACGATGCCGGGGCCGGCCGGTATCAGTTTGCCAATCGTGCCGCGTCGCGTGAGCGACTACGAGCAGCTTCTGGCAAAGACGGACTTTACCTGGGACAAGAGTAACGTCCGCATGACCGAAAAGGTCTTGCGTGAGAAGCCGGGCCTGCGGCACGTGGGCAACAGACCTCTGGCACTGATTTTTTCCTGCCGGCCAACTTAACTCCGAAAATCAACATCCCATCAAGTCCATGCGTCGACAAAGCGGGTCACGTGCCGGTAGACATCTTCCCGGTCACTGGCGTCCTCGGTGAGTACGTGCCGGGCATCCTCGTACCAGACCATTTCCTTCTCCCGGGAGCCGAGACGGCGGTAGATGCGCTCCATGCTGTCCGGCGGGACCGTTTCGTCGGCGCGGGAGTGGAGGAGCAAAGCCGGCACCGTCACCGCCAGCAGCGCCCGCTCCACCACTTCCAGATAGTGACGCAATTCGCCCACGCCCTGGGTCGGCAGCACCGGGTAGCGGCTGGCCCGCTGGGATTCGTCCCAAGACGGCTTCTCCATAAAGGGCTGGACCATGCCAATGGCCCGGAGAAAGGGAAAGCGGGGATCAGAAGGAATGTAGATCGGTGCGCTCATGGCCACGACGGCGGCAACCGGCTGGCGTGCGGCCAGCAGGAGGGCGGTGGTGCCACCCATCGAAAGGCCGATAGGCACGATCTGCTCGCACACGCCCCGCAGCAGATGCCACCCATCCAGCGCTGACAGATACCAGTCGTGCCAGCGGGAGCGGTTCATGTCGGCCGGGTCGCTGCCGTGGTGGGCCAGCCGGGGCCCGAGCACTGTATATCCCTGCCCGGCCAGATGCTCGCCTAACCCACGCACCTCGTTAGGCGTGGCGGTAAAGCCGTGGATCAACAGGCACCCTACCGGTCCCCCACTGACAAAAAACGGTTCTGCGCCGGGAATTAAATCGAGGACAGCCATCCCAATCCCCTTATCGTAACTACCCCGTTGCCAGATTCTCCCACGACGATTCCCGTGGAGCTACCTCCACCGGGCGCTGCAATTCCGCCAGCACATCCTCCACGTACTCACGGCGGCGCATCCCTACGAGCACACTGGTGACCCCGGCCGTGCTGCGTAAGGCGCGGATCGCCATCTGGCTCAACGTTTCCCCCTCTGCCCACGTCTCGTCGGCAGCACTCACCTGCCGTTTCCAGGAAGCCACCTCCCGGCTCGCCTCACGGGCGTAGATGGCGTCGATGCCGGCCATCGCCTCGTTCAGGACCTCCACGTAATTTTGCAGCCAGCCCCGCACTCCGGCGGGCAACTCCGGCTCGCTGGTAAAAACGTCAACGGCCGCCTGTAGCCGGGGCACCAGGTAGCGAGTCTGCATATCATTCCAGTTGTGGTAACTACCAAATCCCTGCCAGCGCCACTGGAGCAGACGGCCGGCCGAGAAGATGCTGACCAGCCGTTTCTCCACCTGCTCCTCCACTTCGAGCAGGGGCAGGATCTCGGTACGAAAGCGAATTTCCTCCCCCACCACCTTCTCAATTCTCTTCTCTACCACGTCGGGATGGGCCATGCCTTCCACTTCAACATCCGCCAGCCGGGTAAGCTGGTTGCCCTGGATGGCGTTCAGGGGCCGGTTAACCAGCACGGCCAGCCCCTGCTCCTGGGCGAAGGCCAGCACGCTCTCGCCGTCCGGCTGGTTCGCCTCCGTTGCCGCTCCGGTTTCCAACAGATTCATGGGTAACTGGATTACCCGGAAATGATTCTCGGGCCCGATCGCCTGGGCGATCTCCCAGACCCGCGCCAGTGAGGTATGGCCGGACGCGCTCGCCGGGAGCGGAAAGGTGTTCGAGCTGATCCCGTAGCTGCGGATCCGTCCCCGCGCCACCTCCTCTTCCAGATAGGTGAACGCCTCCAGGATGCGCCGGTAATATTCGTGCCGGGCCTCTTCCGGCGCCATCCCTTGTTGTGCCGCCCAGTTGAGATAATACTCCGGATTGTGCAGCAAATAAACGTCCAGCGTTTCCATTTGTAGCCGCTGCAGGCTACGCGTGATCTGGTCCTCCAGGAACTCGGGATGGATACAATGTTCCAGCCCTTCACCGTACTCGACCAGATCGGGCCACGGCCGGCCGGATGCCTTTCGCTGCTGGCTGATCTGGTAATTCTGACCCTGTAGGTACCCGCCCTTGGAAACAACGACCACCGCTTCCCGGGGCACGCTCCCCTCATTGTGCAGGCGGCGGAGCACGATGCCAACCAGTTCCTCCGAGCCGCCCCCGCCATAGTTGGAACTGGTATCTATCAGGTTAATCCCGTTCCGCAGCGCATAGCGTAGCGCCTCGTGGTAGATGCTGCTCTCCGCATCGACGCGGTACCCGCCAAACCCGGCCGGGCTGACCAGGAGGCCATTTGGCGCCAGTGGCCGGAAATCGATATCAGGATGAGCTTCGGCATAGGCCTGTGTTGCAGCGGGCGTGGCATGTCCTGAGAGCATGGAGTACCTCGTGTGTGGTTGACTGGTTGTCATTCTGTGGAGTGTAATGTGGTTTCAGGGCAGGGGCAAGCGCAGGCAGCATGCCAGAAAACGGCACCGGCCCGCGTGTGAATGCCGTGTGCCGCTACCGCCCCCTCTACCCCTTTTCCAGTTGCTGTACCCGCTCCGCATCCCACTCCATAAACTCCCCGCTCCATTCATGGGGCGCGTGGAGGGCAAGCAGGGCCAGGGCCCGGCCGGGCTTCTCCGGCGGCAGTAGAACGCCCTGTTCGTGATATTGGACAAATTGCCGGTGCTTTTCTACCGCCATGCCCTCGTCACCCTCCTCGCGGATGGTGGCCTGCATGGCCGTATCGACCACACCCGGCCGGAGGGCAATAGCCACGATCGCCGGTTCCTCCGCCGCCAGCAGGCGCGTGAAATGGTTCAATGCGGCCTTGGACGTGCTGTAGGCCGACCAGCCTGCTGTCGTCTTCACTGCTGCGCCGCTGGAAACGTTGATCACCCGGCCCCGCTGCCGGCGCAGGTGGGGAAGAGCAAAGTGGGTGAGGTAAAAGGGGCCGAGCACGTTCACCTCGACGTTGGTGCGCCAGGCAGCCGGGTCGGCCTCCGCCAGGGGCGCAACAGGCTGCAGAACACCCGCATTGTTGATCACCCCGTCCAGCCGCCCAAAGTGATCCACCGTCGCTTCCACCAGCCGCCGGCAATCATCCACCCGGCTGACGTCGCCCGGGACAACCAGCACCCGTTCGCCGGCCGGGTCAATTTCACCGGCCAGCGCTTCCAGATCCGATCGGGAGCGGGCATTCAGCACCACCTTCGCCCCTAACTCGACCAGAATCCTGGCCGTCGCCGCCCCCAACCCTCGCGAGGCGCCGGTCACAATGATGGTTTTTCTTTCAGCCATGGGTTGTCCTCCGGGATATAGCCAGCAAACTTTAGGAAACGATAGCATGAGGCCGGGGGAGCGTCAAAATACGGATGTCGTTTTTGAGTATCCGCTAGTCAAAGATAACGCACTGTGTTATATTTTTGCCAGAGGGGATGGTGCCCCTTGCCGCGAACGTCCACCACAAACCGAACCAGATTTTAATGTGCGGCTACCAAAAGAGGGATCAATGGAAAGGACGCAAGGAGACGCCACCTATTTCGATTTTGCCGTCGTCGGTTCCGGTTTTGGGGGCAGTGTCAGCGCCATGCGCCTGGCGGAAAAGGGATATCGCGTTCTGGTTCTGGAGCGGGGCAAACGGTACGAGGCCGAGGATTTCCCGAGAACCAACTGGAACATCTTCAAATCAGTCTGGTTGCCTGGGCTGCGTTGTTTCGGGATCCTGGGGATCAATTTTCTCGACGATATCATGATCCTCAACGGCAGCGGCGTGGGGGGCGGTAGTCTGGTCTACGCCAGCACCCACCTCGAACCGGCAGATGCTTTTTACGGAGCAGAAGAGTGGCGAGACCTGGCCGATTGGAAGACGGAGCTGGCGCCTCACTTTGCCACCGCCAACCGCATGTTGGGGGTAACCCAGAATCCGCGCCTGGGCCCGGCAGACCACATTCTGCTGGAGATTGCCACCGAGCTGGGACAGGAAGAGACTTTCAGCCCGACCCCGGTCGCCATCTACTTTGGCGAGCCCGGCGAGTGTGTGCCCGATCCCTTTTTCGACGGGGACGGGCCGGAGCGGGCCGGCTGCATCTTCTGTGGGGGCTGCATGGTCGGCTGCCGGTACAATGCCAAGAATACGCTGGACAAGAATTATCTCTACTTCGCCGAAAAGTACGGGGCAGAGATCCGGCCGGAAGCGAACGTGCTCGACATTCGTCCGCTGGAAAGCGTACAGGCGGATGGTGCCCGCTACGAAATCGTCTACGAACGCACAACCGACTGGCTCTGGAAACGGCAGGCAAGCGTGCGGGCCCGCAATGTGGTTGTGGCAGCCGGCGTTCTAGGGTCCAATGACCTGCTCCTCCGCTGTCGTGACGAAACAAAGTCGCTGCCGGCCCTCTCTCCGCAACTGGGAAAGATGGTGCGCAGCAACAGCGAAGCGCTGCTGGGTGTCACCGCCCGTGAAGAAGGAGAGGATTTTTCCCAGGGCGTGGCGATTACATCCCACTTCTGGATCGACGACGTAACCAGCGTGGAGCCGGTTCGGTATCCGCGCGGTTCTTCGCTGATGCGGAATCTGGCGGTGCCGCTGGTAGACCTGGAGGGCGGACCCTGGCAGCGGCTGGAGCGTTTCATCCAGCATATATTGCGCGCGCCCCGCGATTTCCTCAAGGTGCGCTTCCTGCCCGATTGGGCCCGCGACAGCACTATTCTGCTGGTGATGCAGACGCTGGAGAATCGAATGCACCTGAAACGCGGGCGGAGTATCTGGACGCTCTTCCGCCGGGGACTGGTCAGCGAACGAGACGCCAGCCTCCCGATCCCGGCCGTAATCGCCGCCGGCCGGGGCGTGGTGGAAGCGTTCGCCCGGCGGATCAACGGCATACCCCAATCCACGATAAACGAGGTGTTGCTCGACACTCCGTCTACGGCCCACATCCTGGGTGGTTGCGGCATCGGCCGGGACGAGACAACCGGCGTGATCAACGAGCAGCAGGAAGTGTTTAACTATCCCGGACTCTACGTGGCCGACGGTTCGGTGATCCCGGCTAACCTGGGAGTGAATCCGAGTCTGACGATTACGGCGATGGCCGAGCGAGCGATGAGCAAGATCCCGCCGGCGCCCGTTTCCTGGCAGGAACGCCTGCCCCAGCTCGCCGCCAATGGCCAGGGGACAGAAAAGAAGAGAGGCCGGCCGTGGCGCCCACAGGTTTTGGCAGCCGTGCTGGCCCTTTTTGGCGCCCTCTTCTTTTACCTTTTGCGCCGCCGCAAACATAGATGAACGCGTGCCCACACCTACCGCTGGCGCTGCATCCTTCAATCGAACGACACCCGGAGGAGACCCATGAATAGCAACGGCCACCTTCCCTTCATTAATCCCGCCACCGGTGCCCAATTCGGCCAGGTGGCGATGGCAACAGAGCAGGATATCGCCCAGGCCCACCGGCAGATGCGCGAGAATTTTGAAATCTGGAGCCGCAAGACGCCCGAGGAACGGGCGCGGATTCTTCGAAAATTCCAGAAGGTATTGATCGATAGCGCCGACGAGATCACCGGCGTTGTCAATCAGGATACGGGTAAGAGTCGCCAGGATGCCTTGAGCGAGCTGTTCCTGGTGGTGGATAAGTTGAACATCTATACCAGACTGGCGCCCAAATGGCTGGCGCCGGAACGGATTCCGCCGGGCATTTACGTCTTTAAGAAATATTACGCGGAGCGACTGCCGTATGGCGTGGTTGCCGTCATCGGTCCCTGGAATTTCCCCCTGGATCTGACGATCCCGCCGGTCTACGCGGCTCTGTTAGCCGGGAATACGGTGCTCCTCAAACCGTCGGAAGTCACGCCCGCCGTCGGCGTTCTAATCGAGAAGTTGTTCCAAAGCGTGCCCGAACTTTCGCCTTTCGTACGGGTGCTGCACGGGGATGGTGCGGTGGGCTCCTTGCTGGTCCAATCCCGGCCGGATATGGTCTTCCTCACCGGCTCGACCAGTACCGGACGCAAGGTGGCCCGGGCCACGGCCGAAAGTCTCACTCCCTTTGTTTCCGAGCTGGGGGGAAAGGATCCGATGATCGTCCTCGAAGATGCCAACATCAAGGAAGCAGCCCATTGGGGTGTGTGGGGCGCTTTCTTCCATTCGGGGCAGACGTGCGTGGCCGTGGAAAGGGTCTACGTGGTGGAAGACGTTTACGACGAGTTTGTGGCGGCAGTGGTGGCGGAGACGCAACGGTTGAAGCAAGGCTATTCGCCCAGCAAAGCAAACCCCAACGATCTTGGCCCGCTGACCTTTGAACGGCAGGTGCACATTATCGAGGATCATCTTGAGGATGCCCTGAGCCGGGGTGCGGAGATTCTGGTGGGGGGCAATCGAAACCGGCTGTTCATGGAGCCTACGGTGATGGTCAACGTCAATCACAGCATGAAGCTGATGCGGGACGAGACGTTTGGCCCGATCATGCCGATCATGAAAGTCAAGAATGAAGATGAAGCGATCCGCCTGGCCAATGACAGTTATTATGGATTGAGTGCCTCCGTATGGAGTGAAGATCTGCAGCGTGCCCGGCGGGTAGCCGAGGATTTGAATGTGGGCTCGGTGGTGGTCAACGATACCATCGCGCACTACGCGGTGTCCCAACTACCCTTCGGGGGCATGAAACAGTCGGGCACCGCGCGCACCCACGGCAAACAGGATCTCCTCCAATTTACACAGGTGCGCGCTCTCGGCGTGGGCGGCACGCCAGTCTTTATGGACGTGGCAGCCAAATTGCGCGAGCCCAACAATTACGGACTGATGAAACTCTTGCTGCACCTGCTTTTCGGCGTGACGCCCAGGCAACGGATCGAACCATTGGCGAATGAAGTGGGCAATCTGGCCCGGGACGCGGTGGAGATAGCAGGCGAGGCCCGGAAAAAGACACCGGCCCAGGTAATGGCAGCCACAGGGATCATGGCCAGCCTGGCCGCCCTGATTCTCAGCGTCCTCGGCAACCGGAAAAAATGAAGCCGAGCCTTTGGCACCGGCTGCGCCTCTTCTGGCAAGGGCCGGGGGTATCCGAACCCTCGTTTGAGCGAGCCACGGTCGACGACATTTACGCCTGTTTCCGCCTTCTCTTGCGCCGCCGGCCATCACCGGAAGAAGAAGTATATTGGAAAGACCTCGTCGTCCACCACCGGATTACAATACAGGCGATGGTTGACGAGTTGATGGCCAGCGCCGAATTTCTGGAGAAGCAAGCGGCCGGACGCCAACCACAACTCATAGACCTGGATGATTTTCAGCTCTATGCGCGCCCCAATGATTTCTTCATCGGTGCAGCCATCGCGCGTAACCGGCAGTATGAACCGGCCGTTACCCAGATTGTGCGCACCCACCTGCACGAAGGCGATGTCTTTGTAGACGTCGGGGCGAATATTGGCTACTTCACGCTGATGGCAGCCACAATCGTGGGGCGCAACGGTCACGTTCATGCCGTTGAGCCCAATCCAGATAATTGTCACCTGATCACAATGAGCGTGGAAGCGAATGGCGTGGAGAACGTTACGCTCTATCCCTTTGCTGCTGCCGAAAAAACACAGATGCTGCAGCTCGACATTGCCGGCACAGGAAGTAACAGTCGCGTCATTGACGACTCGCCGCAGGCGGTCCCTGGCAGCTCCCCACCACAACAGGTGCAGGCGGTGATTCTCGACAAAGTGTTAGCCGGGCTTGAGCGGATAGATCTGGTGAAAATGGACATAGAGGGAGCGGAGCCACGAGCATTGCAGGGTATGATGCAGATCTTGCAGCGGCATCGCCCTATCCTGATTAGTGAATTCTCGCCGGCATTGATAAAAGTTACGAGCCACGTAACACCGGAGAGCTACCTGGAGCAGTTGATTTCCCTGCACTATGAATTGTCCGTGATCGGGAAAGGGAAATCAAACGCCAGTCGGCCGCTCAGGCCGCGCGAGATCATAGACATGCACCCAAAGTCCGGCTCGTCACACCTGGATCTGCTGGCATATCCGGCTGAAGAAAGCAGACAATAACGCGAGCTGTTTCCCCCAGCCCATAGCCTAAGTAGCGCCACCGATCAACGCAAGCTGCCCGCTTGTTGTTGCCACCAGGCTTCTAGATCGCGCATACCGGCTGCGTTTAAGCGGTGACCGGTGTCGTACTCTTGATACTCAAGCTCTGCCCCGGCCAGATTTAGGGTTTGGGCACAGGCAAGCGAACGCTCGTAGGGGATGCGCTCGTCGTTCTTGCCCACCGCCATAAAGATGGGCAGATCTGCCAGCACATCGGCCGTCATCAGATCGTCACACTTCATGGGGACAAAACCAACCAGCCCGGCAATCCCCTTAACGAGATCGGGGTAGCGCATGGCCACGGCGTAGGCGGTGGCCGCGCCCTGGCTAAACCCCATCAGGTACAGGTTATCCAGGTCTGCATCGTACAAATCGGGAAGCGCCTGAATGAAGTCCACCACGGCCCCCACAGGGACGTCGAACTGAACCAGGGTGGGCCATTCGTCGCGCTCACGCAGGCGCCAGGAGTAGCCACCCATAGGATCTTGCTTGATCCCTCGAGGCGCGACCAGTAACCACTCCTTGGGCACGGCACGGGCAAAGATCCACATAACGTCTTCGTTGCCCGCCCGTCCATGGAGCATGACGACGGTTGGGTGGGGACCTGATCCGGCCGGGCGGGCAACGCGGTGTGTGAGGCCGGCACGAGCCAGGGACTCGCCTTCTTCGACCAGGCGGGGATCAGTAAAATCGCTCATATCGTCATTCCGTAAAAAAAGTGAGGTGGCCAGAACAGCGGGCGCTGTCTAACCACCTCTGGGGGGGAGCCACAAAAACTATAACACAAATAAGGGGGCATGTCAAAGAAAATATGCAAGTGGAGGTATGGAGCTCCGGCCCTGTTTCCAAACAAAAAAGGTTTCCTTGGCAATGACCTACTCTCCCAGGGGCTCACGCCCCAAGTACCATCGGCGCTGACGAGATTCACGGCAAGCGGCTTACACCGCATGCTTCCGGGTTCGGGATGGGACCGGGTCTACCCTCGTCGCTTCAATCACCAAGGAAACCT
>Ga0207752_1001558_pt1 | contig 10294 bp, 5 predicted proteins | sample Pon2CUnioCityCA_6_FD_187272 | JGI IMG/M metagenome (GOLD analysis project Ga0207752, IMG submission 187272) | Marine sediment microbial community from Union City, CA, USA - Pond 2C Sediment 2 (SPAdes) | ecosystem: Environmental > Aquatic > Marine > Intertidal zone > Salt pond sediment ... | reverse complement strand
GCAACGCGGTGATAAGCGATAGGTGATAAGCGACAAGTCAGAGGCCGGCCCCCGGCCGGTTATCGGCGTCCATCCGCGTTCATCTGCGGTTCCATTGATAATTGACTATTTCCTCTGCGCTCGCTGCGGTCTCTGCGGTTGAATAAGACCTGGATTCCCGTCCATTCGACTGCGCTCAGGACAGGCTCTGTGCGGGAATGACACAGTCGTTATCAGCGTCCTTCAGCGCTCATCTGTGGTTTCGCCTCTTGGCCTTTGTTTCGGATTTGCCCGTCCTGACCTGCCCTATGGATGGTGGGCGCGGGGCGAGCTTGGCGGCTTTGCGAGAGGATGCTTTTGTTTTGGATTTCGTGCTTCTTCGTTTGGAATTTGTCTCGGACTTCGTGCTTCGGATTTCCGGAACGACGCCGGGCAACAGGCATCCGCCTGTGGCGGAGTTGTCGGATTTGGCCGCCTGGGGCGGCGGTCCGTCTGGGAAGTTGAGCTAGGCGAATTGGCCGTGGCGCTCTCTGGCGGCTGAGCCACTCGTCGTCGGCGTCCACGATCGCGACGACAAAGGGCATTGACAGATCCACAAGGGAATCCTATTATATAGCGATTATGCGATGCATAGCGTTGATATTAGTCGTCGGTCTGGGTTGCACGTTCCTTCATGATGCGGCATGCCATGAAAGGGCGGAGCAGTCTGTGTCCGCGCGGTTCTCCCATTCGGAACCCCATCACAGCCATGAATGTGGGGGCGAAGCGCACCACGACCACGACAGCGACAGCGACACGGCTCATCGCCACCATTGCGATGAAGCCGGGCACGATAGCGATCACCATGACGCCGAGACGCACGATCACCTCTCGGAGGTTGTGCTGGTGAAGAAAGACCCATCGGCGGATCTTCAGGATCTCCCCGATTTGGCGCCGCTGCAAGCTGAGCCGGTGTCTGTTCACCTGAACCTGGGCGTCGAGCCATTCAACCCCTGCAACGGGGCTGACGTTTTTGAATCCTCCTTACCCGTGTACCTGCGCGCGCACGTTCTGCTGATCTGATCTCCACCCCATCTTTGTGACGGGCGGCTTGCCACGCCGGCAGGTCGTATCACAGTACAAAGATACGTCTGTTCCACAAAAGCCTCTCGCTGTGAATCTTCCTGCGCGGAGTGGACACAGGTCAAGAAATGGAAAAGGCCCGAAATGATCCGAACATTGTCTCTTATTGTATTGGCCGTGTGCCTGTTGGGGATGACAGGCTGTGCTTCCACGTCGGCCGATCGGCGTGCAGAACCCGACTACCGGGCGGATGGTCCAGCCGTTGAAATGCCGGCACACGCCGCAACGCCCGAGACCGACGTGAATGAGCCGGCGGAAACCGACGGTCCCCTCGCCCTGTCCCAGGCCATATCCCTCGTGCTGGCGCGCAGCCTGGAACTGAGGTCTTACGCCTGGGATATCCGCGCTGCCGACGCACGCCAGGTGCAAGCCGGGCTGCGTCCTAACCCCGAGTTGGGGGTGAGCCTGGAGGAGTTCGGCGGGAAAGGTGATCGCGACGGCTTCGACGGGCTGGAGACCATCGTCGCCATCACGCAGCCGCTGGAGTTGGGGGGCAAGCGCGACAAACGGACGAAGGTGGCGGCGGTCGAAAAGCAGGTCGTTCAATGGGACTATGAAGTCGCCCGTCTGGATCTGATCAGGCGGAGCGAGAGGGGCTTCACGGCGGTCCTGGCCGCTCAGCAGCGTCTCGATTTGACTCAGAACCGCGCCGACTTGGCCGAACGGCTGTGGCAGACTGTCAATAAGCGGGTGGACGCCGGGAAAGACCCACCCTCCGAAGCATCCAAGGCTCAGATCGAGCTGGCCAAGGTTCACATGCAACATCAGCAGGCTGTCAGCGAATTGACGGGCGCCCGGCACCGCCTCGCGGCCCTGTGGGAATCGTCTGTGCCTCGTTTCGAACGTGTTGAAGGGGAACTCGGCGCGACGCCGGACCTGCCGTCTCTGGACTTGGCTCAAGCACAGATCGAAACGCATCCACAGATCGCTCGATGGCAGGATTCGTTGGCCATAGGCCGTGCTCGGCTTGACTTGGCCAGAGCTCAATCCCAGTCCGACATCGCCGTGACCGCAGGGCTGAAGCGGCTGGAATTGGACGACGACACGACCGGCGTGGTGGGAGTCGCGATTCCCTTGCCGGTGTTCAACCGCAATCAAGGGGCGATTGCCGCCGCTCAGTGCGAGCTGGCCAAGACGCGGGAGCAGCGAACCCAGGCGATGATACAAATGCAGACGCACTTGGCACAAGCCCATCAACGTTTGCAGACGGCCATTGCTCAGGTCTCTACCCTGACCGATCAGGTTCTTCCGAGTGCGGAGAGCGTCTTCGCCGCCGCTCAGAAGGGTTATGAAGAGGGCAAGTTCGATTACCTGCGTCTGCTGGACGCCCAGCGAACGCTCTTCGATACACAAGATCAACTCGTCGACGCCCGGGCCAAGGTCCAACTGCTACGGGCGGATCTCGAGTACCTGATTGGTCAACCACTGAACCAGTTCTCACCTTCAGATACAGGAACGGAAAGATGAACCAGAAGCACACACTGTCTCTTTGCGGTCTCGCTCTATTTGTTGTGGCGTCGTGGTGCTACGGGCAAGATCATGGCCACGATCATGGAGCACACGGTCATGCCCATGGCGATGAACGGGCTATCCCATTTACCGTCTGGACCGATACGTTCGAGATCTTCGCCGAGCACCCCTTCCTGGTCGTGGGAACGCCGGCAGCGTTCGTGACGCACGTGACGGAGTTGAAGACTTTCGCCCCGCGCACGGAAGGCCCGGTGACGTTTGTCCTGGTCAAGGGCTCAGAACGCATCCAGCACGAGGAACCAACTCCCCAACGTGATGGCATCTACATACCGGAGTTGGTTTTTCCGCAGGTCGGGACGTGGTCCGGGGTGCTGCAAATACCGATGGGGGGGCAGACGTATGAAGTGCCTCTCCCGCCGATGCAGGTCCATCAAACGCAGGAGCAGGCCGATCAGGCCCCCGACCCGGCCGAACCCGAGGGTTTCAGCTTCCTCAAGGAACAGCAGTGGGTGATCCCCTTCATGGTCCAGACGCCGACACCCCGCGTTCAAGATGGCATCACGTATCAGGCCGTGCCGGAAAGCGCCTTGGCCTACGGGGCGGACGCTGCCTACGTGTATGTCCAAGTGGGAGGCGAGACGTTTGCCAGACGTCGGGTCCACGTGAAGAATCGAGCCCAGGGCGTGGCTTTGGTGGGCGATGGCCTCGCCGAAGACGACCACATCGTGACATTCGGAGTTGGCTCGGTCGCTTTGGCCCATGGTGAACCGGCCGCTCAGGATCAAGGCGATGTCGTGCATGTTACGGCCGAGCAAATGCGGCGTTTCGGCATCACCTGCCAGGAGGCTGTCCCCGGGGGAATCGACGCTTGGATTCAAGCGCCGGGCGAGATCAAGATCAATCACGAACGCATGGCCCACATCGTCCCGCGCGTCAAGGGAGTCGTCAGCGAGGTTCATGCTGACCTCGGCCAGCACGTCCAAGCTGGGCAGGTCCTGGCACACATCGAAAGTCGCGATCTGGCCGATGCCAAAGCGGACTTTCTCAGCACGTCGGAGCGCCTGGAACTGGCACGGACGCAATTCGAGCGGGAAGAGCGCTTGTTTCAGCAGAAGGTGACGTCTGAAGAGGACTACCTCAGCAGCAAGCAGCGCTTCGCCGAGACGCGGATCGCACATCGTGCGGCGCGGCAGAAATTACTGGCCTTGGGCCTGACGAAGGAGGATGTCGACCAACTGCCGACTCAACTGGAAGAAACCTTCACCACCCATGCCATGATCGCTCCCTTCGACGGCACGATCATTCGTAAGCATATCGTCCTGGGGGAGATCGTAGATGACTCCTCCGAAGTCTTCGTGATCGCTGATCTCCGCACCATCTGGGTGGATCTGAGTGTCAACCAGAACGATATTGAGACGGTGGCGGTCGGTCAGCCCGCAGAAATCTTCTGTGGCAGTGACGCCTCGGCGGTGCGAGGAAAAGTCAGCTACGTGGACCGTGTCCTGGACGTTGAGACTCGCATGGCGACGGTGCGTACCGAACTGGACAATCACCAGGGCCAGCACCGCCCCGGCACGTTCGTCACGGGCCGGATCGGTATCGGGTCGGGAGACCAGGGCATCATCGTGCCTGCCGCTGCCGTGCAGATCGTCAATGATCGTTCTTGTGTTTTCGTGCGGACGGCGGATGGCTTCGCCCTGCGTTACGTCACCATCGGTCAGAAAGATGCAGAGGAGGTCGAAATCCTCAACGGTGTGGAGGCCGGGGAACAGATCGTCACACGAAACGCCTTTCATCTGAAGGCCGAGTTGACTAAACAAGCCGTTTCCGGCCATGGCCATGTCCACTGACGACAAGGAGTCTCTCTGATATGATTGCCAGACTTATTCACATAGGATTGCGACACAGGCTGTTGGTATTCCTGGTCACAGTAGGTGTCTGCGTCGCCGGAGTTTTCTCGCTGATGCGGCTGCCGATCGATGCCTTTCCGGACATCAGTCCAAATCTGGTTCGGGTGTTTGCCGAGATCGAAGGCATGGCCCCGGAAGAGGTCGAACAACTGGTGACCCGTCCGGTGGAGATCGCCATGCGCGGCATCCCCGACGTCAAGAAGATCCGTTCGCTCTCGTCTCTGGGGCTGTCTACAGTCAACATCTACTTCGAGGACGACGTCGATATCTACTTTGCCCGTCAGTTGGTGGCCGAGCGTCTCAAGTTGGCCGAAGAAGGTATTCCGCCCAGCGTGGATATGCCCCACGGCCTGGAGATGGGCCCAGTGGCCAGCGGCATGGGCAAGATTCTGTCCTACTACCTCGACGCCGACGGACATGATATCGCGGATCTGCGTACGCTCCATGACTGGGTGATCAAACGCGATATCGAGACGATCCCCGGCGTGGCCAAGGTCGTCAGTCAGGGCGGGTACGTGCAGGAATATCAAATCAACGTCCGTCCGAATCAGTTGCTGGCCTACAACCTGACCATACAGGATGTTACCCGGGCCGTAGAGAGCAACAACGCCAATGTCGGCGCGGGATTGGTCAAGCGTGGCAGCGAGGAACTGATCGTTCGCAGCCTTGGCCGCGTCCAGGGCATTGAGGACATTGAGAATATCGTAGTCAAGACACAGGCCGGGCGGCCGATTCTGGTCAAAGATGTTGCCGCCGTCACGTTCGACAAGGCCTTTCGACGGGGTGTGGCGATCATGGACGGGGATAAGGAAGTCGTCCTGGGCGGCATTTACAAACTTCATCGGGCCAATTCTTTCGAGGTCATCCGACGGCTCAATCAGCGTATCGAGCAGATTAATGGCACGCTTCCTCAAGGTGTGCGGGTTGTACCCTTCTACGATCAGTCCGAATTGGTCCGCAATAGTATTCGCACGGTACGCGGGGCTCTGTTGTTGGGTTTGGTCTTGGTCTGTCTGGTCGCTTTCCTGTTTCTCGGTGACCTGCGCAATGCCCTGATCATGGTGTGCTCCCTTCCGTTCTCGATTCTGACGGCGTTCATCCTGATGCAGCGTAGCGGCATCCCCGGCGACCTTATCTCGTTTGGCGGCGTGGCGATTGCCCTCGGTATGATCATCGATGCGACGATCATCATGGTCGAAAAGATTCAGACGGCCCTGAGTGAGAAGGGCGGGAAACTCACGTCAACGGAGATCATCACGGCCTCAGCTCAGGAAGTGGGTCGGCCCATCGTGTTCGCCGTATCGATCATCGTGATTGTCTTTCTGCCGATCTTTACCTTGGGTGAGGTCGAGGGCAAGATGTTTCGTCCACTGGCCTTTGCCGTGGCCACCACCATGGCGGGGTCGCTGTTCTACGCTTTGATCATTGCCCCGGTATTCTATAGCCTCTTGCACCGTCGTCGTGCTGGTGCGGCCAAGCCAAAGCCCGGCCACGGTCGAATCCTGGAGGCAGTCCTCAATCTGTACGAGGGCGTGCTCAAACACATCGTGGTGCATCCTCTGCTGGTGACCATAGTTGTTGTGGGCATCTTCATCGGTGGCTTGGCCACGTTCTTCAACCTCGGCCGCGAGTTTCTGCCCTCATTGCAGGAAGGAACGTTGCAGTGCTATGCGTACATGAATCCCAATATCTCGCTCGATCAGATCAAGGAGACCTCCGCGCAAATCTCGGAGAGTCTGAAGGACATCCCCGAGGTGGAACATGTGGTGGCGGACATCGGCTACGGCGAAGTCGGACCTCACGTCCATCACACGAACTATGCCTGCATGACCGTTGCTCTCAAGCCGCAGAGTCAATGGAAGACAGCGGACACGCAAGCTGAACTCGCCAATCACCTTCAGGAGAAGATCTCCGATTATCTCGGCACCACCGTGGGATTTTCCCAGCCGATCAACCACGAATTGGACGGCCTGGTTTCGGGCGTAGGGGCTGCGGTCGCGGCCAAGGTCTTCGGGCACGACATGGAGACGCTTCAGACCATCGCCGGCGAAATCGAGCAGGTCCTGGCCGAGGTCCCCGGCGTCACCGATCTGCGCGTCGAACAGACATCCGGACAGACCCAGTTGCAGATTGACCTGGACGGTGCCCGACTGGCGCGCTACGGTCTCAGCAAGCAGATGGTGCAAGGTTTGGTGCATCATGCTATCACCGGCCGGGAGGCGGGCCATGTTTTCGAAGGCGAGAAGTCGTTCCGTATCCTGATTCGTTTCGACGAGGTCTATCGAGAGGATATCGATGCTATCGGCGACATGCTCATCCCGACGCCAAACGGCGCCCAGATTCCTTTGCGTCAGTTGGCCGACATTCGGGCCGTCACGGGCCTGCGGCAGATCACGCGCGAGGACACGCAACGGTACATCTCGGTGCAATGCAACGTCTCCGGGCGTGACGTCGGCGGGTTTGTGACTGAAGCACAACAGAAGGTGCGTTACAACGTGACTCTGCCGGCGGGATATCGGGTGACCTGGGGCGGTCAGTTCGAGTTACAGCAAGCGGCCAACCAGCGTCTGGCCATTGTTGTCCCCATCACGTTGTTCCTGGTGCTGACCATGCTGTACGGCCTCTTCAGTTCCATCAAGAACGTCCTGCTGATCATGCTCAACGTCCCTTTGGCGCTGGTGGGCGGCGTCTTCGCTTTGGCCGCTTTCGGTGAAAATGTCAGTATCCCGTCGTCCATCGGCTTCATTGCCCTGTTCGGCATCGCCCTGACCGACGGCTTGGTCCTCGTCTCGCGCTTCGAGGGCCTGCGTGCTGAAGGCGTGGCTTTGCGCGACGCCGTCTTGGCTGGATGTCGGTCCAAATTCCGACCGGTCCTAATGACCACACTGACGACCGCGTTCGGCCTACTGCCTCTGATAATCGCCACGGACACGGGATCGGAAGTCCAGCGGCCTCTGGCAATCGTCGTAGTGGGTGGACTGATCTCTTCGACGGTACTGACTCTTATTGTGATACCGACCCTCTATCTGTGGATCACTGCGCACACGCAGGCGCCGGTGCTTCCGCAGACATACGGGCGATGAATCACTTTTCCGAGCCACCAATCCATCTCTGATGCCGTCAACCCTCGCGGCGGCGAAGAGCCAGGAAATGTACTGTTTTCCATTTCCGATCTACGATTTGGCAGCGGGCCAGTGGGACCGGAAATCAGCGTGTATCCGCGTTCATCGGCGGCTGCGTTTCTTCGCCTTCGTTTCGGGTTTGCCCGCCCGCCTGTTCTTTGCGAACCTGGCGGCTTTGCGAGAGGATGCTCTTGTTTTGGATTTGGTGCTTCTTCGTTTGGAATTTGTTTCGGATTTCGTGCTTCGGATTTCGGATTTGGCCGCCTTCGCGGGGTTGTTTGGGAAGTTGAGCCAGGCGTATGGGCCGTGGTGCTTTCTTGCGGCGGCGTCGCGGGCGAGGGCGGCCTCGACCTCGTCGGCGAACAGGCCGACGTAGACGGTGCGATTGTTGACGCTGAGGTTGGCGATCCATCTGTCCGCCGTGCGGCAGCGGTAGACGCCTCGGAATCGCGAGCTGCCGCCCGGGGCCGGCCGGCGGTTGCGGTTGTTCTCGGCCCGGGTGCAGATGCGCAGGTTGCTGCGGCGGTTGTTCAAGCCGTTGCCGTCGATGTGGTCGACGACCATCCCCTTCGGCGGCCTCATGATCATGCGGTGCATGAGGACGGGCCGGCCGCCGGCGTTGCGTGCGGCGTAGAAGGTGCGGCCGCAGTGCGACGCCGACCACGTGTACCGGCTGAGCCGCTCGTAGTCGGCCGCGTCCACGATCGCGAACTGGTTCTTCGTCAGCGGGATGTAGCGGACGTTCGGGTCCGTCGAGGTCGGCGGGCGGGTGCGGGTGGAGCGCTTGCACCGGCGGCGGAAATTGCGGCATACGCCGCGAGGCGTCACGCGCACGAGTTGGCCGTGGGCGTCGGGGTGGTTCACGCAGACGAGGACGCCGGGGCGGCACGCTTTGCACGGGGGGGCCCCGCGGCGGGGCGGGCAGTCGCCCAAGGCCGCGTGCAGCGGGCAGGCGTATGCGCAGTTGCGGCAGCAGGGCGCGGGCTTCGGCGGGTCGGGCACGGCCGGCGCGGTCGCCTGGCCGTGCCGGGCTGCCTTCTGTCGTCTGTTCTTTGTCCTGCGTTGTGCGTCCTCCGCTCTCGGTTTTCCGTTCTTTCGCATGGCTGGCCTTTCTCGCTTTTTGTGCCTTCTTCCTGTTCCAAACGCTGCGGCCGGGCGGCCTCAGGGAGCTGCGCGAAAAAAACACGCGCCTCCATAATTGGCGTGAAGTTGCACGAATTTCGCGAAAAACTGGTGGTGCAAAACGCCCCACTCGGCCGTAAGTCCTTGCACCAAAAGGAATAAGAAAATTTGCAGTGACAGGTGTTTTGGGTTCTGAACTGTTGCACGAATTTCGCGAACCCTACTACATTACTGGGAATTTCTCCGGTTCGACGGGCTCGGCCGGGCAGGGGGGGCGGCGTGCCATGCGGGGCGGCGGGCACCGAGATCCCCGGCGGAAAATGTGAAAATGGGTTGCTTGTGCGGTGTGGGTGCGGTATAAAAGACAGATAGTGTGGATCTCGGCGTGCGGGCGTTAGGCGCGCACGGCACGGGACATCGGTGGAGCGCGTCAGTCAGTGAAGGAGGCTCTGACGCATGCGTTTTTTGTGGGGACATAGGGTGAACAGAAAGGAGGGTATGCATCTCTCACGGTTTCTTCAATGGTTGTCCTTTTCAATGGTTCGTTTCTTGTGAAAGGGGGTGAGGCGGACTACATCGCAGTATGAGCAAGCAGCGATCGAGGTACGGAGAGTGCGCGTGGCGCAAACTGACGATCGCTGAAGTCTTCGGCGGAAGTGGGTCGTGACAGTTGTGCCGGTCTTGCCGGAGAGGGGGACGCTCTTGGCGTGTAGCCGGAGCGAAATTTCCCTTCAGTTTTCAGTTAGAAGAAGGAGGCAAAAGATGAAGAAGTTAGCATTGGTATGTGTTGTCGCATTCGCGATCAGCACGACGGCCATTGCCGGCGACATAGCCATTTCAACACAAGGAGGTTGGATGGGCCAAGGTCATGCCGACAATGAAACGCAAGAAATTGCCAACAATGTAACGGGGGCTTCTGTCGAACTGTTCGCATCAGACCAGCACGATGCCCTTGCAGATTGGGTAGTCGCCCATACAGGTAATGGTCAATCAGATCTTTTAGTCCTGTTCGGGGTACTCCCTGACTCTATCTATCCGGCAGGCAATGCACAGCCGGATGGATCATTGGCCGAGTTGTTCCTGGACGATGGTAACATCATCGTTAACACCGGCGACTACATATTCTACGTTGGAAGTGCCGGCTTCAATAACCCGGAAGGTTTGATGAATATGTCGGATACTTCCGCGAGTATGTGGGGGGATGATGCCACTACGTTTGTTCCCACAGCCGAAGGCCACGCAGTCGCTCCATCTTTGACGGCATGGCCCTCGAATCGCCCGCTGTTTCCCGCTCAGTTTGAAGGCACGGATTGGGAAGTGGAACTGATTCTCGCTCAAAACAGTGATGGCTCACAGGTACATCCTGCGATCTTACACAACACGGTCACGGATGGTCGCCTGGGCGTTTTCTTTCAGCGGAGCGACGATAGCCAGCCTCGCGGGGAAGTCATAAGTGAATGGATCAACAACTGGTATCTCACCGGCGGCGTAATCCCCAACACGCCCGCCGAGAACCCGGATCCGGCAGATGGTGCGGCGGACGTGCTCATGCCGTTGCTCCAGTGGACC
>Ga0207752_1001557_pt1 | contig 10299 bp, 11 predicted proteins | sample Pon2CUnioCityCA_6_FD_187272 | JGI IMG/M metagenome (GOLD analysis project Ga0207752, IMG submission 187272) | Marine sediment microbial community from Union City, CA, USA - Pond 2C Sediment 2 (SPAdes) | ecosystem: Environmental > Aquatic > Marine > Intertidal zone > Salt pond sediment ... | reverse complement strand
GGAGCGGTACCCCCGCGCGATATCCTGCGGCGTCGCCCTCAGGTTCAAGTAACGAAACACTGACCACAGGTTCATCAGCGATTGGCGCAGGAATCCGCGCTCCAGGAAGCGGCGGCTGGACGTGGTCACCCGCAGAGACAGCTTGACTAACCGTCCCTCCCGGTGGAGCGCGCGCATCATCTCCACGTCTTCCATCAGCGGGATCTCGGGGAAGCCGCCGACGCGCGCGAACGTGGCCCGGCGCATAAACTGGGCCTGGTCGCCATACATTCGCCACCAGGTGGCGGGGAATCGCATGCGGTTGCGAATGTGCATCAATATCCCCTGCGCAGGCAGGATCAAGGTCTGAAACGTGCCGCCGCTCACGCCCGGCTCGCTCAACGCCTCGATCACCGCTTCGCGCCAGTCGGCGGGCAATTGGGAATCAGCGTGGCAAAAGACTAGAACCTCGCCGCGGCTGGCAGCCGCGCCCCGGTTCATCTGCACGGCCCGCCCGCGCGGGGAACGGATCAGGGTCACGTCGGGCGGAACCAGGTCCGGTGTGGAATCGCTGCTGCCGCCGTCCGCGACGACAATCTCTACCTCGTCGGGCGCATAGCCACGCCGGGCGGCGGTGACACACTGTCCAATGTTTTCCGCTTCGTTCAGCGCCGGGACGACGACGGATGCCAGCATCGTTGTGTCTTTCATCCTCGGTCTCATTCGACGACGATCACTTCGATGTCGGTGGTCTGGCGCAGTTTCTCTGCGAAGCGATGGACCTCTCCCGGCTCCGAGGCCTGGAGGGCGGCATCGGATTGGGGCATGCCGATGACCAATGTGTTGGCGTTTACCTGTTGCAAATACTCCTCGATGATCTCCCAGGCTGCTCCGCACTTGACTGCCTTTTGGGCTTCTTGACCCTGTTTTTCGGCCCGCGCCTCGGCGATGCACAGGAGCGAATGGCCCATTCTCAGTAATTCATCGGTCAGCGCGGCCTGCATCGTCCCATCCTGCAGTCCGGCAAAGCTGGGGTCGGTTGCGAATAAGAAGATCAGCGGTGCGCCCCGTTCTTGGGACAGTGCGATGGCGCGTTCTTGCGTCCGACGGCTGGCCTGGCCGCCGCGCGTGGCGCATACAATCGGTCTTGATTCAGAGGGCGTCATTGGTGACCTCCTTTCGATTGGCCGCTACTGTGGATGGCAGCCTGGATCATACCTAGCGCCTCCAAGCGATTGTCGACGTCATTGACCAGTTCCTCGTAGGTATCTTCAGAGATCAGTCCTCGCCGCAGCGCGTCTCCCATCGCGCCGCGCTCGGCCTGCAGAGCCTCTCGGCGGGCTTGCAGCAGCATCTCGCGCTCCATTTCGACGTGCTCGACGAAGAGTTGGTTCATTTGCTCCAGGAGATGTTCCTGGGCCTGTCGGTAGTCCTCGCGCAGACCGAGCCACATCTCGTCGGTTAGCAGCCCCTCGCGGTGGAGTTGCTCCAACCGGCGCAGGCCAGCCTGGGTGGCGAAGAGCCGCCCCAGGCGGATCTCGCGCTCCTTGTGCGGGGCAGAGAGTTGAATCAGCCCCAGGCCTTGGAGGAGAAATTGGATGGTGGTTCCTTGGATCAGCAGAGAGAACAGCACCACGCCGAAGGTCATCGCCTGAAGAGTATCCTGTTCGGGCAGAGCGGCGGGCAGGGTCAGGGCCAGGGCCAGGCTGATGGCGCCCCGCTGCCCGCCCCAGAAGAGTACGTGGCGCCAGGTCAAGGGAATGTGGGGTCGGCTTCTTTTGGTCAGATGGGTCACGAACGAGAAGCCGTACACAACCACGGCCCGGCTGATCAAAACGGCCAGCACAGCTACGACGATAGGCCAGAGATTAAGCCACAGGCGCGGCAAGTTGACGTTGATGCCGATCAAGAGGAAGACGAAGGAGTTGGCCAGGAAGGCCAGGAATTCCCACAGGTTGAAGAGCATGATCTTGGTGGTGGGCGTCGCGCCCGCCAAACCTACGCTGCCGCTGACGAGGCCGGCCACGACCACGGCCAGCACGCCGCTGACGTGGAAGAACTCGGCGATGAGGTAGGCGCCATAGGCCAGGAGGGTGGTAATTGTCGTCACGATCAATCGGTCGTCTAGTCGGGCGATGAGTTGGGCCGCCAGCCAGCCCAGCGCCAGCCCAACGGCCATCCCGCCTACCGAGACGCGCAGGAAATCAAACAGGCTGGTCAATGGGTCGAAGACGCCGGTCAGGGCGGCCGCCAGCGCGATCCGGAAGATGACGATGGCCGTGCCGTCATTGAACAGACTCTCCCCCTCCACCGCTACAGCCAGCCGGCGGGGCACACCCAGCGCGCGGAAAAGGGCGACGACGGCCACCGGGTCGGTAGCGGCGATCAGGGCACCGAAGGCGACCGTGGCGGTCAACGGGAGCCCTGCTCCCAGGGTCACGATTCCACCAACGAGGAGGGTGCTCACGAGGACGCCGGGCACTGCCAACATCATGATCGGCACCAGGTTGTCTCGCAGCATTTTCAGGTCCAAATGGAAGGCGGCCTCGAAGAGCAGAGGCGGCACGAAGAGGGCCAGGATCAGTTCGGGCGTGATCTCGACGGAAAGTGTCTGCTGCAGAGAGATCACCAGCCCGACCAGAACCAGGCTCACGGTGTACGGCAGGCGCACCCGCCGCACGGCGATGGCGACCAGGGTGGCTACCATCATCAAGATAACGATCAGGGTTTCGGCAGCTAGAAATTCTTCCATACGTTTTCCCCTTGTTTTTTAGCTAGGCCTTCGGGAACGCTCGATTCCGCACTTCGTCGCCTTGACGCACGAGGCAGGTCCATCGTTGCTTTTATTCGCGCTTGCGGACAATGTCGAGCAGCTTTTGCCTTCCTGTCGGAGACAGGCCCAGCTCGTCAATCTCGGCCTGCAGGTCGGCGAGCGCGCCGTAGCCGCCCAGGTAGCCGTTCACGCGCGCTGCAGCCGTAGAGTTCACAAAATCAGCGTCGTCGGGATATATGGCCTTGAACTCATTCATAAACTCGCGCGATTGTCGCAGCCGGTATTTCTGGTGATAGCCCTCGGCCAGATAGAACTCGGAGGCCGGGACAATCTCGGTATAGACCTTGTGTCCATACTGGGTTTCCTGATGCTCCTTTGAGGTCCGGGCCAGCCTTTCCTGCTCGTCGTCGTGATAAAAGATGATGGAGGCGTATTGTTGCGAGTAAGCCGGCCTCGTGGGGTCGTGCCCGGCCCAAAAGAGATCCAGCAGCTCCTGATACGAAATCAGGGCCGGGTCGTACTCGATCTGGATCGCCTCGCTGTGATCGCCCAGGTGATGATAGGTGGGATTCTCACTCTCGCCGCCAGTGTATCCAACACGGGTGCGCACCACGCCGGGGATGCTCCCGAACCGGGAGTCTGATCCCCAGAATCAACCCATAGCGAAGATCGCTGTCTCTGTGGTGACCGGCGCGGCGGCGTCTATGGACGGTATCGCGGCCGGGGAAACGGTGTCTTTTTCTGTCACGTCCGGTATCTCCTTCTGCCTTAAAGCCAAGCTAATAGAAATCGCTGCCAGCCCCGTCAGGCTCACGGCAACGAGTGCCACAATGGATTTCTTGGTCAAGTTTTTCATTGGTCACTCCCCCTCGAAAAGCTCCAGGTACTCATCGTATCCCTCTTCTGCCAGCTCCCCCTGAGGAACAAAGCGCAGGGCGGCGGAGTTTATGCAGTAGCGCAAGCCAGTGGGCGGCGGGCCATCCTCGAAGACGTGCCCCAGGTGAGAATCGGCGTGCTTGCTGCGCACCTCGACTCTGCTCGCCCATAGAGAGTTATCCTCTCGTTCCACGATGTTACCTGCCTCCAGTGGCCTGGTGAAGCTGGGCCAGCCGGTGCCGGAGTCGAATTTATCCAGGGAGCTGAAAAGCGGCTCGCCGGAGACCACGTCCACGTAAATGCCTTCCCGATGATTGTCCCAGTATTCGTTCTGAAACGAACGCTCTGTCCCATTCTCCTGGGTGACATTGTACTGCAAGGACGTGAGCCTGTTCCTCAACTCGCTCTGAGATGGTTTTTGAAAGTCCATCCAGAACCTGTGCTCCCCTTCAAGGAGAGGAGTTGAGTCATCACGATCCGCGACCTCATATTCAGAATCCATCCTACTGCTCCCTGGTGCAAACTTGAAAGTCCACGCCAATGCGATACTAATCAGAGTGAGGAGAACAAGTCCTCCACTAATCACTGCTATGCTATTCTTACTCATAATACTTTTCCTCTCTTTTAATTATATGTCGCACGTTCCAGCCGGCCTGTGGCGGCATGGCATGCATCATACGAAATAACGCTTTGTCATACGCACTAGCCATTTCCAATGAAAGGTCAAATGAATGACCACGACGATACTGAGGGCCAGGCCGGTCCACTTGTGAATGTTTAACCAAAGCAGCCGCGCAGCGAAATAGCCCTGCGGCAGGATGACCCACAGGAGAAAGGCCGACACGCCCAAGGTCAATGCCAGCAGCCCCATCGCGAGGTCCAGCCAGTAGTTTCGCGTTACTTTTGACATTGTCACCTTGCCCCTCCCAGGCAAATCCAGAACCAGAGCGCGTACTCGGGCGAAACAATGACGCGCACGTCGGCCGGGATGTGAATGTGAGTTCCGGCGAACCCTGCAAACCCCAGAGGCCCGGTCTCATAGACAAAGCCGCAGCCGCCGACGGCTGTGTCCCCGTTGATCCTTTCCAGCCAGTAGCTATCCACGGGGTCGGCGCCGGCGATGCGCTCATACCATGTCAACTGGAGATTGGAGAGTTTTCCCTGCTCCGCCAGGCTGAGTATGGCGTCCAGCGCCGTCACGACGCCCGGTTGCAGGACGTCGCTACGGACGTTGTGAGGCGTCACCGCCACATTCTGAAAGGCCAACTGACCGCTAGGTCCTCGGATCTTTACTTCCGGGATGACGATCTCGCCGCTGCTGCTCGCCAGCCGCTTCACTTCATCTTGGAATGTCCGGTGAATGGCCTTTACACGCTGCTCTCGCTCGCTCTGCAGTAGAATCCGCATGTTGTTCTTGTACGGATACATATCCATGCGAAAGACGTTAGGCTCGAACCAACCGGCCGAGTAGTGAGCGTTGTGCCACCAGCCACGCATACTGTCTATGGAATCAATCACGTGGGTGTCCATTGACTCGTCGAAGTGGTAATCGAGCGTTATCTTTCCCCGCTCAGACAGGTAGACCAGGACGTCAAACAGGGAAAAGTGTCCTGGTTTGAAGATATCAGAGCGTTGAGTGGTCACCCGCTCGACCTCAAAGGTGAACTCGCCGACACCTTGGATGTGCACTCGTCCCGATCCTGTCGGGAGATCGCCAGCGTGAGACGCCATCGGTGTCCAGAGACCGCGTTCATTCGGTAGATGGTAGGATGTCGCCGCGGTGTCTTTTGCGGGCGCCAACTCTAGCTCTCCGGCTTCGGTTGCTTTGGGCGCACAGGCCGAAAGGAGCGCTCCTATGCCACTCGCTGCCAGTCCGCTGCACGCCATTTGCTTCAGCAGTTCGCGCCTTGATATGCGGTTGTCCTCTGTGTATCTCTCGTCAAGTTGATCAGTCATATCACTTACCTCGCTTGAGAGGGGATTCTCACCTATTTTGACGAGGTAAGTGCGATTTATCTTACCTGATTGATTATAAACTCAGATCAAGCCGCACCGAGGGTAAGGCAAACACATTTGTCTTCCTTGCTGCCGGACACTTTTGCAGTGAAGAACCCCATTGCAAGGCAGCAGGGTTTCCTAGCTTTTCCCACAATCAAGTCGCCGGAGAAGGTCTTCTGGTCATCCCCTTCTACGATGCTTTCAGAGCGTCTTGGTCCACAATCCAGGTCAATTCCCCCTCAGTCGGTCGCACCAGGCCGGCAGGCAACGGGTCTCCATTACGGACACGAGCCAAAGCCGCCGCCTTCGACGCCCCACTGACCAGAAATGTCACCTGGCGGGCCTCGTTGATGACCGGCAGTGTCAGCGTGACGCGCCATGCATCCAGTCGCTCCACGTAAACAGCGACCACGAGACGCTCCCGTTCTTTGAGTGCGGCCGTACCAGGGAAGAGCGACGCGGTGTGGCCATCCGCGCCCATGCCCAGCAGGATCAGGTCGAACCGCCCGCCCACGCCCAGCACCGCCTCCAGTTCCGCCTGGTAAGCCGCGGAGGCCTGATCGGGTGGGAGTTCGCTCCGGATGCGGTGGACGTTATGCGCGGGAATGGAGATTTTGTCCAGCAGCGTCTCGCGCGCCATCCGATAGTTGCTGCCGGGATGATCGGGTGGGACAAACGGATGTTGTTTATCCGCCGGATGTTGTTTATCCACCGGATGTTGTTTATCCGCCCGCTCATCCCCCCAGAAAATGTGGACGTGCGGCCAATCCACGCGTGGGGCGAACTCGGCGTTCGCCAACAATGAGTAGGCGGCTCGGGGAGTTGAGCCGCCCGATAGAGCGACCGTGAATCGCCCGCGAGCCTCGATAGCCTGCGCCGCCAGATCCACAAAATGGACCGCCGCTGCCCGCGCCAGGCCGGCCGCGTCTGGATAGATGAGGTGCGATGCACTTTGCGTCTGTAGGTGAATGCGTCGCATCTTAGTCGCCCTGGTGAACGCAGCCGTGACGCCAGCCCCGGCCATCGCGGGTCAAAAATTCGTCCGCCTCGGATGGCCCCCAACTACCCGGCTCGTAAAAGGTGAGCGGCGGCGCATCCGGCCGTTCCCAGGCAGCCAGGATGGGGTCAATCAGCCCCCAGGCCAGTTCGATCTCGTCGGCCCGCGCAAAAAGAGAGGCATCCCCCTGCAATGCGTCCAGCAGCAGCCGCTCGTAGGCCTCCGGCAGAGCGCTGGCGCCAAAATCCTCGGCGTAGTGAAACTCCATATCCACCGAGCGGGTCCGCATACCGGCGCCCGGCTCCTTGGCCTCGAAGTGCAGATGTATTCCTTCGTCGGGCTGGAGGCAAAGGGATAGAACATTGGGCGTCATCTCTTCATCGCGTGGCACAGGAAACATAAGGTGCGGCACTTGCTTGAACTGGACGGCGATTTCGGTCGTTTTCTTCGCCAGCCGCTTGCCAGAGCGGAGGTAGAAGGGTACGTCGCGCCAGCGCCAGTTATCCACGAACAACTGCAGCGCAGCGTAGGTCGGCGTCTGGGAATCTGGGGCCACACCCTTTTCGTCACGGTACCCGCTGACTGTAGCGTTCGGGTCGTACTGGCCGCGTACGCTCTCGATTGTGGGCCGGACTGCGCGTAGCACCTTGACCTTTTCGTCCCGTAGCGCGTCGGCTTTTAAGAGGGCGGGCGGCTCCATGGCCGTCAATGTCAACAATTGCAGCAGGTGGTTCTGGAACATATCCCGCAGCACGCCGGCCTTTTCGTAGTAGTCCGCGCGGTGACCCACGCCGACGCTCTCGGCCACCGTGATCTGGACGTGATCCACGTAATTGCGGTTCCAGAGTGGCTCAAAGATAGCGTTGGCAAAACGAAAGGTCAAGATGTTCTGGACGGTCTCTTTGCCCAGGTAGTGATCGATGCGATAAACTTGATTTTCATCGAAGACGGTGTGAATCTGGACGACGTTGAGTTGGCGGGCGCTATTCAGATCGTGCCCGAAAGGTTTCTCGACGACGATACGCCGAAAGCCATGTTCGCTTTGGTTTAACCCGGCGCGGCCTAACTGCTCGACGATGAGTGGGTAGAGTATGGGCGGTGTAGACAGATAAAAGAGCACATTGTTTTCCAGCCGCTCCGCCAGGAGGCGGTAGGTCTCTGGGTTATCGTAACCGCCCGCCAGGTAGGAATGGCGCCCGGCAAAATTGGGCCAGAGTTCGCAGATACCTGGTTTAAGCCGCGCGTAATCCTTCACGCCCTCAAAGAGCCGTTCGCGAAAGGCCTCGTCAGTCAAGGAACTGCGCGCCACGCCGATCACGCGGGTAGCCGGGTGCAGGTGTCCTCCACAGGCCAGGCTGTGTAATGCCGGTACAAGCTTGCGCTGCGTCAGATCGCCCGAAGCGCCAAAAATCACAATGGTTGCGGCGTGTTCTGTGGATAAGTCGGTTGATTTCATTTGTGCTCCTTTGGAGGTGCGACGCCTCGGCCGGTCCAATCGGTGTGAAAGAACTCGCCGCGCGGCCTGTCTATCCGTTCGTAGGTGTGAGCGCCAAAGTAATCCCGTTGTGCCTGGAGCAAGTTGGCAGGCAGACGCGCGTGGCGATAGCCATCGTAGAAAGCCAATGCGCTGGACATTGCCGGCACCGGAATGCCCATCTCGATAGCTTGGGCGACGATGCGCCTCCAGGCCGCCTGCGCCGACTCGACCTGCTCTCTGAAATAGGGCGCCAACAACAAGTTGGTCAGGCCAGGATTCTGGTCAAAGGCATTCTTGATCTCGTCCAAAAAGGCGGCCCGGATGATGCAGCCCTCGCGCCAAATCAAAGCGATGCCCCCATAGTTGAGATTCCAGCCGTGCTCGGCCGCGGCTGCTCGAAACAGCATGTAGCCCTGAGTGTAGGAGATGATTTTGGAAGCGTACAGCGCCTCGTGGATGTCGGCGATAAAGGCTTTCGTGTCGCCGCCCAAAGTTGCGTCAGGGCCGGATAATGCCTCAGAAGCGGCGATGCGCTCCTCTTTGAGCGCCGACAGGAAGCGGCCAAAGACCGCCTCTCCGATCAAGGTCAACGGGACGCCCGATTCCAGGGCCGCGATGGCCGTCCACTTGCCGGTCCCCTTTTGCCCCGCCGTGTCGAGAATTTTATCCACCAGCGGCTCACCGTCCTCATCCTTGAAGGCTAAAATGTCGCTCGTGATCTCGATCAGATAGGAATTCAGTTTGCCCGCGTTCCACTCGGCGAAAATCTTGCTCATCTCCTCGGCGCTTATTCCCAGCGCCGCGTGCATCAAGTGATAGGCCTCGCAGATGAGTTGCATATCACCGTACTCGATGCCGTTATGCACCATCTTGACGAAGTGCCCTGCTCCATTATCGCCGACCCAGTCGCAGCAGGGCACGGATGGCCTGCCATCCACACCGTCCACCACCTTGGCGGCGATGGACTGAAATATCTGTTTGACGTGGGGCCAGGCCTGGGGCGAGCCGCCGGGCATGAGAGATGGGCCATAGCGAGCGCCTTCCTCGCCGCCAGAGACGCCGATCCCGATAAAGAGCAATTCTTTCGACTCCAGATATTCTGTCCGGCGCATGGAGTCGGTATAGAGGGAGTTACCGCCGTCAATGATAATGTCCCCTTTTTCCAGGTGTGGAATGAGCTGCTCGATGACAAGGTCCACCGCTTTGCCGGCCTTGATCATCAGCATCACGCGGCGCGGCCGTTTGAGGCGGCTGACCAGTTCCTCTATGGAGTGAGCGCCAACGACATTTGTGCCCCTGGCGTCGCCGTCAATGAAATCGTCCACCGTGGAGATGGTGCGATTGTACACCGCCACAGTAAAGCCGTGATCGCTCATATTGAGGGCCAGGTTCTGGCCCATGACGGCCAGTCCAATCAAACCGATATCCGCTTTAGATTCCATTCTGTTATCCTCTCAAGCTATGCTTTTCCGCAACGCGGTCACGTTCTCGGCCACCGGCGCTTGACGGTTGTAAATGCCCGATCCGGAAACCAGCATCGTCGCGCCAGCGCTTACCACCAGCGGAGCGGTGTCTGGCTTGATCCCTCCGTCCACGCCAATTGGAGTATCCAAACCGCGTTCGTCCAGCATGCCTTGCAGGCGGCGGATCTTATCCAGTTGGTTGTGGAGAAACGGTTGCCCGCCCCAGCCGGGGTTGACCGTCATAATCTGGATCAGATCGACCAGGTCCAGCAATTCTCTCAGAGCATTCAAAGGCGTGCCAGGTCCAATCGCTATCCCCGTCTCAATCCCCAGCTCGCGGATGGACTGCAACACGCGATAGGGATGCGTGCAGGCTTCCAGATGCACAGTCAGACGATCGGCGCCGGCTTCTCCAAACGCGGTCAGGTGGCGCTCTGGCTTGACGATCATCAAATCTACGTCGAGCATCACGTCCACCAGCGGACGCAGCGCTCGCACTATGCCTGGCCCAAAGGTGATGTTGGGGACAAAGCATCCGTCCATCACGTCTATCTGGAGACCGTCAACGCCAGCGGCCTCCGCCTCGCGGGCTTGCTCGCCCAGATGTGCAAAGTCAGCGGCTAGAATAGATGCTTCAAGTGTGATCATTGGGTGCTCCCTCGTGCTGTCTGAGATAACGAACTCCTTCAACTTTCGCGACGATGACGTCCGTCGCCAGGCCCAGAAATAACCCGTG
>Ga0207752_1001556_pt1 | contig 10316 bp, 8 predicted proteins | sample Pon2CUnioCityCA_6_FD_187272 | JGI IMG/M metagenome (GOLD analysis project Ga0207752, IMG submission 187272) | Marine sediment microbial community from Union City, CA, USA - Pond 2C Sediment 2 (SPAdes) | ecosystem: Environmental > Aquatic > Marine > Intertidal zone > Salt pond sediment ... | reverse complement strand
CGATGCGCTACGTCAGAGGGCGCTTATCCGGCATTCCCGGTCGGCGGGGATACTTCTCCGGCGTAGGGGCCACCTTGTCCACCACGACCAGATAGCGGGTCTCAGCCAATCCGCGCAGTTCCACTGGCACCAGCTGGCGCACCTCTCCTCCCAAAGCGGAAATCGCTTGGCTGGCCTCCTGCACCTCAGCCGGAGCGTCCTGACCCTTCTGAGAGAGCGTCGCACCGCCTACCCGCACCAGCGGCAGAAGGTACTCCACGAGAGTCGGCATCTTGGCCACCGCTCGTGCCAGCGCCCAGTCATACCGCTCTCGATGAGCCGCATCCTGGCCTAGCTGTTCTGCCCTGGCGTGAATAGCTTGGACGTCCTGCAATCCCAATTCGCCAACCAGGTGCTCCAGGTAGGTCACTTTCTTGCGGGTTGACTCCAGCAGCGTCAGCCGCATACCCGGACAGACGATCTTAAGGGGTATGCCCGGGTATCCGGCGCCCGTCCCTACGTCGACAACCTGCACCCCAGCCGATAGTTCCGACTGCGGGATAGCCTTCAGGCAGGATAAGGAATCGAGGAAATGGCGTATCAACACCCCTTCCCAATCCGTAATTGCCGTGAGATTGAAGCGCTGATTCCACTCCACCAGCGTGCCGTAGCAAGTCGCAAACGCCGCCAGGTGGCGGTCAGTCAAGCTGATCCCAAGCTCGTGCGCACCGCGGATCAGCGCTTCCCAATCTCGATCTCCTGGTTTGTATCGCTTCGCCATTGACTTCCTCTGAGTACCAATTGTGCGTCACTATAGCAGAACTCAGAGCCCCTGTCAATCGTTCTGGCGGAGGAGCGCAGCTAAGCCGATGCTGGGTGTGGAGACACTGCTTACTGCTCCCGGGGAGGAACAGTCCTCAAGATCCAAGAGAAGAGCCGCCTAACCCAACCGGAGCTCAGGCGACTCAGAGAGACAGGTATTTCCTCGAACGCCGAAGGCTTCGAAGCCTTCGGCGTTCGAGATCTAAAGAGCGTCGTCTTCTCGTTTGACGTTTCGGACAGTCAAACGCAATGCAGTGCGCGCCCCGATCAGGCCCCGTACTTGGCCAGCCGACCGGCATTGGCCATGGCCAGCGGCATCAGATCCACGTGGTTGATGTGACCAAGGCCTCCCGCCATGCAGGGCCGCTCGCCAAACTCCGTCACACCGTCGCGGCGGACGTACCGGGACCAGAGCAACACCGGCAATTCGTGCCAACTATGGGACTTCCAGATCGAGGGGGTGGAATGATCTCCGGTGACGATCACGACATCGGGCTCGAGAGCCAGAATATCCGGCACAACCTGATCAAAGTGCTCGATCACGGCTGCCTTCGCGTCGAAATCTCCGTCCTCCCCTCGACTGTCGATCTTCTTGACGTGGAAGAAGAAGTAGTCGTAGGCATCCCAGTTCTCCTTCAGCGTCTCCACCTCGTCCTCGATGGTGTCACCCGTCGGCAAGACGTCCATCCCGGCGAGCTTGGCAACACCTCGATACATAGGATACGTAGCGATAGCGCCGCAGCGCAATTTGTAGATCTCGGGTATCTTGGGCAATCCCGGCTCCTTAGAGATGCCGCGCAGATTGCAGCTATTCGCTGGATGGTCGTTCTCTTCGGCGTCAGCGGCGAGCACTTCGCGCGCCTTTTCCAGCCATCTGTTGATCAGCTGTGCGGTCTCCTCCGCCTCGGCACGCGTCGCTTTAACCGGCAACGGTGGCACCCCGGTTTCCTGAGGGTCGGTATCCGTCAGACCATCCTCCAGACCCTCACCGCGGAGGATCAAGGTGAAGCGATACTCCTTGACCGGCTTGACGAAGACCTGATCCACCTCGGGCAACTGCACCTGAGTTAGCTTCTCGCACAACCGAGCACCCAACTCCGAGGAGATTCGCCCTGCACGCCGATCGGTGATGACCCTTGTCTCTGGATCGACGCTGCAGAAGTTGCCCCGTGCCGCCAGGTCCCCGGGCTGGAGATCGAACCCAATCCCCAGAGCCGAGAGCACGCCCCGTTTGACCAGGCATTCAACGGGATCGTAACCGAACAGACTCAGGTGACCAGGACCGCTACCCGGAGTGATGCCCGGGGCCACAGCCGTGCTCAGACCGCAGATCGAGCGAGCTGCCAGGGCATCAAGGTTCGGTGTCCGGGCAGCCTCCAGCTCCGTCGGGCCTTCAGGCGTCATCGGCAACCCGCCAAGTCCATCCAGCACAATCAGCAGGATCTTCGTCTCTTCCTCTTCCGCCAGGTTGCTCATCAGTTCCAGATCGGCCATAGTCTCCCCTTGCCCTACCGAATCGCCTTCTCCGTCGTCCGATCGAAGATGTGCATGCGATCCATATTGAACGCCGCCGACATCGTCTTGCCCACCTTGGCATCCGTCCGGGGATCGAACCGACCCAGGAACTCCGCATCCCCCTTCTGCAGGTAGACCACCACCTCATCGCCCATGAGCTCCGTCACGTCCACCTGTGCCTCGACCAGCTGCTGGGAGATGTCAGGAGGAGCGAAGTCGGGATCGTGGATATCCTCGGGACGGACACCGACCACGATGTCCTTTCCCAGATGAGACTGATACGTATCTTCCCGATGCTCAGGAACCTCGAGGACGAACTCGTCGGTTTCCACAGCGACCTTGCCGTCGCGCTCAGTCAACTCCCCGTCGAAGAAGTTCATCGACGGGCTGCCGATGAACCCGGCAACGAAGATGTTAGACGGATAGTCGTAGAGGTTCTGTGGCGTATCGACCTGCTGCAGGATGCCGTCGTTGAGCAGGGCGATGCGCGTGCCCATCGTCATCGCCTCGACCTGATCGTGGGTTACGTAGATGAAGGTCGTTTCCAGGCGTTGATGGAGCTTGCTGATCTCCGCCCGGGCCTGGACGCGAAGCTTTGCATCCAGGTTCGATAGGGGCTCGTCCATCAGGAAGACGTTCGGTTCGCGCACGATGGCGCGTCCCACAGCGACGCGCTGTCGCTGACCACCGGAGAGCTGCTTGGGCTTCCGGTCGAGCAAATTGTGGATTCCCAGAATATCGGCCGCTTTCTCCACCCGCCTCTTTATGTCGTCCTTCGGTGTCCCGCGGAGCTTCAGTCCGAAGGCCATATTGTCGTAGACGTCCATATGGGGGTAGAGCGCATAGGACTGGAAGACCATTGCGATGTCTCGGTCCTTCGGAGGTACGTCGTTGACGACGCGGTCACCGATCAGAATCTCGCCCTCGCTAATCTCATCCAGTCCGGCGAGGAGGCGCAAACTGGTCGACTTGCCGCAACCTGAGGGGCCAACGAAGACCAGGAACTCCTTGTCCGCGATGTCGATATCGAGATCCTTGACGGCGACGACGTCACCGAACCGCTTCGTCACGTTATTGTAAGTTACACTTGCCATCTGCTTACTCCTTTTTCACTCAAATAGATGTATTACGGTTACAGGCTGTCAGACCAGAACAATCTCCACACCCACCTCGCTCAGGTCCCATAGATACGCCGAGGGAGCCTCCCGGCCGGTGACAATGACGTCGGCGCTCGTGACCGGCGCCACAGGGGCTGCGGCCACACGGCCCACCCGCTCTGGCGGCACCAGGGCAACGATGGTCGTCCCCGCCTCCATCAGCATCCGCGCGATCTCCGCCTGGGGGAGGCTATCTTCCGTGAGCCCTTCCACGGCGCTTACACCGCCCAACTCCACGATGACCCGATCAGCGCGGAGGCTGGACAGGGCATCGCGAGTCACCCCTCCCACCAGCGCCAGATCGGGACCCTCAGATTGTCCTCCGGTGACGATGAGTCGGTGGGAGGTATGGGTGGCCAACCAATAAGCCACCTCTAAACCGTTGGTGATCACGGTGACTCGAGGATGATCTACCAGGCTCCGGCCCACCTCGAGGGAAAGGGGCCCCGGCCCCAGGAAGATGGTCTCCCCCTCGTCAATCATGTCAACCACTGCACGCCCGAGACGGGCAGCGTACGGGGGCGGGGATTTGGATAAGTCCTGATGCGACATTCTGTCCTGCATGGCCACAGCGCCGCCGTGAACGCGCTGCAACGTCCCGCGTTCCTGCAGCCTCTCCAGATCCCGACGCACCGTCGCGGGACTTACTTCGAAGCGCTCCGCCAGCTCCGAAACCCGGGCAGCACCTTGTTCAACCACTAGGTCCGCTATGGCGTCCCGTCTTTCACTCGTCAATGTGGGAGGGCCCTGATTATCCATTGTGACTAGGTTATCATATTCCGAATCATTTGTCAAGAGTTACTTGATTATTTTCGCATATTCGTGTTCTGCAACAAACAGTTTCAATCAATATCGATCAATCGGTTCTGAACGAACGCATCTACTATCGCAAAATCTAACATGCGCCAAGTATGTTACACTAGCAAGGAGCAGTCCTGTATAATGGACGCCAGATGGGGCAAGGCTGCTTGCGCCATGCCTGGAAAGGCTCTTTTGTGACTGCCACCCCATCGGGCGTCCGTCCAGGAAAGACATTAGAAGGTTGCGGCTCGCCGTGACAGGCGATGAAACGCTCATACTTGGCTTCACCTGGGGGGACAAAGCGTATTTGGATAGCACAATCGAGTGGAGGAGGTAGTGATGATCACTCAATTCGTGCCCGAAAACGCCCTCTCGGTAGGTATCGATCCTCATCGGGACACACTGGAGATCGTTGGGATCAAGTTCCCCGAAATCATGCTGATCGACGAAGAATTCGAGAACACGGCTTCAGGACATCAAGCGTTGCTGGAGCGAGCGCGAGAGGTAGCCTCAGAGCATGACTTGAAGCTCACCTTCGGCATAGAGGATAGTGGCAACTACGGCTACAATCTGGCGCGCTACTTGGTGGAGCAGGGTTGCGAAGTCAAAGGGGTCAATCCCCTTAAGGTCGATCGCCAACGTGACTTCTATGGTCAGGACAAGACCGATCACTTGGATGCCTTGACGACGGCGGCCGTGGTCCTGCGAGCTTACGATCGCCTTCCCGACGTCAAGCCGGTTCGCGAGGCGGTACAGGCCACCCGGGAGCTCTCGCGCTACCACGAGCAGCTGGTCAAGGAGCAGACCGCCGCTCTTAATCGTCTGCATAACCTGCTGGCTAACCAATATCCTGCCTACAAGTCCTTCTTCAACCCCATCAGGGGCGTCACCGCGTTAGCCTTCTGGCAGACCTATCCCACGCCCAGTCAGCTGGAGGGTGTCAGCATCGAGGAGTTGGCGGACTTCTTCTACGAAAAGAGCCATCACCGAATCAACCACCAGGCGAGCCGCGAGAAGGCTAAGCTCATCCTGGGGAGTTGTGAACAGGTTCTTTCGACCAATCAGGGTCTCTTGATCGAGACGCAGGCCCGGATCATTCAGGACGTGGCGCGGCATCTCATCCAGCTGAAGCAAAGCATCGAAGAGGTCAAGGCCCAGCTTGAGGAGACGGTTTCGGCCACCGGGCAGCAGCTAGAGACGCTCAACGGGCTGGGGGTTGTCCTAGCTGCCGTCTTCATCGGTGATACCTTGAGCACTAAGCGGTTCGACAATGATCCCAACAGATATGCCAGCTACAACGGGACGGCCCCGGTTGTCAAAGGGAGCGGGCAGTATTCCTACCATGTCGAGAACAAACGGTGCAATCGTCGGCTGAAGAACGCGTTCCACCAGCTGGCCGTCACTGCTGCACGACACGAGCCGCTCTCGAAAGAATACTACGAGCACCTGGTAGAAGAAAAGGGAATGGAATCGAATCACGCGCTCAAGCGCTTGATGCGGCGTCTGTCGGACATCATCTTCGCGATGATGCGGGACAAAACACCGTATGATCCGGACATCCATCGAAGGAAGCAAGCGGAGGGAGGCAAAAAGAAAGGGGAAAGCGTGGCAGCCGCTAAACAGCGGCAAGAGCCTTCCACTTTCCCCTCCCCTCGTGATGATACTATATCACGCCCCAGGGAGCGTGTCAAACAACGAGAAGCCGAGCTCTCGTCTGTTTGACTTAGAAGATCACAAAAAGAATCAAACTTTTACGACAGACAAGCACGCTTGTTTATGATATACTGTGAGTACAAAGGGAAGCAGAGGCATACCAAAGGAGATTTCGCGCGCCAGGGAGAGGATCCGGTCGTACTCTAATAGGGGGTACAAAGATGACCAGGGAGGTATCTGAAGAGGCGCGCCAGAAAGCAGAGAAGTGCCAGCGCGGACTTGCCTGTCTGTCCGACCACAAGCGTCCTCGGTGCACTATCCGCAGCTCAGTTCGTGGAGTGCTCTTCGTCAATAACACAGCAGCGGACCACTGCCCCTATGGCATGAGCTTTGGATACTCCCACATCTGTACTTGCCCCGTCAGATGGGAGGTCCAGGACCGCTACGGGATCTGAACCTCCCACCGGAGATCTGGGAAGTAACCGTCCGGGCACACCAGCCTGCCTCTCTGCCGGACCCTTTGTTGATCCCGATCACTCTGCCGGGTTCTGCAAGGCTGCAGACAGCTCTAAGATCTGGATCGATTGAAGTTGGAAACCCTCACTCGAGAACCTTCTCTGAATATTCACAGCCTCTCCCTTGACAACCTCGTCAAACGGGCATAACATGTTTTCCCGATACGTGATGGGAAACCGGACACTCCATGATGCTGCCTGGATCTCAGTCCATCGGATCCGCTGATCACCCTCGACCTACCGTGGCCCTTCAAATCCAGCAGCTGACTCCGCTAATCCGACCAGCGTGTCGCATTTTGACGGCCTTGTGGAGCAACTTACCAGCGAGAGGTATGACGTGACTAAACGCAGAGGGAGACGCCGCAGCAAGCGCGAGCCGCGCTTCAGCCGGAATACAGAATCAACTCGCCGCCGAGATTCCGATCTCGAACTCGCAATCCAGCGCGCCGAACGTTGGATCGACCGGGGTCGCCCAGAGAAGGCCATCGACCTGCTTGATTCGCTGGTCACATCCCACCCTGGCGAAGCCGACCTTCATGCCCTCCTGGGCCAGGCCTGGGCCCACCTGGGCGATCCATGGGCAGCATTGTCTGAACTCGAGACAGCTTGGACAATGAGTCATGATCCCGCCCTCCTCCTACCCCAGGCTGTGCTCTACCTGGAGACTGACTTACCTGTCCACGCATTGCGCGCCTTTCGCCAGGTGATTGAGCAAGAAACATCTACCCCAATGATGAACGAGGTGCGCGCCACTGTCGCGTCTCAGGAAGAGGATCTAACTCGGGCTGCCCAGCGTCTTAGTATCCCAATAGACAAACTGGAACGAGGACTATACCAGATGGAGGAGGCACGCCGGGCGCTTAGCGAGAATGATTATCCAGCTGCGATTGCGGCCAATCGACGGTCCATCAAACTACTCGGTGATTATCCTCCGCCACACAACAACCTTTCTCAGGCCCTCTTCTTGGACGGGCAGACACAGGAAGCCGTCAGCGAAGTCCGTCAGGTACTCTCGAACCATCCGGAGAACGTCCAGGCGCTCTCCAACGCCATCGGCTTCTTGACCTGGATGGGCCGCGAGGAGGAAGCCCGAGATCTATGGGCTCGATTGGACCATATCACCCCTCAGGAACCGAATGACCGCCTGAAGAAGGCGGAAGCTGCCGCGGTTCTGGCAGAAGATGAGCGGGTATATCAGATCCTGAGACCTCTGGACGAATCGACGGCTGCGGAGGAGCTCGCACCTCACACGATGAGCCGGGCGCAGCGCTTCCTGGCCATTGCCGAGGCGAATACCGGACGGCGGCAGGCGGCTCGCCGTCGGCTCAGGGCACTTCGACAGGAGGCTGACCCCTTTTCCACCGAGTATCTGGCTGCGCTGAAAGAAGGCCGATCGGGGCTCGGGTGGGCCGAAAAGTTCCCCTATTTCCACCTCACGGAACTGGTGCCCTCCCGACAGATAGAGGCGCTCATTGACTTGGCGGGCCAGGAAGACGATATGGCCCCCCGAAGATTCCGCCGCCGCATGGAACGCTTCGTTGAGCGCTTTCCTCAGATCGTCCAGGTGGGAGAAAAGATGATCTGGGAAGAGCAGCAGCCCGCCGGAGGCATCACGATGCTGATGACCATTGGCACCCCGGAGGCCTATTCCGCCTTACGCCGCTTTGCCCTCAGCCAGGCCGGCGACGACGAGGACCGGCTCGAGGCGTTAAGCGCCCTGGCTGAGGCCGGTGAGATCGAGCCGGGAGAATCTGTGCGCGCATGGCTGGATGGAGAGTGGCGCGAGATCGAGTTGCAGATATTCGAAGCGTCCCCTCAGGAGGGACGCTTGTCCGATTACTCACCCCAGGTCGCGGACCTGTTAAGTCAAGGCACACTCGCTTCCAGTCGAGGCAGTGCTGAGCGAGCTGAGGAGTTGTTCGAAAGGGCCCTCGAGCTCGATCCCAACGCCAAAGAGGCTTATAATAATCTGGGCGCAATCTATGCCCATCGCGGGGAGCACGAGAGGGCAAGGGAAATGTTGCGACAGGCCATCGCGATCGACCCGCTCTACGTCTTTCCCCGCTGCAATCTAGCCGCGTATCTCCTCGACGATGAGGAGATCGAGAAAGCCGAGGAGATGTTGGCGCCCCTCTCCGAAGCCACAGACCTGTTCCCTCAGGAAGCGGCCTTCTACAACTTCAGCCGGGGGCGCCTCCTCGCCTATCAGGGGGAGTACGATGAGGCCAGGCGAGCCGTGAAGACCGCGCTGAAAATCGATCCCGACCACGAGCTAGCCGAGGGCCTGCTGGAATGGATCGACGAGTTAGACGAGTGGGAGGAGACGGCCCTCCAATGGCGCCGGAACGCGGAATCGTATTGGGAGCGGCAGCGACAGCGGGATCTCGCCTGGCGCGAACGGCTGCAAGCATCTCTCAGCACCTCAGACCCTCCGCTCGCCGAGGCCCTTCCCCTCTACACCAAGGAGGCCCTCACCGGGATGGCTCGGGAGGTGATCCCCCGGGGTGGGTGGTCTTCACTGCGGAAGGCAGAGCTGATTGACGAGATCATCGACGCCCTCACGAAATTCAACAACCTGAAGCGCATCATCGGAAGCTTGGGTACAGAGGAGCGCAGTGCCTTACAGACAGTGCTGGAACACGGTGGAAACATGCCGTGGGAGGCCTTCGATGCGCGCTATGGCAACGACCTGGAGGAGTCTCGATACTGGAATTGGCACACACCGGAGACGACCATGGGCCAGCTACGATTCCATGGGCTGCTGGTGGAGACGACGGTCGACGACGAACTATGCGTCGCCGTACCAACCGACCTGCGCGATGAGCTCCGCCAGATCCTGAACCATAGCCCCCCGTGACGGGAGCCTGAGCCCTCGCCTCGGTGAACCCAGGAAGACCGCCCGAGACCTTGACCAGCTGTCTGATATCTCTCTAAGCGCGCAGCACGGTCAGACTGTCGGCCGTGGCCACCGGCGACTTATGACAATGAACCAGCTTCCACACCTGTTCCTCCTCGGTCCCAAAGTTATGGAAGACACGCGTCTCATTGTGCGATTGATGGGTGACCCCCTCGTAGCTCGCCGTGCGGATGAGCAGCGTATAGGTGACGATGGTCGTATTCCCGTAGATCTGGACCCGAGGCTGGAGGATTTCGTGCTCCACCCGTCCGCTCCCGCCGACCACCTCCCTGTGCACGCCCAGCTCCCGCAAGTGGAAGTCAAGGCCGTCGATACGCTGAGGGGAAATGTACCACTCGTAAAAAGAGACATCTTCCGCCGTGGTGGCACGATAGCTGTCGACATCTCCGTCCCAAATACTCTTCAGATTCTTCTCTAGCACGTCTAGGATGGTCTCTTCCACATTACTCATCATTTGACCCCTTCAGTCTGCGTACATTCATCTCACCGCGCACAGATGTCGGCCGCCTGAAGCGTGGCGCTTCTCTCGTCGCGTCGCTCCATACTCTCCGTCGCCGATCGGCTACGGTACCAAAGCCAGGCCGTCTGCACAATCCTCCCCAGGCTGACTGCTGCCAAACCCACGTAGAGTCCGGCAACTCGACCCCACACGACCCCGCCAAAGAGAACTACGCCACTGATGAGCAGGTATATCGCCACCGCCTCCGTGATGCCCCGGGTGCGTCTACTATGCACGATCACCCCCTGATACCAGCTCTGCAGCACAGCTACGGCGGGCATAAGCATTGCTACCCAGAGTCCCCGACGCGAAAGCATAGCCAGTTCATTGCGCAATCCGCTCACAGTTTTGAACCAGACCATTGCCAGCGGGGTCGCGACCACGACCAGCAGCAGGAGTGTCACCGCGATAGTAAGAAAAATCATAAAGCGGCGCAGGGGCCTGAACGATCGCGGCTC
>Ga0207752_1001555_pt1 | contig 10317 bp, 9 predicted proteins | sample Pon2CUnioCityCA_6_FD_187272 | JGI IMG/M metagenome (GOLD analysis project Ga0207752, IMG submission 187272) | Marine sediment microbial community from Union City, CA, USA - Pond 2C Sediment 2 (SPAdes) | ecosystem: Environmental > Aquatic > Marine > Intertidal zone > Salt pond sediment ... | reverse complement strand
TATTTTAAAATAGCATTTTTCGCCTGATGTTAACCCTTTCCACGGAGGTGTTCGATGGAGGTAATGGATCAGGATATGGTGCAGCAGCTGATGTACGCGGATGCACTCGGCTATCTGCCCGACGACATTCTGGTGAAAGTTGATCGCGCCAGCATGGGCGTCAGCCTCGAGGCGCGCGTGCCGCTGCTAGATCACCGGCTGGTCGAGTTTGCCTGGTCGCTGCCGGCAGACTTGCGCGCGCGCGACGGTGCCGGCAAATGGCCGCTGCGGCAGGTGCTCTACCGGCACGTGCCGAGGGACATCATGGATCGGCCAAAAATGGGCTTTGGCGTTCCGGTTGCTGACTGGCTGCGCGGCCCTTTGCGGGAGTGGGCCGAGGCGCTACTGGTGGAGAATCGCCTGTGCGCCGAGGGCTACTTCGCGCCGGCGCTGGTTCGGCAGCGCTGGAACGAGCACCTGTCGGGGCAGAGAAACTGGTCGGCCTCGCTGTGGAGCGTGTTGATGTTTCAGGCCTGGCTGGAGGCGCATGAAAAGCCGCTTTCAGTAGCGGGTGCCCCCGGAGCGCTGGAGGCTGTGTCTTGAAGATTCTGGTGCTCGGTAGTTATGACCAGTCGCTGGTTACCTTTCGTGGTGCCCTGATCCGGGCGATGCTCGCCAATGGCCATGAAGTCATGGCCAGTGCGCCGGCCATTTCCAGCGGTGTGCGACGGGAACTCACCGAGTGGGGGGCACGTTGCCGGGAAGTGAACATGAGCCGCACAGGGATGAATCCGGTTTCCGATTTGCGGACGTTGCGCGAGCTGTACCGGTTGATGCGCGATGAGCAGCCCGATGTGCTGTTCGCGTACACGGTCAAGCCGGTGATTTACGGTTGCATCGCGGCACGCATGGCCGGTGTTAGGGCATGCTACCCGATGATCACGGGGTTGGGGTCTGCATTTCTCGGTGGCGGAGGATGGCGCCAACGGTTGGTCAGAAGAGTGATTCAGTGCCTGTACCGGTTCGCACTGAAGGCTAGTTCGGGCATATTTTTCCAAAACCCGGATGATCGTGACGAGTTTCACAGGCTTGGGCTGACAGGTGGTCACACTGAAGTGATCATGGTAAACGGCTCCGGCGTGGACACGAGCCATTTTGCGCCGGTTACCTTGCCCGCCGATCCTTCATTTTTGCTGATTGCCCGCCTGCTTGGGGACAAAGGAGTGCGCGAGTATGTCGAAGCGGCTCGACTTGTCCGCAAGAAGCACCCGAATGCACGTTTCTACTTGGCCGGCTGGCTGGATACCAACCCGTCCGCGATTACCGAGAGCGAGCTGCAAGGTTGGGTGGACGAGGGGGCGGTCGAGTTTTTGGGCAAACTTGACGACGTCCGCCCAGCGATCTCCCGGTGCCAAGTCTATGTTCTGCCCTCTTACCGTGAAGGAACACCTCGTACCGTCCTTGAAGCGATGAGTATGGGACGGCCAGTGATCACAACGGATGCGCCAGGCTGTCGTGAGACAGTGAAGGATGGCGTCAACGGTCGACTTGTACCTGTTGGCGATGCCGCGGCGCTGTCTCAAGCGATGTTGAGCTATCTGCAGTCTCCCGAGCTGGTGGCGCAGCATGGGGCTGAGGCGCGCCGGCAGGCAGAAACGAAATACGATGTCCACAAGGTGAATGCCGTAATGCTTGACGCGATGGGATTGGGATGAAACGTCTGTTTGATGTCTTGATCTCGTTGGTGGTGTCGATACTCGTTTTTCCGGTCGCGCTCATCGTCGCCCTGCTGATCCGCCTACGCATCGGCAGCCCCGTACTGTTCCGCCAGCAGCGCCCGGGCCTGCGAGGCGAGCCGTTCGAGATGATCAAGTTCCGCACCATGAGCGATGCCCGCGATGCCGATGGCAATCTGCTGCCGGATGCCGAGCGCCTGCCGCGCTTCGGGCGCCTGCTGCGCGCGACTTCGCTGGATGAGCTGCCGGAGTTGTGGAATGTGCTGCGCGGCGATATGAGTCTGGTGGGGCCGCGGCCGCTGCTTGTGGAGTACCTGCCGCTGTACAGCGCCGAGCAGGCGCGCCGCCACGAGGTGCGCCCGGGGGTGACGGGCTGGGCGCAGGTCAATGGGCGTAACGCACTGAGCTGGGAAGAAAAGTTCGCGTTGGACGTCTGGTATGTGGACAATCGCAGCTTTTCGCTGGATCTGAGAATTCTCTGGCTGACGATATCGGCGGTGCTGCGCCCACGCGGCGTCAGCCAGGCCGGGCATGCGACGATGGAACGCTTTCAGGGGTCGGACAAATGAGCGGGCTGCTGATCGCCGGGGCCGGCGGCCACGGTCGCGTGGTGGCGGATGTCGCCGAGGCTACCGGCAACTGGTCGCAGATCGCTTTCGTCGATGACGCTCTGGCGGGCCGCGGCCAGATCGATGACTGGCCGGTGCTCGGCGGGCTGGCAGATGCGGCGCGCTACCGCGACGATTATCCGGAAATTCTGGTGGCGATCGGCGACAATCGCGCGCGCCTCGACTGGTTGCGGCGCTACGCCGCTGAGCAGTTGTCGATCGCTACGCTGGTGCATCCGAGTGCCGTGGTCAGCCCGCGCGCCACGCTGGGTGCCGGGACGGTGGTCTTCCCCAATGCGGTGATCAATATCGGCGCGCGGCTCGGTGGTGGCTGCATCGTCAACACGGCGGCGGTCATCGAGCACGACTGCCAGATCGGCGCGGCGGTGCATGTGTCGCCGGGCGCAAGCCTGGCGGGACAGGTGGTGGTCGGTGACTACAGTTGGATCGGCGCCGGCGCCGCGGTGCGCCAGCAGACGCTGATCGGCGCGGTGGTCGTGGTCGGCGCCGGCGCTGCCGTGGTGAGCAATATTATCGATGGGCAGACGGTGGTCGGCGTGCCGGCCCGGCCCCTCGTCCGTGGAAACCTGGGAGCTAATTGATGGCAAAGCCCGTCGCGCACGATGCGCAGGCGCTGGCGATCGACGGCGGGACGCCGCTGTGTCCGGCGCCGCTTCCGGCCTGGCCGGACTACCCGGAAGACGAAGTGGAGGCCGCTGCTGCGGTGCTGCGCTCCGGCAAGGTCAACTACTGGACCGGCGAGCAGTGCCGCGCCTTTGAGCGCGAATTCGCGGATTACTGCGGGGTTGCTCACGCGGTGGCCGTCGCCAACGGCACACTGGCGCTGGAGCTGGCGCTGCTGGCGCTCGGCGTGGGCGAGGGCGATGAGGTGATCGTCACGCCGCGCACCTTTATCGCTTCGGCCAGCGCAGCGATAATGCGCGGCGCCACGCCGGTCTTTGCCGATATCGATCCGCGATCGCAGAACATCACCGCGCAGAGCATCGCGGCGGTCATCACGCCGCGCACGCGGGCGATCATTGCGGTGCATCTGGCCGGCTGGCCCTGCGATATGGACCCGATCATGGCGCTGGCCGCACAGCACGATCTGTTCGTCATCGAAGACTGCGCCCAGGCACACGGCGCCACCTACAAGGGGCGGCCGGTTGGCTCGCTCGGGCATGTCGCGGCATTTTCGTTCTGCCAGGACAAGATCATGTCCACCGGTGGCGAGGGCGGCATGCTGGTCACCGACGACGAGGCGCTGTGGTCGCGGGCCTGGTCGTTCAAGGATCACGGCAAGAGTTACGATGCGGTCTACCGGCGCGAGCACCCGCCGGGATTTCGCTGGCTGCACGAGTCCTTCGGCAGCAACTGGCGGCTGACCGAGATGCAGGCCGCGATCGGGCGGCTGCAACTGCGCAAGCTGGATGACTGGGTGGCCCGGCGCCGCGCCAATGCGGCCCGGCTCGACCGTTGCTGTGAGCAGATCCCCGCCCTGCAGGTGGTGGTGCCGCCGAATGAAATTCTTTCTGCGTGCTACAAGTACTACGTATTTGTCGATGCGCAGAAGCTGGCCGCCGGTTGGGATCGCGATCGGATCATGGCGGCGATCAGCGCCGAGGGAGTGCCCTGCTTCAGTGGCTCCTGCTCGGAGATCTACCGCGAGCAGGCCTTTGCCGGCACCGCATCAGTGCCTCAGCAGGCGCTGCCCAACGCCGCCCGGCTGGCGCAGACCAGCCTGATGTTGCTGGTGCATCCGACCCAGGGAGATGTACAGATGGATCAGGCCTGCGCCGCGATCAGCAAAGTGATGGCCGTTGCCCAGCGAGTTGATTGATACGGCCGGCGGTCGGCGACAGCTGGAAATTTCCTGGCCGCAATCGTTATGACACATTACGCCATGATTCGGTACACAGTTTGGGCCATTCCTGCCGACTATGCTTGGTTTCCCGGACTGCCAAGCGATTCACATTTTTGCTCCGTGGGCGCGAGTCGAAAACCGGGGTCAACACGGATACCTCACGCTACAGCGAAAGAGCATGCATATGCCCCTTAGATTTAATCGCCTTTTTCTCAGAATGTCGCGCATGCAAAAACGCCTCATCATGGTCGCAGCGGATCTGATCGGTCTGCCCGTGGCGTTGTGGGCGGCTTACGCGCTGCGCTTTGCTGACTTGTGGCCCAGCGCCTACATCGAGCCCGTGTGGTGGCTGTTCTTGGCCCTGCCGCCGGTCGGTGTGTTCGTCTTCGCACGGCTGGGGCTGTACCGCTCGGTGGTGCGCTTTATGGGTGCACAGGCGATTGTGGCGGGCGTCAAAGGCATCGCTATCCTCGCCGTATCCCTCTGGGCGGCGGCGTTTTTCTTCCAGTTGCAGGGTGTCCCGCGGTCGATCCCGATCAACTTCGCGCTGGTCACCATGGTCTACGTGGGTGGCACCCGTCTGCTGGTGCGTCACTACTACCAGTGGTTCCGGCGCCACTACATCGATAAAGAACCGGTGGTCATCTACGGTGCCGGTGAGGCCGGGGCGCAGCTGGCGGCGGCGCTGGCCGGCGGCCAGGAATTCGACCCGGTGGCCTTTGTCGACAACGACAGCAGCCTGTGGGAGAGCATCGTCCGAGGTCTGCCCGTGCGCCCCCCTGCGGCACTGCCGCAACTGATCGAAGAACTCGGCGTGCACCGCCTGCTGCTGGCCATGCCCTCGGCCAGCAAGGAGATGCGCAACGCCGTGCTGGAGCGGGTGCAGCACTGCCACGTGCATGTGCAGACGATCCCTTCGATGGCGGAGATCATGTCCGGTGAGGCATCGGTCGATCAGCTGCGCGAGGTGGAGCTGGAAGACCTGCTCGGCCGCGATCCGGTGCCGCCGGATCCGTCGCTGTTCGGCCCCTGCGTGACCGGCAAGGCCGTCATGGTGACGGGCGCCGGTGGCTCGATCGGCTCCGAGTTGTGCCGCCAGCTGATCGCCCTCGAACCCGAGGTGCTGGTGCTCTACGAACTGAGCGAGTTCGGCCTCTTCGAGATCGAGTGCGAGCTACGCGCGCGGCTGGAAAAAGAGGGGCTGTCAACGCAGCTGGTGAGCATTCTCGGCTCGGTGGACAACCGCTCGCGGGTGCTGCGCACCCTGCACGGTTACGGCGTGCAGGTGGTATTTCACGCCGCCGCCTACAAGCACGTGCCGATGGTCGAGCGCAACATTTTCGAGGGCGTGCGCAACAACGTCATCGGCACTCGCGTGGTCGCCGAAGCGGCGGCCGAGTGCGGCGTCGAGCGTTTCGTGCTGATCTCCACCGACAAGGCGGTGCGCCCGACCAACGTCATGGGTGCCACCAAGCGCCTCGCCGAGCTGATTCTGCAGGATCTTTCGGTGCGCCGCCGCAACACCATCTTTTCGATGGTGCGGTTCGGCAATGTGCTCGGTTCCTCCGGCTCTGTGGTGCCGCTGTTCCGCCGCCAGATCGCTGCCGGCGGTCCGCTGACCGTGACCCATCCGGAGATCACGCGCTTTTTCATGACCATCCCCGAGGCCGCGCAGCTGGTGATCCAGGCCGGCGCCATGGCGCAGGGTGGCGATGTCTTCGTGCTCGACATGGGGCGGCCGGTGAAGATCGTCGATCTGGCCACGCGGATGGTCCAGCTCAGCGGTCTGGAGCTGAAGAGCGAGGCCAATCCGGAGGGCGATATCGAGATCGCCTTCACCGGTCTGCGCCCGGGCGAAAAGCTCTACGAAGAGCTGCTCATCGGAGACAATGTGCTCACCACCCAGCACCAGAAAATCCTGCGTGCGCAGGAGGCGAGGCTGGAGCACGAGGTGTTGCAGCAATCGCTGGAAGCGCTCAGCGATGCCGAATCCCGCTACGACTGCAAGATGGCCAAAGAAGTGCTCGGCCGCGCCGTCAGCGAGTTCGCCTCCAACGGTGAGCTGGTCGACTGGCTGCACGATGTCGGCGTCGATGAGAATGTGCTCGCCGGCAAGCTGCACTACCTCAAGCCCGCTGCCTCTGGAGATTGAGCGCGTGCGACCGTGCCGGCCGCTGATGGCATCGCGGGCTGTGTGTAAACCCGCGGCGCGTGTAGAATATTGCGCCCCTTTTCCCATCGCGGCGACCCCGCAGACGGCATGACGCGCAAGGTTTACATCAAGACCCACGGCTGTCAGATGAACGAGTACGACTCGGCGAAGATGCTCGACGTACTCGCCGACAGCGAGGCCGTGGAGCGCACCGACGACCCGGCCGAGGCCGACCTGCTGCTGCTCAACACCTGCTCGATCCGCGAGAAGGCTCAGGAAAAAGTGTTCTCCGAACTGGGCCGCTGGAAGGACTACAAGCAGGGCCGCGACGATGTGCTTATCGGCGTCGCCGGCTGCGTCGCCAGCCAGGAGGGCGAGGCCATTCAGCGCCGCGCGCCGCACGTCGATCTGGTCTTCGGCCCGCAGACCCTGCACCGCCTGCCGGACATGCTGCAAACCGTGCGCGAGCGGCACATCCCGGTGGTCGATATCTCCTTCCCCGAAATCGAAAAATTCGACCGCCTGCCCGAGCCGCGCGCCACCGGGCCGACCGCTTTCGTCTCGGTGATGGAGGGCTGCTCCAAGTACTGCACCTTCTGCGTGGTGCCCTACACCCGCGGCGAAGAGGTCAGCCGGCCCTTCGACGACGTGATCGCCGAGTGCGCCGCGCTGGCTGCGCAGGGCGTGCGCGAGATCAACCTGCTGGGGCAGAACGTCAACGCCTACCGCGGCCCGCTGGATGACGGCGACGGCAGCGACGGCGAAGTCGCCGATCTGGCGCTGCTGATCCGCTACGTCGCCGCCATCGATGGCATCGAGCGCATCCGTTTCACCACCTCGCACCCGGTGGAGTTCTCCGATAGCCTGATCGAGGCCTACCGCGACGTCCCCGAGCTGGTCAGCTTTCTGCACCTGCCGGTGCAGTCCGGCTCGGATCGCATCCTCGCGGCGATGAAGCGCGGCCACACCGCCATCGAGTACAAGTCGAAGATCCGCCGCCTGCGCGAGGCGCGCCCGCAGATCACCATTTCATCCGATTTCATCGTCGGCTTTCCCGGCGAGAGCGAGCGCGATTTCGAGGACACCATGCAGCTGATCGAGCAGGTCGGCTTCGACCACAGCTTCAGCTTCATCTACAGCGCCCGGCCCGGCACGCCGGCCGCAGCGCTGCACGACGACACCCCGCTGGAGCTGAAAAAGCAGCGCCTCGCCCGCCTGCAGGCGCGCATCGAAGCGCAGGCGCAGGCGATCTCGCAAGCGATGGTCGGCAGCCGCCAGCGGATTCTCGTCGAAGGCCCGTCGCGGCGCGGCGACGAGCTGTGCGGGCGCACCGAGAACAACCGCATCGTCAACTTCGCCGGCGACGCCGCACTGATCGGTCGCTTCATCGATGTGCGCATCGCCGAGGCGCGGCCGCACTCGCTGCGCGGCGAGCTGCTGGCGATCAACGACCCCGCGGCAGGCGATCTGTCGGTCGCATGAGCAGCGTGGAATTTCGTCTCAGCCCGGCGGACAACCAGCGACTCGCCAACCTCTGCGGTCAACTCGACGAGCACCTGCGCCAGATCGAGCGGCGCCTCGACGTGCAGATCCACAACCGCGGCGCCAGTTTCAGCGTGCAGGGTGAGGCCGCCGAGCGCGCCCGCAACGTGCTGCGCGCCCTGTACCGCGCCGCCGAATCCGAGCAGCTCTCCCCGGAGCGCATCCACCTGGCGCTGCAGGAGGCGGCGGCCATGCGCAGCGGCGAGCCCGCGGCCTCGGCCGTTGCCGCCGCGGTGCGCACCCGCAAGGAGCAGATCCGCTGCCGCGGCAGTCACCAGGCGCAGTATGTCGAGTCGATCCGCAGCCGCGATCTGAGCTTCGGCATCGGCCCCGCCGGCACCGGCAAGACCTACCTCGCGGTGGCCTGCGCGGTCGAGGCGCTGGAGGCCGAGCGCGTGCAGCGACTGGTGCTGGTGCGCCCGGCGGTCGAGGCCGGCGAGCGGCTGGGCTTTCTGCCCGGCGACCTGGCGCAAAAGGTCGATCCCTACCTGCGGCCGATCTACGATGCGCTCTACGATTTTCTCGGCTTCGACCGCGTCGGCAAGCTGATCGAACGCAATGTCATCGAGATCGCGCCGCTGGCCTACATGCGCGGGCGCACCCTCAACCATGCCTTTGCGATCATGGATGAGGCGCAGAACACCACCGTCGAGCAGATGAAAATGTTCCTCACCCGCATCGGCTTCGGCTCCACCGCGGTGGTCACCGGCGACATCACCCAGTGCGATCTGCCCAAGCGCACCCTCTCCGGACTGCGTCATGTGCAGAGTGTGCTGGATGGCGTCGAGGGCATCGGCTTTACCCATTTCGACGGCCGCGACGTGGTGCGCCACCCGCTGGTGCAGCGTATCGTCGGCGCCTACGAGCGCGCCGAGCGGGATGCCGGCGACATCCCGAACGGCAGTGCGAGCGGCGCTTCGCATGGCGACGATTGACGTACAGTTCGCCGCTGCGAGCACTGGCGCGTCCGCGACCGGGCGGCCCGCCGCAGATCTGCCCGCGGCCGAGGCACTGCGTCGCTGGGGCAGTGCGGCGCTGGTGGCCGGGTGCGATGACGCAGCGCTCACCCTGCGCGTCTGTGCGGCGGATGAAATGCGCGGATTGAATCGCGACTGGCGCGGCGTCGACCGGCCGACCAACGTGCTCAGCTTTCCCGCCGCCAGCGACGGCTGGCCGCAGCCGGCGGGCGAGCACTATCTCGGCGACATCGCCCTGTGCGCCGAGGTGATCGCCCGCGAGGCCGCCGAGCAGGGCAAGCCCGTCGCCGCCCACTGGGCGCACATGGTGGTGCACGGCGTGCTCCACCTGCAGGGCTACGATCATTTCGAGGCTGCCGACGCCGAGGTCATGGAGGCCCGCGAGCGGGCAATCCTCGCCGGCTTCGATTATTCTGACCCCTACCTCTGCCGCGACTGACGGCGCGACTGACGGAACGACACGCCCCCGCCATGCAAGACGATTCCGCGCAAACCGGCGCGCGCAGCCACGCCCAGAAAACCTTTATGGAACGCATCGTCCAGGCCCTGGGCGGCGAGCCGAAAGACACCGAAGAGCTACTCGACATCCTGCGCGATGCGCGCCGCCGCGAACTGGTCGATGCCGATTCGCTGGCGATGATCGAGGGCGTTTTTGAAGTCGCCGACATGCAGGTGCGCGACATCATGATCCCGCGCGGTCAGATGGTGGTGGTCGAGGAGGATGCATCGCTGGACGAGATCCAGCCGCTGATCATCTCCTCCGGCCACTCGCGCTTCCCGGTGATCCGCGAATCCCGCGACGCAGTGGTCGGCACCCTGCTGGCCAAGGATCTGCTGCGCTACACCGGCGGTGATGCCAGCCGTTTTCGGGTCTCCAGCCTGCTGCGCCCGGCGGTGTTTACCCCGGAGAGCAAGCGCCTCAACGTGCTGCTCAAGGAGTTCCGCGCCAACCGCAACCATCTGGCCATTGTGGTCGATGAGTACGGTGGCGTAGCGGGGCTTGTGACCATCGAGGATGTGCTCGAAGAGATCGTCGGCGAGATCGACGACGAGCACGACGTCGAGCAGGACGTCAACGTCCGCCAGCACGGTGACGGGCGCTGCTCGGTGCGCGCGCTGACACCCATCGACGAGTTCAACGCCGCGCTCGGGGCGGATTTCCGCGACGATGAGTTCGACACCATCGGCGGGCTGATCATGCAGCATATCGGGCACATGCCGCGGCCCAACGAAACCGCCGACATCGACGGCTTCCACTTTCGCGTGCTGTCGGCGGACAAGCGCCGCATTCACCTGCTGCAGGTATCGCGCTGCGACACGGCGCGCAGCGCCGCCGAAGGCCATCCCGAGGCGGCAAGCGACGCTGCCACACAGGATGACGCGGCGCAGCGCGGCCAGCCAGCGCCGGCGGCCGTCGACGCCGCCGTGGACCCGCAGCGCATCCTGCTGGACCCGGGCA
>Ga0207752_1001554_pt1 | contig 10319 bp, 6 predicted proteins | sample Pon2CUnioCityCA_6_FD_187272 | JGI IMG/M metagenome (GOLD analysis project Ga0207752, IMG submission 187272) | Marine sediment microbial community from Union City, CA, USA - Pond 2C Sediment 2 (SPAdes) | ecosystem: Environmental > Aquatic > Marine > Intertidal zone > Salt pond sediment ... | reverse complement strand
TGCGGCCGTGGGATGCGACCCTGGCCCGGGAGCTTTCAAAACCTGAGAAGGCTGACGCTAAGCCTTCGCAGGAAGCCGAACCGAACGAGCCATGCGACCCCAACGCCGCAAAGCCTGAGAAGAAATCGGTGAAGGATGAGGACAAGCGAGGCAAGGACGCGCGCGAGCAACTCACGTGGTTCGATGAACATGCGCCCGATGCATTCATCGCGTGGCAGGCCATCGACCATCCCGATTTTCCCGGCCGGCGCGTCGAGGTGGGCGGGTATCGGCCTTTCGCCCGCACAAACCCGCCGGCGGAAATGCTCGATGAGATCGCCGCGATGCATGCGGCTTTCCTGGCGCAACTGGTGCACCGGCTTCCGCGAATCGAGATCGCCCGGATCGAGTGCCGCCTGCTGGCCGAATCGATCTATGAGATTGAAATCCTTGTGACGAATACCGGCTTTCTCCCGACGGCCCTGTCTCACGGCGAGACGACCCGCGAAGTCTTTCCGACGCGAATCACCCTGGAGCTTGAGCCCGAGTGCGTACTCGCAGGGGCGAGGACGACGTTCCTGCCCACCATCCAGGGCAGCGGCGGCACGGCGAAAGCCCGCTATACAATCCATGTCCCGAAGCGGCAACAGATTCGTTTCGAAGTGGTGTCGATGCTGGGCGGCCGGGTGGACGGGACCATCGAACTGCTAAGAACGGGCGAGGTTGGAACGAACCATTGTTGTCAGGTGAAAGATGGTTGCGATGATGTCGATGCTGAAGAATAACATGGCCGTGATGGTATTGGCTTTCTCATGCCTGCTGTTGCCGGTCCCGTTGAAGAGCGATGCGGCGAAGCCAAAAGCTGTCGATCCAGCGGGTTTTGCACTTCCTGCTCTCGGTGCACCAGGCGATCGAAAGGTTGAGGTCGCGTGGAACCGGTTCTATGACCACACCGGTCTGGGCGCAATCCTGGCCCGGCTGCACAAGGCATTCCCGGAGCTCACCCGCCTGTATTCGATTGGCCAATCGACGGAAGGCCGAGACCTCTGGTGCCTGGAAGTGACGGCGCGCTGCGTCGGCAATCCCGAGCGCAAGCCGGCGATGTACATCGACGGGAACATTCACGGCAACGAGGTCCAGGCGGGTGAGGTCGTCGCCTACACAGCGTGGTATCTGTGCCACCAGTACGGGCGGCTGGAAAGGATCACGGAACTGCTGGACCATTACGTGTTCTACCTCGTGCCGACGGTCAATCCGGACGGCCGGGATTTCTGGCTGCACGACAGTGACGGCGCCAGATCGTCGCGCACGGGCTCGGCGCCGACGGACAACGACCGGGACGGCGTCGCCGACGAGGACGATTGCGACGACCTCAACGGCGACGGCGTCATCACCATGATGCGGATCAAGGATCCGCAGGGCCGATACAAGCCGCACCCGGACTATCCGGAGTATCTGATGGTCCGGGCCAAGCCCGATGAAACCGGGGAATACACCCTGCTCGGCCGAGAGGGCATCGACAACGACGGCGACGGCCGGGTGAACGAGGACGGCCGCGGCGGCTACGATATGAATCGCAACTGGGGACACGACTGGCAGCCGACGTACATTCAGTACGGCGCGAAGGACTACCCGTTCTCGCAGCCGGAGACGCGGGCCGTGGCCCGCTTCGTGCTCGCCCACCCCAACATCGCGGCGGCGCAGGCCTACCACAACTCCGGCGGCATGATCCTGCGCGGCCCCGGCCACGAAGGCGGCGCGATGAAGAACGCCGATGAGCGACTCCTGGAGATCATCGGACAACGGGGCGAGCGCATTCTGCCGTACTATCGCTCGATCATCTCGTGGAAGGACCTATACGTCACATGGGGCGACGAGGACACTTGGCTCTACGGCGGCCGGGGCATCCTCGCCTTCACCAACGAATTGTGGACGCGAAAGAACCTGTACAAGACGGACCGCTATCCCTCGGACGAAGAGGAGGCGGAATTCGTGGAGCACATTCTCCTCGGCGACGGCTTCGTGGCCTGGGAGCCGTACGACCATCCCACGTACGGCCGAATCGAGATTGGCGGGCGCAAGAAGGAATGGGGGCGCGTGCCGCCTTCATTTCTGCTCGAAGAGGAGTTGCATCGCAACATGGCGTTCACGCTTTACCACGCGGGAACGATGCCGCTGCTGCGGATCGGCGACGTGGGCGTGGAGGCGCTCGGGCAGAAGTTGTTCAAGGTGTGGGTAACCATTGAGAATCAGCGGCTGATCCCCACGCGGACAGCCTGGGATGTGGAGCACCATATCAGCCCGCCGGACGTCGTTTCCATCCAGGGCGAGCACATCCAGGCCGTATCCGCCGGACGCATCACCGACCGATTCTTCAAAAAGGTCGAAGCGGCCGAATCCCGCCCGGAGCGGGTGGAATTGGACTCTGTTGGCGGCATGGACGCGGCCCGCGTGCAGTTCGTCGTCAAAGGAACGGGCGACTTCACGATCACTGTTGACTCCGCCAAAGGCGGCCTGCTCCGCAAAAACGGCTCTTTGCCCGCTAAGTAATTAAATCGTAGAACGCCAATATTCTCTTGCGTTTCTTCCGATTCGCAGTTATCATCCTCCGATGATTACTTACAAGCACGTTTTGGCGTTGAATCCCTATTTTGGTGATTCGACAGCCGCAATGGGGGTTTTTCCTCCGACCGGTCTGGAGTACATCGCGGCAAGCACGAAGGACCTGGTCGGCAAGGTAACCCTGCTGGATCTCCGCTACGAGAGGGCCTATCAGGACCTGGACGCTCTCTGTGCGTTCATTCGGGCCGAGGTGGACTTGGTCTGCATCAGCGTCCGGTGGCACGCGCAGTACAAGAAGGTCTGCGAGTTCATCTCGCAACTGCCCGCCGAGGTTACTACGGTTGTCGGGGGCTACCAGGCGACGCTGGAAGTCGAGGATCTGTTCGATCGCTGCCCGAACGTCGATATGGTCGTGCGAGGCGAAGGCGAGGAGATCATCCGACAGGTCGTTACGGGCGTCCCCCGGAACGAAATCCGCGGGCTCTCGTATCGCGAGAACGGCAAGATCGTTCACAATGAGAACCAAGCCCTGCCGAACATCGCACACCTCGCGTATCCCGACCGGTCGTTGAGAAGGCACGACTACTACTGGTCGCACTACGGCATTCAGCTCAGCGGACGTACGTTCGATACAGTGCTGACGACGCGGGGCTGCCCGTTCAAATGCAAGTTCTGTACCTTCAGTCTCAATCCGCTGGGGCAGAAGAGAGAGTACACGGAGCGGCCCGTCGAGTCGGTCATCGACGAGTTAAAGACGATCACGGCCGACGTCGTGCTCTTCAGCGATGACAACATGTTCACGAACCCGAAGCGCGCCGAACGGCTCTGCGATCTCATTATCGAGAACGGGATCAAGAAGACCTTCGTCGTCCAGGCCCGGATCGACGTCGCCCGGCATCGGCGGCTGCTCGACAAGGCCCAGAAGGCGGGCTTCAAGGTGTTCCTCATCGGCGTGGAGTCGCCGCACGACCGAATCCTCGAGCAACTCCAGAAGGGCATCACGCAGCAACAAATCCGGGAGTCGCTGGCCATCCTGAGGCAATACAATTTCTACCTGCACGGATACTTCATCTACGGCAACATCGGCGAGACGGAAGAGGAGATGCTCTACATCCCCAAATTCGCCAGGGAGATCGGTCTGGATTCCATCAGTTTCCAGAAGCTCCGCGTCGAGAAGTTCTCGCCCGTGAAGGAGATCGTGGACGCGACCCCGGGCTACTACTATCACCACATCGGCGGGCCCGTGTATTCGGACCAGTATGGGCGCATGGAACTGAAGCGCATCCGCAACTGCATCCGTTCCGATTTCTACAATCCGAGGCAACTGCTGCGCACCGCAGACAAGGCCCGGCGAATCGGGCTGGTCGACGGGCGCGACCTTACCGGTGCATTCTTCAAACTGCCCGTTCTTCTCGGCAAGTTCGCCTGGAACCACGCGAAGGAGAAGAGGAAGAAGAACCGCACCCGCCGCCTTCGCGTATCGAACAGCCCGGGACAGGCGGATGGATTAGTGGCGCAAGGCTAATGTATCGGCGTTTCCCTTGACCGGGTCCCTCATGCCCCAAGAGGAAGAACTACTCTTGAGGATACTCGCGGATGTCCGCCCTTCGGAAGTCGCAGAGGGCGTGTATCTCTTCGCCCAGACCGAGCCGAATCAGGAATCGGTGTTCGTTGCAGCGAGAGAACTGATTGAGCGAAGGCGCGCGAAAAAGGTACTGATCTCTGATTGCAGTCCCAAGAGCGGATACATCGGCGCGGCCGCGTATCGCCGGGCGATGGCCCAGTTCGGCATCTCCACGAGTGTGATCGAGGAGGTGCCGATGGAACCGACGGAGATCCTGCACACGCTCATTGAATCGGAGAAGGTCGTGCGCTTCGCGAAAGCACAGGGTTATCAGCGGCTGATCGTTACATCCGCGCCGTTCCACCAGGAGCGAGCGTTCATGACGGTTGTCACCGTGGCGATGCGTGAATACCCGTCACTGAAGGTCTACAGCTATCCGGGCGCCCCGCAGCCGTGGGACGAGGCCGTGACCCATTCGCAGGGCCGGCTCCGGGGCACGCGAGCGGAACTGATCGCCGAGGAACAGAAGCGCATCGAGAGCTACACGGCCCAGGGCGATCTGGCCCCGCGGGCCAAGATCCTGGAATACCTCCACACGCGGGACTGACGAGAGCCGCTGTGGCAGACAGTGCTCCCAGCTCCTCAGGCTTCGTGTCCGCACCTTCGTCGCGTAGCCCCTGTGCTCGTCCGAACTCTCCTCTGCCCCCTTCAGAAGTGAGCTATCGCAAGAAGACCGGCCTTGCTTTCGGCCCTCTCGTAGGGTATACTCGTCACTGAGAATGATCGTATCTGGGTGCAGAATGAGGATCGTGTCTCCCGCACCTGAATGGTTCGGAGGCCAGATCTCATTTCGTCTGGCGACACCCGATTCGGACAGAGGGCGATCGGCAGGGTTCGGCCCCCAGAGTCACAGCCGTGAACGCGTCAGACCCGGGAGGGGTTCGGTCGATAGCTACGAACGGTTCATTTCGCTCATCACTCTTCTTGGAAGGAGGATCACCATGAAACAGCCCGTCTCGCAATTCTGCGCCGTCGCAGTTGTCCTGGTTCTGGGGTATACGGCCGTGGCCGCACCGCCCGGACTGGTCGGCTATTGGACGTTCGACGAGGGCGAGGGCCAGACCGCGTTCGACTCCTCGGGCAACGGCCTCGACGGCACCCTCAACGGCCCGCAGTGGGTCGCCGGCCAGCTCGGCGGCGCCCTGGATTTCGACGGCAGCGGAGACTCCGTGGAAATCCCTCATGATCCGCTTCTTTCCATCACGAGCGAAATCACCATCGCGGCCTGGACCAATATGAGGGCAAACGCCGGCGGGGAAATGGCGATTGTCAGCAAGGGCGGATGGGGAGCAAACGACCTGCCCTATGAACTGACGGAGACGGCCGGGGACGTGATCTTCTGGCAGTTCTACGATGACGCAGGCAGAGACACCTGCGCTCCTGATTCGCCGCCCGTGGATGAGTGGCACCATATTGCCGGAACCTATGATGGGGCGATCTTCAAGTGTTACGTGGATGGAGAGTTGGGGGATGAGTGGGAATATGTCGGAACGATGCCGGAGAACACAGCCTCCGTCACCATCGGACAAAGAAGCAGGGGCGGAACCTTCTTCAACGGCATGATTGACGACGTGGCCATCTATAATCGCGCCCTGAGCGAAGAAGAGATCCAATCGGTGATGGCGGGACATCTGATCGACAATCCGCTCGCGTATAGTCCCAGCCCTCGTGATGGCGGCATGATCGATCAGAAACTGGCCAATTTGACCTGGCAACCCGGGCAGTTCGCCGTCTTGCATGAGGTCTATTTCGGCGAAAGCCTTGATGAGGTCCTTGCGGCCACTGGCGACGACTCGAACGTCTTCGTCGACAGACGGGCTGTCGAGTTGCTGTCGGTCGGTACGACCGACGGGCCTTATCCCGACGGTCTCGAAAACGGCAAGACCTACTACTGGCGCGTGGACGAGGTCAACGACGCCCATCCCGACAGCCCCTGGAAGGGCAACGTCTGGAGCTTCCGGGTCCGGCCTTTGACGGCCTTCAAGCCCTATCCCGCCGATGGGATGAAGCACGTCGATCCCAACCAGGACCTGAGCTGGGAGCCGGGCGTGAGCTTCATCTTCCACTACGTCCACTTCGGAGAGAGCTTCGATCAGGTGAGCAACGCCCCCGCTCCCACCGGCTGGCCGACGGTTGACGCGACACATGAGCCCGGGCCCCTGAAACTCGATACGACCTACTACTGGCGGATCGACGAGTTTCTCGGGGCCGTGACGCATGTCGGCGAGGTCTGGAGCTTCACCACGCGCGACGCTGGCGGCGGCGCCAAGGCAGAGTACTTCGATGGAACGGACCTCGCCGGCGACCCCGTCCTGACGCAAGTCGAAGGCTCGATCGATCATTCCTGGGGCAGTGGCGAAGTCGCGGCCGGTCTGGTGGACAGCGTGTCCGCCCGCTGGACGGCCAACCTCCAGGTCCCGTTCACCGAGACCTACCGGCTCATCACGACCAGCGACGACGGCGTCCGGCTCTGGCTCGACGGCCTGCCGGTCATCGATAACTGGACCGACCACGGCACGACCGACAACACCGCAACGGTCGAGATGGTCGCCGGCCAGATCTACTCGATTCGCATGGAGTGGTACGAGAACGGGGGCGGGGCCGTAGCGCAGTTATCCTGGGCGAGTCCGTCGCTTCCGCGCCAGATCGTCCCGCAGGGATGGCTGCAACTGCCGCTCTGGGCGACGGGCCCGTCGCCGGCCCACGGCGCACCTCACGCAGTCCAGACACCTGTGCTCCAGTGGATCGCCGGCGATGAGGCGACGCACCACGATATCTACTTCGGCGAGGACGCCGAGGCGGTGGCCAATGCAGACCCGACGACTGCCGGCATCTATCAAGAGCGACAGGCAGTGGGCGCGACCAGCTACGATCCCGGCGCCCTGGAATGGGGCAAGACCTATTACTGGCGCGTCGATGAAATCAACGAAGGTAATCCCGCCAGTCCGTGGAAAGGCGCCGTCTGGAGCTTCACGACGGCCGACTTCCTCGTGATCGACGACTTCGAGAGCTACACCGACGACTACGAAGCTGGCCAGGCCATCTGGCAAACGTGGATCGACGGCCTGGAAAACGGCACCGGTTCGTACGTCGGCTATCAGGTCGCGACGCTCGGGACCTTCGGCGAGCGGAAGATCATCCACGGCGGCCGCCAGTCCATGCCGCTGGAGTATGACAATACAGGCAGCCCCTATTACTCTGAGATCAGCCGAACCTGGACGACAGCGCAGAACTGGACCGTCAGCGGCGTTGACACCGTGACCCTGTACTTCCGTGGCAAGCCCGGCAACGCGACGGATCCGCTGTATGTCGCGCTGGAGGACAGCACAAACAACAGCGCCGTCGTTGTCCATCCGGATCCCGAGGCGGTGCTCAGCACGGCGTGGACGGCCTGGCGGATTCCGCTGAGCGACTTCGTCGGCGTGAACGCCACCCGCATCAAGACGATCTACATGGGCTTCGGAGACCGCAAAGCCCCGACAGCAGGCGGCGACGGCCAGATCTATATCGACGACATCCGGGTGACCAAGTCCGCGCCTCAGTGACAAACGGCGGAACAATACGGCGGCAGCGGCAAAGCCTTCCGGCCTTGCCGCTGCTGCCGGTATATTGATGTCATGCCATGAGCTTTTTGAGCAGAGCGCGCTGGAAGTGAAGCCGGTTCTCGGCCTGGTCGAACATGATCGAGCTGGCGCTCTCCGCGACCCCGTCGGTGATCTCGTAGCCGCGATAGGCCGGCAGGCAATGCATGATCTTCACATGCTCCGGCGCAGCGGCGACGAGATCGGCATTGACCGCAAAGCCCTCGAAGTCCTTCCGGCGCTTCTCCTTCTCGCTCTCCTGGCCCATGCTGACCCAGGTGTCTGTGTAGATGATGTCCGCCTCGGCGACGGCGGCGTACGCGTCGGCGGTCTGGCCCGTGCAGCCCGGCGCCAGCGCGTTAGCCTTCTCGATCGTCGGGCCGTCGAGCTCGTAGCCGTGCGGGGACGCGACGACCAGCTTCATCTTGAGCTTGCCGGCGGCGTAGGCCAACGAGCGAGCGACGTTGTTGCCATCGCCGATGAAGGCGATCTGAATCCCCTCGAGCCGGCCACAGTGCTCTTTGATGGTCAGACAGTCCGCCATCGCCTGACACGGGTGCGACCAGTCGGTCAATGCGTTGATCACGGGGACATCCGCGTACTCAGCCAAGTCGAGCACCGTCTTGTGCTCGAACGTACGGGCCATGATGCCCTGGACGTAGCGGCTCAGGACGCGGGCAATATCCTTGAGGGGCTCGCGCTTGCCGATGCCGCCGATGTCCTCGGGCTTCACGTAGATCGGGCTACCACCCAGGTCGGTCATGGCTACCTGGAAGCTGATCCTCGTGCGCAGGCTCGGCTTCTCGAAAAGCATGGCGAGCGTCTTGCCGGCCAGACACAAATCGCGCCCGCCGGACTTGGTGTATGCCTTCAGGGAGCTGCTTTCATCCAGCAGCTCGTTCAGTTCCTGCGAGGAACATTCACTGATCGCAACGAAGTCCTTCATGATCGACCCTCCGAGAGAACGCCGTCGAAGATGTCCACTGCCTCGTCGATCTGCTCAGCCGTCACGATCATCGGCGGCATGAAGCGAATCACCGTGTCATGAGTGCAATTGATCCTTAGCCCTTTGTCCAGGCACTTGCTGACGATCTCTGCGCCCGGCCGGGTGAGTTGGATGCCGATCATCAGGCCCACGCCGCGGACGTGGTCGATGACGGAATGCTTTTCCTTGAGCGAGCGCAGCTTGTCCTGCGCGTACTGCCCCATCTCCACGGCGTTCTGCAGCAGGTTTTCTTCCTCGATCGCCTCGACGGTGGCAACGCCGGCGGCGCAGGCGAGGCAGTTGCCGCCGAAAGTGGAGGCGTGCTTGCCCGGCACCAGGGAGGCAGCGACCTCCTCGGTGGCCATCATCGCCCCGATGGCGACGCCTCCGGCGAGGGCTTTGGCCATCGTGATGATGTCCGGCTCGATGTCGAAGTGCTGATAGCCGAACCATTTGCCGGTCCGGCCGACACCTGTCTGCACCTCGTCGAGAATCATCAGCGCCCCCTTCTCGTCGCAGAGCCGACGAATGGACTGGAGGAATTCGGGCGTCGCGACGTTGATGCCGCCTTCGCCCTGGATCGGCTCGACCAGCACGGCCGCCACCTCATCCGTGAACGCCGATTCCAGCGCGTCGATGTCATTGAACGGGATGTAGACAAAGCCCGGCAGCAGCGGCAGGAAGCCCTCATGGTACTTCGGCTGGGCCGTAGCCGTGACGGTGGCGAACGTCCGCCCGTGGAAGCTGCCCTCGCAGGTGATGAACTTGTACTTGCCCTGCGCCGTGTGCAGCCGGGCGAGTTTCAGTGCTCCCTCGTTGGCCTCGGCGCCGCTGTTGCAGAAGAAGCATTTGCCGCCGAAGGCCCGCTCGCTGAGCATCTGCGCCAGGCGGCCCTGCGGCTCGGAGTAAAACGTATTGTCGATGTGGATCAGCTCGCCAACTTGCCGGCGGACTGCCTCCACCACCTTCGGGTGGCAGTGGCCGATGCCGCTGACGGCCCAGCCGGGGAACATGTCCAGGATCTTGTTGCCGTCGGCGTCCCAGAGATAGCAGCCCTCACCCTTGACCATGACCCGCGGCAGCCGGCCGTAGTTGGCGATCACGTGCTTGTTGAACAATTCGATGGTCTCTTGTGTCGTCATGATTATCCTCTCACGATCATTTGCTCGATTCGGTTGCTGTGGTTGCGTCACATCGCGGAAGCCCGTCGCCTCAGCGGCCCCCTGGGCCCTTGCCCAAGGGCGTATCCCTCCCGTCGGCGCTCACGCTCACCAAGAATGTGAAACCAAAATGAAACGCTTGTGACTGTCACCATTGCACCTTTACGAGGTTGGGTACGGCATGGGCGTCTCAGCCCCTGATGATCTCGGTGCCGATGCCCCTTTCGGTGTAGATTTCGAGCAGCAGCGAATGGGCAATCCGGCCGTCAATGATATGGGCCTTCCTGACGCCAGCCTCCAGCGCGGTCAGGCACGCCTCGACCTTGGGAAACATCGCGTCGGTGATGATGCCGGCATCGATCATCTCCTTGATCTGGGCTTCGTCGAGGCTCGAGATCCAGCTTTCCGGGTCGTTGATATCGCGGCGG
>Ga0207752_1001553_pt1 | contig 10333 bp, 7 predicted proteins | sample Pon2CUnioCityCA_6_FD_187272 | JGI IMG/M metagenome (GOLD analysis project Ga0207752, IMG submission 187272) | Marine sediment microbial community from Union City, CA, USA - Pond 2C Sediment 2 (SPAdes) | ecosystem: Environmental > Aquatic > Marine > Intertidal zone > Salt pond sediment ... | reverse complement strand
ATACTGTGGGACAAGAGCTTCCCCCTCGGGTATGGTTATCGACGGATGATCTTGACGCCACTTCTCCAGCTGATTTACCCACTCGATGTGGTTCCGGGTCACCAGTTCCTTGTTGAGTTCCCTCAGCACGTTCTTAACGTCCCCGACGATGGGCACATCCACCCTCAGGTTCTTGCCGATCTCGGCAGGGTCTATGTCTATGTGGACTATGCGCGCCTTGGGGGCGAAGCCACTGACCCTGGCGGTAGCCCGATCATCGAACCTCATGCCTATGGCGATAATCAAGTCTGCTTCGTCCACCGCCATGTTGGCATAAGCCATGCCGTGCATCCCGAGCATGCCCAGGCTGAGCATGTGATTCTCGGGGAACGACCCGATCCCCAGCAGGGTGGTGATGACCGGAATCTGGGCCTTTTCGGCCAGTTCCCGGAGCTCTTCATGGGCCCTGGAGATTATGGCGCCTCTGCCAGCGATAATAACCGGCCGCTGTGCCTGGTTGACGATGGCGGCCGCCTTCTTCACCTGGGCCGGATGTCCCCTGAGTATCGGTTTGTAGCCGGGGAGATCCACCTTGGCCGGGTAGTAGAACTCGGCCTGTTCCACAAAAACGTCACGGGGTATGTCGATAAGGACGGGGCCGGGTCTGCCCGTGGTGGCAATATGGAAGGCCTCTTTCATAACCTTCGCCAATTCATCGGCGCTCGTTACCACGTGGTTATGCTTGGTAATGGGCAAAGTAATACCGGTGATGTCTATTTCCTGAAAAGCATCCTTGCCAATGAAAGGCCGCGCCACCTGGCCGGTCAGAGCAATGACCGGCGAGGAGTCCAGTTGAGCATTGGCTATACCTGTAACCAGATTTGTCGCCCCCGGACCTGACGTTGCACAGCAGACGCCGGCCTTGCCGGTAACTCTGGCATACCCGTCGGCAGCATGAGCCGCCCCCTGTTCATGACGGACCAGCACGTGCCTCAGCTGCGGATACTGGGACAGCGTGTCGTAAAACGGGAGAACCGAACCCCCGGGGAAACCGAATATTACTTCGACCCCCTCCCTCACCAGACTCTCACAAATAATCTGTGCGCCCGTCAGATTCATATTCTCTCCCGCTCCATCTCTATGCCTGAAACACTGCCCCTGTGCTGGCTGAACTCACCATCTGGGAATAGCGCTTCAGATAGCCCGAAGTCACCTTGGGTTCAAAGGGAGGCAAGTGTGCCAGCCGGTCCTTGATCTCGGCGTCAGACAGTTCTACGTCGAGTGTACGCTTGGGAATATTTATGCGTATTATATCACCGTCTCTCAGGGCTGCAATAGGACCACCGGCGGCTGCTTCCGGCGAGACATGTCCGATAGCTGCTCCGCGGGTGGCTCCGGAGAAGCGACCGTCAGTGATCAGGGCCACCTTACTGTCCATGCCCATGCCACTGAGCATGGAAGTGGGGGTCAGCATCTCCGGCATACCGGGGCCGCCCCTGGGCCCTTCGTAGCGCAGCACTACCACCTCTCCGGCCTTGATCTTCCGTTTCATGATGGCCCGGGTAGCTTCGGCTTCGGAATTAAAAACGCGCGCCGGCCCCCGGTGGGAAAGCATCTCCGGCATGACCGCCGCGCTCTTCACTACGGCTCCCTCGGGAGCCAGATTGCCGAAGAGGACCGAGAGTCCGCCCCTGGCTGAGTACGGCTTGGAGCGGGGATGGATGACGTCCCTGTTGCGATTGACAGCATCGGCCAGCTCTGCTTCGAGGCTCCGCCCGGAAACCCGTTTCACCCGGCTCTTCAACAGATCGCCTACCTCTTTCATCAGCGCCGGTACTCCGCCTGCCAGGTCGAGGTCCTCGATACGATATTCGCTGGCCGGGCTCAGCTTGCACAAGTGAGGCGTCTTGCGGCTGATTCTGTCGATCGCAGAGAGCGGAAAATCCACGCCCGCTTCGTGACCCAGGGCCACCAGGTGAAGGATAGAATTAGTGCTGCCCCCCATGGCCATATCCACCACGAAGGCGTTGTACAGTGCGTCCTTGGTAATCACGTCACGCGGGCACACCCCCTCTTTGATAAGCCGCATTATGCTCCGGCCCGCTTCTCTGGCTAGATGGACCCGCCTGGAGTCCACCGCCGGGATAGCCCCGTTGCCGGGCAGAGCCATTCCCAGGGCCTCCGTCAAGCAGTTCATAGTGTTGGCGGTGAACATCCCGGCGCAACTGCCGCAGCCGGGACAGGCTGCCTTTTCCAGTGCTTCCAGCTCAGCCGGTGTGATCTGCTTCCGGGCGATCTGCCCCACGGCCATGAAGACGGAGTTCAGATCCACCGGTTGGTCCCCCATCCTGCCTGCCATCATAGGGCCTCCGCTGACGAAGATGGAGGGAATGTTCAATCGCACGGCTGCCATGAGCATGCCGGGTATGACCTTGTCGCAATTCGGGATAAATACCAGTCCGTCGAAAGCATGTGACTGGACCAGGATTTCCACCGAGTCGGCTATCAATTCGCGGCTGGGAAGGCTGAATCTCATGCCCGGATGATTCATAGCTATGCCGTCGCACACCACTATGGTGTTGACCTCGAAAGGCGTGCACCCGGCTTGCCTCACACCGCTCTTCACAGCGTCGGCGATACCGCGCAAGTGAATGTGTCCCGGCACTATCTCGCTGAAGCTGTTGATTACACCCACGAACGGACGCTGGAGATCGTCATCGCTGCAGCCCACGGCTCTCAGCAGCGACCGGTGCGGGGCTCGCTCCACACCCTGTTTCACAATATCGCTTCTCATGCCGGACCTCCTTGATTCCTGTTCACAAGTGGCTAATATGATAAACACAATGCTTATTGTTTGCAAAGAGGGGACCGTTTGCCTTTGATCCATATCAAGGCTAGAATCTGTTATGTAAATATGCATCGCCAGGGGCTAGTCTCTCGGAGCTAGCCCTGGTTGTGTTGGAATGTAGACGTGCCCGAGCTATCGTGCCTGTTTGAAGCTATACGCCAACTGCCGTCCTTCGGAGACCTGGTGAGCACTATCCGCAGCCGGGGGGAAGCTCTGTCGACGCACGTCCACCACGCGGCTCAGCCCTATTTTGTCTCCGCCATATACCGCGAACTCGGTCTGCCAGTGCTGCTGGTTCTGCCGACAGAGGCGGAAGCGGTTTCCTTCCACGAACAACTTCCGGTCTGGCTGGGCGGCTCATCGGATGTTCATCTCTTCCCTAAGCCGGACACTCTGACGTATGAGGAATCCCCTCTGGACCCATACGTCGAGCAACAGAGGCTCCGGGTCATGTCCATCCTGTCGCATTCACATCGGGCTTCGCCGGAGCCGGACCGACCCGCTCCTCTGGTGGTGTCTTCAGCACTGGCCCTGGCCCGCAAAATAGCCGCTCTGAGTGAGCTTGCCGCCGCGTCACAGATAATATCGGTAGGCATGACCATCAGCCCCGCCTCGCTGCTGCCACGCTGGACTTCCCGCGGATACCGCCGGGAAGCCACTGTAGAAGCACCAGGCACCATAAGCGTCCACGGCGGCAACATCGATATTTTCCCGCTCAACGGCGCTGATCCGGTCAGGATCGAATTTGTGGGTAACCGGGTCGAGAGCATCCGGTTTTTCGACCCGCGGACGCAACGGTCAACGCAGCGCGCGTCAGAGGTGGAGATAGCGGCCACTGGAACCGCTCCGGTGGATTCCCTGCTGAGCTACCTGCCTGAAGACTCCCTGGTTATCCTGCTGGACATGAGCTCCATCGAAGCCTCGCTGCGGGAGATAGATGACCAGACAGACAAGGCGCTTCAATCCGCCAGCGTAGATGATGGACTTCACCAGCACATTGCGCCCCACTTCAACTTTGAGGAACTGACCGGGGAATTGGAGAAGGTCCCCCGCAGGCTCCATGTCACCCGATGGGCCTCAGACGGCCCTGAGACAAAGACTTTCCCTTTCACCTCGGCTCCCGGATACCCGGGGCAACAAAGGCAGTTACTGAACGAAATCAAGAGCCTGAAAGACGCCGGCAGAAGGACAGTCATCGTCTCGCAGCAGGCCTCCAGGCTGAGCGAAATACTCCAGGAAGAAGGTCTGCCGGTTTCTCCCGTGACCGCCATCAAGTGTCTGCCACCCGCCGGTTCTCTGGCTCTCGTACACGGGTCGCTTCCAGAAGGATGGGCCCTGGGCAGCGACCTGGTCCTGATTACCGACGCCGAGGTTTTCGGCTTCGTCAAGCAGGCCAGAAGAGTCAGGGCCCGAACAGGGGCAGACAGGAACATCCTGATGCACCTCTCACCGGGTGACTACGCCGTCCATGTCGATCACGGCATCGCCCGTTTCAAAGGAATGAATAAGTTGAAGCTGAACGAGGTGGAAAGAGAGTACCTGGCTCTGGAATATTCCGGCGGGGACATGCTGTATGTTCCTGTAGATCAGGCCGACCGTGTGAGCCGCTACACCGGTTCAGCAGGCACGCCGGCGGTCAACCGGCTGGGTACCCAGGAGTGGAACCGCACTAAACAGAGGGCCCGGGAATCGGCCAAGCATATGGCGGAGGAACTTCTCTCCCTCTACGCTTCCAGACAGGTCGTTTCCGGTTTTTCCTTCGCTCCTGACACTCTCTGGCAACAGGAACTGGAAGCGTCCTTTGCCTACGTGGAAACGTATGACCAGGCGGAGGCCGTGGCCCAGGTCAAGGCGGACATGGAGAAGGTGTCCCCCATGGACCGGCTCATCTGCGGAGACGTGGGATACGGCAAGACAGAGATCGCTCTTCGGGCCGCTTTCAAGGCCATTATGGATGCAAAACAGGTGGCTATATTGGTACCTACCACTGTGCTGGCTCAGCAGCATTTCAATACCTTCACCGAGAGGCTGGCGGCCTTTCCCCTGAAAGTAGAGATGCTCAGCCGCTTTCGCTCCGACAGGGAGCAGAGGGAGGTGATCGAAGGCCTCAAAGAAGGTACGGTGGATATCTGCATCGGCACCCATCGCTTGCTCCAGAAAGACGTGGCCTTCAAGAGGCTGGGGCTCGTAATCATCGACGAGGAGCAGAGATTCGGTGTGGCCCACAAGGAACGGCTGAAACAGATGAGGAAAGAGGTGGACGTTCTCACGCTGACCGCCACCCCCATTCCCCGTACGCTCCACATGGCTATGGTCGGAGTCCGCGATATGAGTACTTTGGAGACTCCTCCGGAGGAGCGTTTCCCCATCAGAACCTGCGTTTCCGAGTTCAACGAAGCTTTGATTCGCGAAGCCATAGTCCGCGAAATGGAGCGGAACGGCCAGGTGTTCCTGGTCCACAACCGCGTTCACAGTATAGGCACGATGGCCCGTCGGCTGGCAGAGATCGTCCCCGAGGCGCGGGTGTCAGTGGCGCACGGCCAGATGGACGAGGACGAGCTGGAATGCGCCATGGTGGATTTCTACCAGGGCAAGGTGGATGTCCTCCTCTGTACCACCATCATAGAGTCCGGTCTGGACATCCCCAATGCCAACACCCTGATCATCAACGACGCTGACAAGCTGGGACTGGCGCAACTGTATCAGTTGAGAGGAAGGATAGGCCGGGGCAATCAGAGGGCCTATGCCTACTTTCTGTATGGAAAGGGGAAACGGTTGACGGAGGCCGCGGAGAAGCGACTCCAGACCATTTTCGAGGCCAGCGAGCTGGGCGCCGGCTTCCGTATCGCCATGAAAGACCTGGAGATCCGCGGTGCCGGAAACCTGCTGGGGCCGGAGCAGAGCGGGTATATCGCAGCGGTGGGTTTTGAACTGTACTGCCAGCTGCTGACGGAAGCGGTGGCAGAGCTAAAGCCGGGCAAGAGCGGCCATGCTGAAGACACTGACTTCGCCGGGCAGCTGCCGACGGTGGAACTCCCTCTCTCTGCTTATCTTCCGGAACATTACATCGGCGATCTGAACACCAGGCTATCGGTATATCAGAGGCTGGCCCGGGCGAGGTCCGAAAAAGAAGTGCAGCGCATAGAAGAAGAACTCGGGGACCGCTTCGGAAGGCCGCCGAAACAGGTCGAGAACTTGCTCTATGTCATGAAGATGAGGCTGCTCTGCGCCGTAACCGGTGTAGACTCCATATCCAGAGAGGACGGCCAGCTGGTTCTGAGGTTCATAGACTCATGGCCGCTGAACCGTCGCCGGTTGGAACCGTTGCCCCGAGGCGTAAGTAAGGGACCGACCCAGTTGCGCATCGACCTGAATCAATTGAGAGAGCAGTGGCGGCCAGTGCTGGACCAGACCGTGGCCATCCTGCAGCGCTCCAAAGAGATAGCCGCGTCCGGCCAGAGGTGAAGGCCGGGAACAGAGAAGCCGCCGCGGTTGCCCGCCCTGAGCGCAGTGGTTAGCTCCGACACTGGTTTTCCGCTATACTTTAGGCCAGTCGAAAGTGAAATGCTGGGTAGACTACATCAGTCCAGAAAGTTGTTTGACCGGCTTCACTGCTATATCTGGCAGGGAAGAGGCAACAACGGCAACACCTATCTCCTGACCAACGTATTGCGAGGCGGTCGCCCTCACGTGATGATCGATCCCGGTTTCATCATAAACGAGATGCGCGAACACTGCTTTGACTCGCTGGAGAAGGCCATGGAAGAGGACGGTCTCAAGACCGGGGACATAGGCCTGATCATCAATACCCACACCCATCCCGACCACTGTCAGGCCACCGAGACCATAGTGCAGAAAAGCACCCGGAAGCCATCTAACGGAAAAGTGAGCCGGACCCTGGTGGCGCTGTCCAAGGAAGAAGACGACTACTATCGGCTGGTGGGAGAGAGAATGTTCGGGATGTTCGGCCAGAAAGCGGCCAGGCTGGACCCGTTCTTCTGCCTTGCTGAGGGTGATCTAACCCTGGGCCGGGACGAGCAGAAGGTCAACCTGCAGGTCTTTCTTACCCCCGGGCACTCCCCGGGCTCCATATGTCTCTATTGGGTAGAACGGAAAGTGCTCATCACGGGCGATCTCCTCTTCTTCGGGGGAGTGGGCCGGACGGATTTCCCCGGCGGAAGCCTCACCACTCTGAAGCAGAGCATTGAGAAGCTGTCTTCTCTGGATGTAGAGTACCTGCTGCCGGGTCACTCCACCGAATACGGCAGCATCATCGAAGGCAAAGACAAGGTGGAGCGCAACTTCATGGCGGTGAAGTTGATTATATAGCCGACACCGGCCACATGTCCTCGATTTCACCCGAAATAGGCCGTCAGTAATGTTTTCCATTCGACAGGCCGCACCAGAATCCATACAATATGCCATCAGAATTCCAGAGGACGTCATTTCCTGAATAGACTTCAACAGTGATGGTACAATAGTTATGACAACTTTGTTTGTAATGCCAATAGGTTCGCCAGCCGGCCTGGAATGATCATCTGAAGAACACCTTCGGATTGGAGTGAGGTAATCACATAGACCCGGACGAAAGAATACAGCGCGCCATCAAAGAAACGGAACTGATCCGGCCACCCAAGCAGAAGCTGGCCACCTTCGGCGTGACCGACATCTATTATTATCTTCTGACCAAGCCTGTCTACAGCGAACTGGACGAGAGTCTTAATGAGACGGTGGTCAGGGAGGGGCGGGTCATCGCCGAGAGGCCCCAGATCGTCACTCCTTACTATCTGCGCAACCTGTTCGAGGGATTCGAGCATGGCAAAGAGTATGCCGAGTATATGCTGCGCAACTATGGTCCCAACGAGCCCGGGCTGCTGTACCGCTACCGTAATGAACCGGCGGAAATGAACATCTCATCGATTTCCCTCGAATCGGTGATAGACAACATCAATCGCAAAATAGACCAGGACCACAACAGCCTGGCGGCCATAATACGGGGAATAGACGAGCTTTGGGATATCTCTCTGATGAAATTCATTCATGACTTGACGCGTCAGTCCGTCAGCAGCAACGTGATGGAGTTGGGCATGCGGGGTCTCCTCGACCTGGATTCCAGCGGCATTCCCCGGCACACCCGGTTTCAGATAGAGCAACTATTCGCTGAAGCCATGCACGAGAAAGCCAAAGTCCACCAGCTGGAGGCGGAACTCCTTAGATGGGGAGTCTTCCACGAGTACGAGGACAGGTTTCTCGATCTATTCCGGAAGTAGACTGGCCAATCCCGGCCATGAAGTGTATTATCCGCTAAGTCTGACCAAGGCAAGGAGTTCGGAATGAGGCGAGAAGAAAGTGCTTATGTAGCTTTTGGGCAGTACTGGCTGCAGGCCAGGCACCAGGAGACCTCCCGTCTCTGGCTCACCAATGTCATGGCCCTTGTTTTCGCGCTGCTGCTGGCCATGATCGCCTGGCAGGGACTGGTCTACTGGTATATGGCCGCCTTCGGCCTGTCCCTATCCCTGTTTGGCTTCTTTGTGAATCATGCCATGAGGGTGCTCGGTGTGCGCTACGGCAGGGTGGCCGCCGCCCTCATGGACGCTGAACTGGGCATGGGAGATTACCGCCGCTTCATCGAAGGGGGCGACAAAACGGGTTTCCAGGGAGCCTGGGAGAACCTGTGGAGCCTCCACATGGCGTTCGTGCTGTTCTACTGCTTTGGTATAGCCGGCTGGTCCGCGCTCCTGACCATGACCCAGAACACCCCTCTGTGGTTCACTGTTTTTGTCTTTGCCCTGATGATAGTGGTCTCCCTGGTCTTTTACTTCGCTATTCTATGGCCCCGCGAGAGACAGGCAGAGACCGAGTCTCTGGCTTCCGTGAAGCGCCAGGAACGGCAGAAGAAGAAGTCATCCGGACCGTCCGCATGACAGGCAGGCTCCCGAAGGCCGCTCTCCGGGAAAGTTAGCGCAAGGAAGGATTTCTGGCCACCGAGAGAAAGACCCCTGCCCGCCGGTTTCTTAAGGCTATAGCCCTGGCCCTCATGATGGCGCTTCTCCTGGGCGTTGTGGGAGCCGTCATCGCCGAACAAGGGAGCGAAGGCGGCCTGCTGGCCATCTTCTTCTTCGTTGGGCTGATCACTTTCACCTTCCTGCTGCTTAAGGTCAACAAACCCGGTTTCTGGTTCTCGCTCATATTCGCCATCGAGTGGGCGCTGCTGCCGGTGGCAGCCGTCATTAACGCCGGTCAGGTACGGGAGACCGGATGCACCGGAGCGTTTGCCGCCGTGGGAGCCACCCTTTTCCTGGCCCTCACTGTTCCCATCGGCGCCATAGGGTTTCTTATATTCCTGGCCCTGGCGCTTTTCAAGTTCCGAAAGCCCGGACGGATAGAAACGCCTTGATAAGGAGGCCGGATCCATGTCATCAGAGACCCATCGAGTCGTCGGCACCATAAAGCGAGTCAAGGGGGCCTGTACCGTCGGGCACCAACCCGGCGATCAGTTCGAGCTCAGCGGACATTCGTCCGGAGGGCTGTGCGGTTACTTCTATCACGACCTCTTCCCTTTCATCCTGATGCTGGAATACGGCGGTGGTTTTCCCTGGGGCGACCCCAACGTCATGACCTGGGAATGCATCGACAAGGCCAACGCCGTGACCATCGAGCTGCGGCGGATCAAGACGTAGGCTCCGTGAACGCATCCTTCCCCACTTATCAGTCCTACCAGATATAATTAAGGTGCAGGCGACTATAAAACCACGGGGAGGCGAAATGCTGGACTCATACAAGAAGATACTGGTTACCGGCGGGGCCGGCTTCGTCGGTTCCCATGTATGCGACGAACTGCTCCGTTTGAAGAAAGACATCGTCGTTGTCGATGACCTTTCCACAGGCAAGGCGGAGAATCTGCCGTCCTCGGTCGAGATCGCCAGAATAGACATTGCCTCGGGGGACCTGGCCCCGGTGATGAAGGGCATCGACCTGGTCTTCCATGTGGCTGCTCAGCCATCCACGCGCCGGTCCGTCGAAGATCCCCTCAGAGATATGCGCAGCAATGCCCTGGGGACCCTCAGAGTCCTGCTGGCCGCTCGGGATGCCGGGGTAAAGAAGGTAGTCTACACCTCCACTTCTGCGATCTACGGCGAGCCCCAAGACCTGCCCATGAGCGAAGATCAATCACCGGCTCCGAGCAGCCCCTATGCTGCCAGCAAGCTCACCGGAGAGCATTACTGTTACGTGCTCCACCAGCTTCGCGGCCTGGCTTACACGTGTCTGCGGCCCTTCAACGTCTATGGCACCAGGGAGAACCTCGAAGTGTCCCTCGATGAGGTAGCCCGGTACACCCTGGCAGCCATACAGGACAGGGAAATCACCGTGAACGGCGATGGCAATCAGTCCCGGGATTTCGTCCACGCCCGAGATGTAGCCCGGGCCCATGTCCTGGTGGCCGACGAGGACCACGCCCTGGGACGGACCTTCAATGTCGGCACCGGCACAGAGACCACCATCAAC
>Ga0207752_1001552_pt1 | contig 10338 bp, 13 predicted proteins | sample Pon2CUnioCityCA_6_FD_187272 | JGI IMG/M metagenome (GOLD analysis project Ga0207752, IMG submission 187272) | Marine sediment microbial community from Union City, CA, USA - Pond 2C Sediment 2 (SPAdes) | ecosystem: Environmental > Aquatic > Marine > Intertidal zone > Salt pond sediment ... | reverse complement strand
CAAGTTGGGCCAGGAGGATTGTACTGGAGAGCGGCGCCAGGAAGATGGACAGCCGCCAGGGAAAAATCAAGGCCAGGGCTTCGCTTTGGGTCAACCATTGCAACAGCGTTAAACCGAGCGAGGCGAGTGCGGCAACCAGTAAGATCGGGAAGATGCGTTTCATGCGCACCAGCACCAGAGCGCTGGCGATAAGCAGCAGCTTTACGAGGCTGGATATGCCGAACCACTCGGAAATAAGTGCGTGGTGAGGGATACGGAAGTGAACCAGGATATCTCGCGCCTGGGCGGTGGTCGCTGCGGGCGTGCTGCCGAAATTAGTGTATACGTACAAGAGAATGGGAAAAACGCTGGCCAGCGCCAAGGCGCCCATCGAGGAGACTTTGACCAGTGTTTTTCTGTCCGGTTGCCATTTGGAGCGCTCACCACGCAGTGGTCTTGCGGAGCGGATTAATCGCTGCTGGAAATGCGGCGTGAAGGGGTGTTGAGAGCGTTCAAGCGGATCAAATTGCCTTTCGAACAGCACCGCTAACATGTAGGTCCCGGTCAGCACCGCTGCGCTGAGCAAATAAGTAGGATGGATGCTGGCTGCCAGGGTTGCAGCCAGAACTGCCAGATAATGGCGATGGGACAGGAATAAAAAAATGGATAAGACCAACAGTACCCCGAAAGCGCTCGGTTGGAAGACCGGTCCCAGCATACGTTGATCTGCCAGGCCGTCTTCGAATACGTAGGCCAGATCGTATCCTAACGTACGCGCGAGAGCGAAGCGTAAACCAGCCGAATGCATGACTACTAGCAGAGAGAAGAAGACCAGCTTGCGGGTAGGAGAGCGATCCAGGTCGAAGAGCAGGGAAGCGATGCCTAACAAGCTGAATAGGTAGATCCCCATTAAAAGCGCGAAATAGAGATAAAAGATGGCCTGCAGGTGCAGCAGGCGGTAGGTCCACTCGACGATCAGGCTGAATAGTGGGGTAGGGTCGAGGGTATTGGCTAACCAATCCTGCTCAAGGAAACCGTAACCTGCCCGGGCCAATCCGTGCAGAAAGTACTGGTTTTGGTTGGATGTAAACTGAGGGGATTGCGTATAGGCAATCGAAAAAAGACCTGTCAGAAGCAGGAAGAAGGCTGTTTTTCCTAAAAGCGACTTGAGATCGACTTTGAATGTACTCCGCAGCCAGATCGGAAAGGATATGGAATGACCTCGCATGTCGTAAGGTATAACCCAAATCCCTTGATTGAGCAAGGCCGCCCAATTTTAGACCTTCGTGCAACCAATTACAAACCCTAGCGTACTATTTAATGAGAGCAAAGATTATCAGGCTGAAAAAGCCTGTAAAGGAGTAACACAAATGCAAACTCACGTTAAAGTCTTAGGCTGGTTGTATATCGTCCTGGGCGTTCTGGGACTTTTGATCACTGCGGCAGTCATGTTGATCTTGATCGGATCCGGGTGGATCTCTGGGGACCGCACGGCTATGACGGTGACGACTATCGTCGGACTGGTAGTCGGTGCGTTCCTGTTCTTGGTTTCCGTTCCAGGCATCGTAGCAGGCGTGGGCCTTTTAAACTATAGCCCTTGGGCGCGGGTATTGGGTTTGGTCTTGGGTATTCTCAATTTGCCCGGTTTTCCAACCGGCACGATTTTAGGCGCATATACCCTGTACGTTTTATTGGATGATGAAACCTCGCTCTTATTTAGCTGAACGTGCAACCCGAGGGCGTAATTCGCCCTCGGGTTGTCCATCCTGTTAGAATATAATCTGCCACCAAAATAGATTGCCGATGCCTCCATCCCCTGGATTGAATGGTTCCAGGGGATGTTTGGTTATCCGTTTTGGGGTCAGGTTTTGATCTTGCCCACCGCCTTCTTGGGACTCATCATGCGCAGGATCATCCCCAGCATGAATCCGCCGGCGGTCAGTCCTGCCAAAGCGATCTTGGTGACGTCGACGATGGGTTCCACTCGCACACCTTCCGGGGATGAGATGATGGCTGCAACCGGTCGCGCTAGAACGCGTCCGCCGCCCCCGCCGCCGCTGCCGCCACCCTGGTTTTCGTCGCCTTCTTCTGAACTTGAGCCATATCCGGAGCCCATGCCGAACCCCATAACGGCTAGGATTTCGGCAGACGGGATAACAACCGTTTGGCCGTTCTCAATCGGTTCTCCATATACAGCGTCTACATTGGCTGTTTCCAGGAATGTGTCCATAGTGTCCTGGATGACGTCCATGGTTTGTTCGGACTCCATGAGTTCCAGATCGTCTAGATCCATTTCTTCGCCTTCCGTTGCGTCAAAGTTTGATTCGTCTGACATAAGATTTCCTCCTGATTGCATCTGCTATGCGCGCTTGTTTAGCCATTCATTCTTGAGCGTGAATATTATTCCTCCGCCCGAGTCACGCAGTTGCTCGTTTTCTAAACAGAATCCATACCAGCAGGGATGTGATCAAGCTAGCGCCGATCAGCGTCCATTCGATACGCCGGGTGGTGTCCTGGATAGGGATGACCTCTTCACCCCCCTGGGCGTTCACCACCAGCACGGACTCCGGCTTATTCCAGACCAACCCACCTGGCAAGCCAGGAATGCGGATGACCAGGGATTTAGCAAAAGGCGTGATGGTGTTCTCCCCGAATTTGAATGGTTTTCCGCCCTTGATTTCATACTCGAAGAAATTTGCCATCTTACCCCTCCTTAGATGAGTCTGCCGGTTGAGAAGAATCAGGCGCCTCGGACGCTTGCCCGGCGCTTTCACTTTCCTCCGACCAACGGTTGGAGGCTTTCTGCAACTCGGCGTTGACTGTTTTCAGAGCTTGCAGCAGCTCGTTGCGGATTTTATCCTGGGTTTCCCCAGTACGGATTTTTTGGTCGACGGACTTGACGTCCGACTTCAGGCGCTGTCCGGTGGGACCTTCGCTGAAGGAATCAACTTCCGTTTTGACGGTATATCCAAGCTCGCTTATCCCGCTCTCAATTTCCCGCTGCAAATCCTGGCGTTCGGGGCTTTCCCATACGGCGCGCAATAACCCAACCAGATTTTCACCGAGATTGCGGAATTCATCCGAAAGGTTTTCTTTACGAGGTTCGGTCTGTGACATAAGTCCTCCTCTTGATTATCCGGCCTCAAATCCCCCCAACCTTATTTTGCCTCAGAATGATCAGTTATGCAAGGAGTAAACTGAATAATCCTGCGCTTACGCCTGCCTTGTGCCAACGATTCACTTATGGGATACTAGCCCAAAGCGTAGGAAAGATGTTAATAATGAAACCAGTCTTGGGGTGTGAATATGAGCATACGCAAAAAAACAAAAGCTTTACTCTTCAGTATCGGTTTATTCGGCTTGGTCCTGTACGGGCTGCGAAAAAAGCTTTTGGCGTGGGTTATGCAACTCAGACCTGCCCAGCACCGCGTTGGTATAGAAAGAGGGTTGACGATTTTAACGCCGGATGGCGTCGCGCTGGCAGCCGACCATTTCTTTCCTGAGACTGGTTCGGCCTGTCCAACGATCTTGATACGTACGCCTTATGGGCGCAGTCGGGCTGTTGGGCCGGTCGGCTGGATGTCAGAATTTACCGCGCAGCGATTCGCCGAACGTGGTTATCATGTGCTTGTTCAGGATGTGCGCGGCCGCTTTGATTCACAAGGGGAATTCAGGCCATTCTATTTCGAAGCGGAGGACGGCTTGACAACCCTGCGTTGGCTGGAGCGCCAGCCCTGGTTCAATGGCGGGTTGGGAACCTGGGGCCAGAGTTACGTTGGTTACGTTCAATGGGCGCTGGCAGCCAAAGCTCCTGGCAGCCTACAGGCGATGGTCCCGGGAATCACTTCGGCGCGGCTGCCTGAGACAACATACCGGCAAGGCGCATTATCGATGGACACCCTCTTCCGCTGGATCTTTAAACTGGATCTGATGGATCGCCGGGGTTGGCTTTCAAGAATCATGGGATTGGTCGGCTTGCTGCCCGCAATGGAGGACCGCTTTTTGGAGCAAGCCTTCTGGCACCTGCCGTTGTGGGAGGCGGACGAGAAAATCGTCCAACATCCGGTAGCTTTTTATCGAGAATGGATGGCTCATCCGGATGTACAGGCTGAATTCTGGCAGGCCGTAGATCACAGTCCTGCTCTCAGTGAAATCAAAGCACAAGTGCACTTGATCAGCGGCTGGTTTGATATCTTCTTAGGTACATTGATCCAGGACTACAAAGATTTGGTTGGCAGCGGGCGGCAGCCGTACCTGACTATTGGACCCTGGACTCACATGGACGCCGGTGCTATGGTCGAAACGCTGCGCCAGGGATTGATTTGGTTCGATAGCACCTTAAAAAAACAAGAACACAGTCTACGCCGCTCCCCCGTGCGTATTTACGTGATGTCGGGAAACGGAGGCGAATGGCGCGATTTGGAGGCTTGGCCGCCTCCAACCGGTCAACAAACCCTGTTTCTAAGCGAGTCCGGCCGTCTGTCTGCGGATAAGCCCACCAGAGAGGCGCCTCCTGACCGGTATACGTACGATCCATCCCATCCAACTCCAGCCGTGGGAGGCGCCATGATGAACGTGCACGCCGGCGTTAAGGACAACCGTTCGTTGGAGGCCCGTCCGGATGTACTGACCTACTCGAGTGGAGTCGTGGAATCCGATCTGGAAGTAATCGGGTCGGCGCGCGCTATTCTTTACGTTCGCTCTAGCCTGGAATTTACCGATTTTTTTGCCCGGTTATGCGACGTACTACCGGATGGCGCCTCACTGAACGTTTGCGATGGGATGCTGCGCATACGTCCGGGCATTGGACAACGGCAACCAGACGGCAGCCTGCGCATCGAAATCGAGCTGCTGCCCACCGCCTACCATTTTCGGAGCGGTCATCGACTGCGGGTGCAAATCTCCAGCGGGGCTCACCCCCGCTGGAGCCGCAATTTAGGTACCGGTGAAGGCATTCCTGCCGGGATCGAAATGCAGGTTGCTCGCCAGCATATCTATCACGACGCCACGCACATTTCCGGGCTGGTTCTGCCGGTTTTCAGCGATCATACTAGAAGCTAACTTCTCAATGAGCGCGATCGCAAACTTCAACGCAAGATCAGGCTAGCCCCAAAACCTCCTGCGCGACCTTTTACAGCGCGAAGCGTATATCTAAGTGCATGTAGATCATTTGCAAGCAAATATTTTGCGAAATGCTAGGAGGTTCCTGATGTACCGCAAACCCATATTTTTCTTTGTATTGGTATTGGCGCTGGTCACAATGGCTTGCTCCTTTACCGTCAATCTTCCGGTGAATGAAATGAATGTTGGGCCCACCCAGACCGACACCATCGAGGTAGCTGCACCCGATTCCACCAGCGCCAAGGTGTACTTGTCCTTCGGAGCTGGCGAGTTGAAGCTCAGCCCCGGTGCGGATAAGGGCTTGATCCAGGGGACAGCTACTTACAACGTGGAAGATCTCAAACCGGAGGTCGATATCAATGGCAGCACGATTCGAGTTAAGACCGGTCAATTCAGGCTGAGCGGTATTCCCAGGTTTAGCAACGACTTCAAGAACGAGTGGGATCTAGAACTGGGCGACACGCCCATGGATTTGGACGTCGAAGCTGGGGCCTATAAAGGCCGTTTTGATTTGGGAGGACTTTCTCTGCAATCCCTGCAGGTCAGTGACGGCGCTTCGGATGTAGAATTGGATTTCTCCGAGCCCAACTCGGTTGAAATGGACGAGTTTAGGTATTCGACCGGCGCTTCATCGGTCGAGCTGACCAATCTAGCCAACGCGAATTTCAATTCGATGGTATTTCGCAGTGGAGCGGGGGACTACCGGTTGGACTTCTCCGGTGAGTTGCAGCGCGACGCCCAGGTGAGGATCGAATCCGGGATCAGCCAGGTGGTCATTCTTGTCCCCCAGGGCGTTTCGGCCAGCCTGCGGTTTGAAGGCGGGCTTTCCAACATCAGCCTAAGCGGCGATTGGCAAAAATCTGGCAACCAATACACGCACTCCGGAAGCGGCGCGCAGCTCAATATTGAAGTCTCCATGGGCGCCGGAAATTTGGAACTGCGCACGCAGTAATACGCCGAATGTGGATGCGGGCCTAAAGACGCTTGTAACAAGTGCGCCAGCAGGATTACATACCCTACCCAGGAGTGCTGCGACAATTTCCCAATCCGGCGGCAAAAAACAAAAAGAGGAAGCTCGGGGCTTCCTCTTTAGCATTTAATGAATTCTCCAGCGAAATTACCGGTGGATGGCTGTCTGGGCCAATCAGTCCAAGGCGCTGTATCCCGGACCTTCCGTGAAGTAATCGTAATTGGGGTCGATATCCTCGGTCAGGTCTACTTCCTCGCCGGCTTCCAACTGCCGAACGGTGTCGAGCACGACCGGTTCACCGTGATGGTTTTCACCCTCGAAATGTCCTGTCAGGCCGACTTTAGAAATGTATTCACCGCCTTGCGCGACGTATGCCGATGGTACTTCATCCTCTGGGAAGATCGCCTCATAAGGGCATTCGGGTACGCAAGCACCACAATCGATGCAGGTGTCGGGATCGATGTAATACCAGGGCCATTCCTCTTCGGGCTTGCCCGGCACGATGCATTCCACTGGGCAAACATCAACACAACCAGAATCGCGCAGGCAAAGGCTGGTAATGATGTAGGTCATAGATATCTCCTCCGTTCGTGAATTTTGATTTATCGGATAGCCGTTTGAGTTATTTTACCTCAAAAATCGTTGACTTTCAGCTATTCGTCTAGCGCCTCGTAGCCCATGCCGTACTCCACTGAACCGGAATCCTGCGGGTGGTCGACTCCGAAGTAGTGGTAGTTGGGTGGCGAGTCTAGGGTCAAGTCAATCACCTCACCGGCTTCGAGTTGCCGGGTATGTTTGAGATGAACCGGTTCCCCGTTTTTATTGTCGCCTTCGTAGACCTCATCGAAGCCCGCTGTTCCGGCTGGCATACTGACGTATTCATCGCCACGTGCTTCGTACGCCGTGGGCACCTCGTCTTCTGGGAAGATCGCCTCGTAGGGGCATTCGGGGACGCACGCGCCGCAGTCGATGCAGGTTTCCGGATCGATGTAATACCAGGGCCATTCCTCCTCCGGCTTGCCCGGTACGATGCATTCTACGGGGCAAACGTCGACGCAGCTCGAATCCCGCAAACAAAGACTTGTGATAATGTAAGTCAAGACTATACCTCCAAGGTGTTAATAGATTATCGGTGATCGTGGCGGTTCTACTGGGGAGCAGCAATCTAATCGTTCCAATCAGGAAGCGATTATCCAAGCGTATTTTTCCCCCAGCGGAATACGTTTAGAGGTGGGATAGGCAGCGAAGGTTGTCATGAAAACCGGCCATTCTACATCAAGGCGATTCTAGCCCGCTGGATACCTTTTTGTCAAGCAGGCCTCTTTCGCCGGGATTTTATGGTAGGTGCAATGCACTTCCGAGTGCGCTGCAGCCTGCTTCGCACCTAGCCGGGCTCTTTTTTACGCACGGGCATCGGCTCGAAAGGGGCACACGCTCACGGCCCAGGTGTCGTGGCGAGAAGCGTTCTGTGCGATGGAGCCATCTCCAACTGGCAAAGTTAGAGCCACTGTACTTTACTCGTAGGAGTGGCGCAGTTACCGGCATGCAAGATTTGATGCAAATAAGCCCATTCAAGTCTATCTAATCTTGACAAGAGGGGTCTTTATCAGTATGATCAAACTTGCAGCGTACACCGTTTCTCGGGCAGCGCTGCAAGCCGATCAATCACAATTAAATAAATCAAATTAGAGGAGGAAATAATGATTTACAAGCTCGTTGCGGCACTCGACAAACGGTTGCATATCGATAAGGCCAAAGCCCACTGCGATATCCCCTGCGGAATTTATGATCCCGGTCCAGCTCAAATCGCAGCTCTGACGGTCGTGCGCATGGTTGATCTGATGGATGAACTCCAGTCCAGCCACAGTGAACAGGATGCTGAATACCAGAACAGCATGACCCGCTATATCACCGTAAAAGAGGAACACGCTGAGAAGGTCAAGAACGAGATCCGTGTCATCTGGGGCGACTATATCAAGCAACAGCATTTGGACAAGCATTCCGATTTACACGGCCTGGTACATAAAATCATGCAACTAGGTTCCAAGAGTCGCCAGACGGCCGATCGCGATATTGCCGTACAATTGGTGGATGCAGTCAACCAGTTCTCCGAAATCTTCTGGGAGACCAAGGGTGTAGCCACCAAGCGCGCCAAGGCCCCTTACAAGCCCGGACTGGAAATGGTCTATCCTAATCTTTAATGATCCGCCTGGTCAAAGTATCGGGCGACAGCCTGCTACCCGTATATCGAGAAGGGGATTTTGTGGTGATTTCCAAAATCCCCTTCTTTTTTCATTCTGTTCGTGAAGGGGATGTGATCGTCTTCCGTCACGAAATTTATGGTACCATGATCAAACTTGTCCAGCGGGTCGATCCGGAAAAAGACCAGATTTATGTGGTTGGAACCCGGGAATATAGTCTGGATAGCCGCCAGTTCGGGCCTGTGCATAGAAAGGACCTGCTTGGTAAGGTTATCTGGCATATTCCGAGACCGCTGGCCTGAGAGCGCGGTTTCTTCGTAATACTTCCGTTCCAAATTTTTCGTCGAGCTTCATGTTGGGCGGCAGGCCTGATGCCTGCCTGTCTGCCTTTTGTGTATCCTTTATAATCGATCTCGTTATGCAGTCTTCCGACCCAGCCCCCGTACCTCCATTTTTGGCCCTGATGTTCGGCATTCTGGCAGTCTCGACGGCTGCCATCTTCATCCGTTATGCACAGGTTTATGCGCCTTCGCTAATCATCGCGGCCTACCGGCTCACCCTGGCAGCACTGCTGCTTTCGCCGTTGGCTTATTTTCGCCACCGGGAAGAATTGCGCCTGATCGACCGTCGCGATCTTGCCCTGGCGCTGCTATCCGGTTTTTTTCTGTCCTTACATTTTGCCACCTGGATTACTTCGCTTGAATACACGACTGTCGCCAGCTCGGTGGTGTTGGTGACCACGACCCCCTTGTGGGTGGCGCTAATCAGCCCTTTTACGCTCAAAGAGGCTATGGCACGCTGGGTGAAGGTTGGAATGGTCCTGGCGCTGGTGGGCGGAATCATGGTTGGTTTAAGCGACGCCTGCTCCTGGACGGGCTCGGGGTTAGCCTGTCCGCCCGTGGGAGATTTCTTCAAGGGGCAGGCGATTTTTGGCGACCTGCTGGCAGTCATCGGGGCGATCATGGCTGCGGCTTATCTGCTGATCGGCAGGCGGTTGCGAGGCAAGATGTCGCTGATCCCCTATATCTTTGTCGTGTACGGCATGGCCGCGCTGGTTCTGGTTGTTTTTACACTGGCAGCGGGGGTCCCGGTAACCGGCTATCCGCCACGTGCCTATCTGTGGTTCGTGCTTCTGGCGTTGGTCCCGCAGCTTTTTGGGCACACGACCTTCAATTGGGCCTTACGCTACCTTTCGGCGGCCTTTGTCTCGATCACGCTGCTGGGAGAGCCAATCGGCTCGACCGTGCTGGCTTACATTTTTCTTGGAGAGACCCCAACCATAATCAAACTGTTTGGTGCTATACTTATTTTGGCTGGTATTTACGTGGCCTCTCGCAGTGAAGCGCAGGCTGTCCCGCTGACAGAAGGAAAACCAGAAAGCGCATGATCACCTTAGGGGTAAACATTGCGATATTTAAAGAAGGCCAAGTCCTGCTTACCAAGCGGGAGGACTTCGAAGTGTGGTGTCTTCCGGGTGGCGCGGTGGATGAAAACGAATCCATTGCCGCGGCCGCACGGCGTGAAGCGCGCGAAGAGACCGGCTTGCGGGTGCAACTGATTCGTCTGGTAGGCGTGTATTCGCAACCGAATTGGCTCAACAGCCATCATGCGCTGGTTTTTGCCGCCCAAGCCACCGGCGGTGAACCGCGCCCGCAGTCAAGTGAAGTATTGGCCATGGCTTACTTCGGCCAGCATTGCCTGCCTCAGCCGATTCTATTTGGCCAGAGGCAGCGCATCCTGGACGCGCTGAGCGGCGCACAGGGAGTCGTGCGCAATCGCACACAGGAATGGCCCTTTGGCAAGGTGAGCCGGCAAGAGCTTTACGCCCTGCGGGACAATTCCGGCCTTTCCCGCCAGGAGTTTTATCTTAAATATTTCGGCATTTCAGACGCTTATCAGGACAAATTGGAAGTGGGTTCTCTGGATTTTATTGAGGAATAGCTGCAAGAAACGATGAGTCCAAAAGAGAAGCAACCTAAAACTGCATCCCCCCCGGCAGGCGCCGTCGCGGGAGCCGAGGCGGCCAATTCATGGCTTGACAAGTCATTACGCCTGGTGTCCCGGTTT
>Ga0207752_1001551_pt1 | contig 10338 bp, 14 predicted proteins | sample Pon2CUnioCityCA_6_FD_187272 | JGI IMG/M metagenome (GOLD analysis project Ga0207752, IMG submission 187272) | Marine sediment microbial community from Union City, CA, USA - Pond 2C Sediment 2 (SPAdes) | ecosystem: Environmental > Aquatic > Marine > Intertidal zone > Salt pond sediment ... | reverse complement strand
GACGCCCGACATGGCCCGGCCTGCCAAGCTCGCCGCTGGGCTCAACCTGAGCCAGCGCATCGTCTCTTCTCCGATGACTAGTGCTGCCACCAGCGTAATAATCACGCCGAATCCCATGTTCACATCGGCGAAGCCCTGTCGTGAACTGACCAGAGCCCCCGCGAGGCCGATCAATGCATTACCCAACATCAAGCCGGCCGCATGGTAGCGAGCGGGCCTCCTTCCCAGTCCCGCCACGAGAGCCTCGTTCTCGCCCGTAGCACGGAGGACAATCCCTAAGTCACTCTTCAGAAGGCCCCAGACGCCAAGAACGATTAGACTGCATATGATCAATGAAACCGCGACCGTGGCGGCATGGACGCCGGTTCCTGCCAAGAAAGAACTGCGGTCGAACGCACTGGCGGCAGAGAACAGTGTTCGCTTGTCTGCCAGATTCACATTGGATCGACCCGACATTACCCAGAAAGCCATCGAGTAAAACATCATGGATGTGAGAATACCGGACAGGAGCCGGTTGACGCCGGCGAAGTTATGAAGTATCGCTGTCACCAGACCTGCTAAAGCCCCCGCGGCCAGGGCAGCGGTTGCAGCCAGCAGCCAGTGCCAACCTGCTAGCAGGCATGCCGCTAGAACCACGGCGCCGGCCAAGAAGCTGCCGTCGGCCGTGAGATCTGGCCAGCGAATTGTTCGGAACGAGATGGCCAAGCCGGTGACTGCTATCCCATAGCCCAGACCTTGCAGTAGGGCATTGTCAAGAACGCCTAAGAACTGTTCCATCGAAAACCTGCTCAAATGGTTGACATCGGTCATGTTGCCCCAATGGACCCGCTAGGTACTTACTGTAGTTGAACACTCGCAGACCAGGTGTCATGCGTATATCCTCAAGGTAGTTGATAATCCCCAGCACGGCAGTCGGACTGACCTCGAATTCACCCTGCTTCAAGCGGTCAGAACATAAGATTCCCTCTGGGATCCCACCCGTACCGTGGGCGAAGTGCTGTCCCAGCCATCTCAAGATTGGTTGCTGCCGGGCCTCCCAGGCTGTGAACCGCTCAAAGATATCCTCGGCGTTAGGGCCTAGCCGCCCCTCAATCCTCGCCTCTTCGTGATGGCGTGTACCAGGATAGATCACATGGAGTTGTGGAAAGATCACGATGTGTTTGTCTACATCCCGTGCCTTTGAGCCAAGCTCACGTAGAACAGCGAGTGTGTTGGCTCTGTGGCTCTCCCCCTCTCCCGGCAAGCCCAGTTGAAGATTCAGGTAGCAGTCCACGGTGGAGCGCAATAACCAAGGGACGACTTCATCTCGAAGAGATCGGACATAGTTCCCAGGAGTCCTCGTTTTGCCGAGATACAGCAACTGCTCCGGGTCAAGTGCCTCCACACCCAGGTAGATGGCTTCACAGCCAGCCCGCTCCATGGCGGCTAGTACATTCGGACGGCAGGATTCAATCCGTGTCTGGCAATCCCAACGAAAAGGTAGCTCGCTCTGCAACTGTTCTATCGCCGAACATAACTCGATCGTTCGCTTGGGTGACTGGGCAAAATGATTGTCCTCGATGGCGATGCTTGTGTAGCCCTTTTCGCCGACCAGCCAACGCAGATCGCGAATGACGGCCTCGATGCTCTTGGACCGAATCGGCTCGCCGGAGACAGCACAGAACGCACATCGTAGTGGGCAACCTCGAGCGGAAACATATGTCGTGTGGTCGAATTTCCCTGGCGCAGAACGTAATCCGATGCCATTGAAACTGGGCGCGATGTCGTCAAGATCGTGCGAGTATAGGGGCGGATAGGCTTGATTGACGGACGTGCTCAGCCCTGTGCGAAAAGCAAGCCCTGGTACGCTGCTTACCTCAGGAAAGCCCTTAAGGAACTCAACGAGCGATCGCTCCCCCTCCCCACAGATTACGTAGTCTACCGAAGGGTGTGTCCGCAAGACGACGTCATGCTGAGCGGAGGCATGGTGACCACCCAGGATCGTGACGCAGGTGGGAGCCAGTGCCTTGAAGACACGCACTGCTTGGAGCGCAGATTGGTACGAAGCTGTGGTGGTGGAGACCCCCACAAACAGCTGTCCGCCCGCATGGTGTAGGTAATCGCGAACCTGGCCATGAATCTCTGTGGCGGTCGAAAGGCCGAAATCCAGCAAATTGACTCTTACTGTGGGCAGAGTCTTCGCCACATAGTCCGCCAGCGATACCAAGCCACTGGAGAACCCCTCCAGCAGCCCTTGCTGGGGAGGATGGACAAGAGCTAGAAATTGCTGCCGCATTTGTGTGCTCACAAATGGTTACAGGCTATAGATTTAAGATTAGCCTCATACCAGTTATCTTATCCTGAAACGTCAGATTAGGCCCTCAAAGAGGCATAGGCCATGGAAAACCACGCTCACTGACCCAAGTAGCCCTCACTGCCCTCGAACGGCCAACAATCCTCCCGTGAAGTCCATCGCAAGGTCCGAGAATTCATCCCATCTATAACTCTTTGTACCATACGCTCTTGCGCCCATGGATGGGCCCAGAAGTAACTGCCTCAATAGTACGGGCTCTATGAGTATAGGGGGAGACGCAAGGTACGGCTGACAGAATCCTGACAGGCTTTCGCGCAATGCCGTAGTGCCTGCCGCCCTGATACTCACAGAGATGGGAAAGCACCTCCGGAGCCACGCAGTCTCACCAAGATAGTCGTACCGACAAGGTGCAATCAGTCCCATGGCCCGTGGGGTCGCTATGCGGAGCAACAAGGGGCCAATCGTCAGACTGCAGTCAGCCATTCCCGCAACTCTCCCCCTATGAGGCTAACAGAGCATTGAGCCCAGCACAGCCTCAACTGGCGGCATCGGAAGACGAACTTGGGCGCCATTCACGGTAAGATAGGCTGTGTCAGCAGGGGCAGGAGGGAACCGTGCGCACGAGGGCAGGCTCAGAAGATCGGGAAGATGCTATCATGGGCAAGGCAAACAAAAGCGGGATTCGCCGAGGCTTCGGCGTGGATGAGCAAGGCTGGCCGCTGCTGCCGGCCAAGATCAGCAATGTGATCCTGGCTCGACTTGAACATGCTGCTGATCGCGGGGGGTGCGGGTACTGCTTTCCCCACCGCTTTGAGACGACGAACGCAACATGCAAGAAGAACCGGCGGTCCTGGAAGAACTATCGGAAGACTCAATACAAGGTCAACTCAAGACCGACAATGGGGACAAAATGAGGTTGTAGATATGAACACCGAATTGTTGACATCTCAATTCAGAAAGATCGGGGCGAATCTACGCGTCCACTCAGTTGACGAGGTAGCCCAGCGACAGCGCCCCGCCGATTACTCGATTAACATCGTCACAACTCGCAAGGGCGAAACCTTCGACTTGGTTGTGAACGACGACGAAGTTGACATCCGTGTTGTGGATTCCGATCCGGCCGACCGTCATCTGCTTCTCATGGTGGGTAGCGACCCATCTTGGAACCGCCAGAAGTTCCTGTGTGGCCACGATGAGCGTCACTGGTTCGTCGCTGGCGTCAACTCCGCAGTCAGCTCGATTCGCCAAGCCAAGGAATCGCTTAAACCTCCGGCCGTACAGACGGAGCAGGCCCGCAAGGGGTTGAAGACCAAGAACCGGAACCGCCGCCGTAACGCCGCGTTCACGCGCCAAGGCGAGTGGTTCTTTGTGCCTGCCCCCGACCTGAAACCCGATGGGCGGCTTATCCTTCATACTGAGCCGATCCGCCGCGGCAGGGGCAAGCCCCACATGGTGGAATTCCTCTTTCGCCAGGGTGGCGTCTCTGTGCGAGTCTGCCGAGAGTATCCCAATGGGCTCACGGAGAGCCAGTACAGGGACCTGATCCATCGCGACCCGGAGAAGGCGAAGCTGGCGTGGCACTATATGACCCGCGAGGCTCAGGCTTTTGCCATGGGCCGTGTCCGCCACCCGGATCACAAGACCATCGTGCTTCGTGGCTGGCACCGCATTCTCCCAAACAACGAGGTCCGTGGGACGAACGTAGCCTTTCTCGACTGACCCGACGGCTCGGATTGAACCCATGCGTTTGCGGCGTTCTGGCACCAGAGAAGCCTTGACCAACGTCCGGCAGGCCAGCAGCATGGTCGATGCTGCCAGAGAACCGACGATGGTGAACGGCAACGCCGAAACAACGGCTTGTTCAAGGGGAAGATATGTGATTTCCTGAAAGGAGATGGTTATGGGTGCCTTTGATAGCTTTGACAAGCTCACAGATGCAGAACTCTTGGCCGGGTTGAAGGGGTTGAAGGGGTTGAAGGGATCAACTGAAGATAAGAAGGAGGCGGCCGAAACGTGGGCAGTGTTCTGTCGGGGAGCAATCGAAGACAGAATGCGTAAACGGCGTGTCTTAGGCCTGCCGATGGGATTTGACGGCTTCGAGGATACCAAGTAGACGCGAGTATGTTCTCCTGGGATTGTTCCATGTGACCTGCCCCCGGGATGATGTGCCAGCTCGTGTTAGAAAGCCGGCAAGTTCCGCACTGTTTGGTGTAGTCGCAGACCCTGCCGAAACCAGAGCAAAACAAGCGGCTGAGAACATCGCCGGGGTCGCCTAGTTCAGCGAACTGTACGGCCTGGGGTGATTGTACCGCAGACGATACCAGTAATTCTCTTCGTCAGATCTGTGTCAGTCTCTCCACAAGGTCAAACACTATGAACCCTATGATTTGCCCGAGCAGGCGTGGAAGCTGTCGATTCCAGCAAGGGCGAAGGGTTAGCCGGCTGGATCAGGAGCGCGCTGTTCATCCTTGTCGGTGGTGGGGCCAGGCTATTACACGACTGGACTATGTCTGGGCTAGGAATATGACGATGAGAACCCACGGGAAGGGGGAGAGAATGGACAAACTGACTCTGGAAGATGCACTGGATACGCTGGTCAAAGAGTTCGACCCTTCAGAGGGCCTGCAACAAGACAAGATGGCCACTCTTCCTGGGCGAGCAGAGAACAGTCAGAGCACACTACAGGGAACCGTGCATACAACACAACAGCAGCGGATCTCCGAGTTGCTGGCCTATTTGAGAACCTGTATCAAATATCAAGCCTTCGATCTCGAAGCCACGCGTCGGGAAAACGCGTACCTTCACAGACTACTCGACGACAGTCGTCTCTGAGCACTGCGCAGCAATGTTCTATGAGACTCGGGCTCTGGCGTGACGCGAGTATGCCAATGCTTCGCGGATTGTGGGGACGTTCTGTGACCCGCCTTCTCACCCAGGCCAGTTGGGCTCCCCCTCGAACGGTGGGCCGCACGCCATTCAGGGCCGCCGGACAAGTCTCCATGAGATGCGCCGAGTTATCACCCGGCAGCGGCAAGAACTGCGCGGCGGACACGGCCAGAAGGAAGGGCAGGCCAGGGTAGCATTGGTGTCAAGGTCCTCTAATCTGACAGGAACTGTACCAGTGCCTGGGATCCATCACTACGGGCACGCAGGTCTGGTCAGCTTGTCATCCGGGCGTCAGCCAAAGCCATGACTCAGCCGCTATAGATCCATGAAGCTTGTGATCCCGTCACAAAGGCTGGTGATGAATCAGGACGATACTTCTGTCGCCGGCGAACATGGCTAGCCGATGGGACGCACCCATTTGGAGCGCAGTTGCTGAAGTGCGGACGCCTGTGGTGTCAATAGCGACCGATTAGGATCCGCCGTCTGGCCGAGGGGTCGCTGGTGTTGATCCGTCTTACCGCGAGCACGCTTCCCTAGGGTGTTCGCGGTTTCTGCCTCAGATATGAGGCCGCCAAAGGTCCCATGCACTTTGACAAATGCATAGAGCCCCGGGTCTTACGGAAGCCCTCTTCTCAATCGCCTGCCCTGCGGGGAATCACAGAGATCGAGAAGGTCAAGGAGGCCGGTTCACCCTCCGAAATTCCGCGCAAGCCGCTGAGGCGGCAGAAATACAACCAGACCAATTCCTGCGGCTATCTGAAAGGAGACACCATGGGTCTAAATGACGGATTCCTCGACATGGTGGCCTGCCCATATTGTGGAGAGAAAGTCCTGATGCGTCTGCAGATCAAAATTGATGGTGTCTATATGAATGACTACTCGCCGGGCGACTCGGTGGCTTCAGAGGTTATCGCGTCCGTCCGTAGAAACGAAGCCGGGTTCGTTGCGGCTGTTGGAAAGGACCTCGATATTCCCCCAGGTGACCTCACCGAGATCCCGCTCGAATCAGCCAATGACAGCTTCGCGGTTGTAGGATCAGCGTACCTTGTGGGCAAAACGTGTGAGTGTGGTCAAGCCCCCGAGTATGTGCCCTGTGTGGCGACCGTAAGCCGCGGCATTTTCAAAGGCCTTTCACCGGAGTTACCCCAGGATGGTCCAATCGTCACGAGTCACGGAATGGTATTTTCCCGCTGGATGCTGCACAGTGAAAGACTTCGATCAGTGCTGTCGGATATCCTGGGGGATCCCTTTGATGTCGAATCGTAGCTGTCGGACATCCTGGTCTTGGCTGTACACGCGCCGAGATTCAGAATCGTGTGATGAGTCTATGCCATAGCGCGTATCATTGGGCATTAGGCCACGCTTCTCGTAACGCATCCCGCAACATCTGATCGAGTAGGTCAGCATCAATTGTGCTGACCGGAGCGACAGCGCAGTAGTCTCTGGCAGTCTTCATGGTTTGATCAATGAACAAGTCAATCGCAGGAATGCGATCGCCTTCTCCTAACTCCGACATGGCCATCTTGCGATCAAGCAGATCGCGAATAGCCTGTTGAGCCTCGGCCGACATCGACACTTCCGCCAGAGTCTCGGCAAACGACATGGGAATCAGGTCGTCTTTCACCGTCAGCCAGAGAATGTTCACAAGGGGCCGCAGGACGTACAAGTACTTCTTGAGGTTAACTCGTTGGCGGTCTTGAATGAACGTCTTGAAGTTGTCTTCGGCCATACTCAGGTAGTGACTGGCTCCGGCCTTCTTGGAGTAGTGTCTTCGAGCCAAGTCACGGGCCTTATCCGCGAACGATCCGAACTCACGGTAGATAAGGGGAGCCGTGAGCCACTCAATGAGTGATGGATTCATGCCTCGAAACAGCCGGAGGCTTTTGCGTACATCCCAACCAGCAATGTCGAGGCAGCCGTCGAACGGGAGCCTGATGGTGTCAGGCCGCTGCTGAATGGAAAGGTACCAATCGAGTGGGTGGGCATATATGAACCGCACATCATAGTCACTGTCAGGGGACTCGAACCCCCATGACCTGCTTCCAGATTCAACGGCCAGGAGTATACGAATGCGGTACTGCTCCTCGATTCTCGCCAGTTCTTTCTGAATGCGCTCTATCACGTTGCCGTTGCCAGTCATAGGTACTCCAGTCTGAATGCCTCTCAGTCGCGCAGGGCGCGACACTATTCCTGCGCGGCCTGCGTGCCGAGGTTACTCGCAAGCCGTGCCGGCTACAATGCTTGACAATGCAGTTTTCGGATGGGCATGGCACCATCGCAGCATTTCCAGGATTCAAACGACAATAACGGAGCCCAGAATGACCAGATCACACAAGAGGAAAGAGTGTTCCCCACAAGGCGCAGTCGTCCTTGTCGCCAGCAGTATCGTGCGTCATATCCTTGGGGGCGAGACCGACATCGCGGACAACCTCGTCGCCGTGGCCGCAGACAACGATATTGTGCTTCTCAAGAGCTGCCTATGTGAAGCTCTCAAGGAGTGTACATCCAGTACGGTTGAAGGACTTCATGCGGTTGGGCGACTGCTCTCCCTATCACGGATCGTCAGCTTTTCCCCAGAAGAAGACGTTCAACTCCAGAGCATGAAACATGCCCATGTTACGGCGGATGCCCTGTTGTCCCGCCTGATCGGCCCCTTGGCCACCGCCGACAACTCCAAGGAGCTGTTTGGCCAGCTCTGGCTGAAAGGCGTTGTTCCGATGACACGCGACGTCGATCTTGCTGCAACATTTGCATGTGTGAGGGAGGGTGATGAGCTTCACCTTGGCAGATTCGCAAGCACACTCACGGTGCTGTTCTTGGAGAATACGCATCTGCTGCCGCCCGGCGAATGGTTCGTATCAGAGGAGTTCATCGACGAACTCAGAACGAAAGCCATGGCGACTGACGCTCCCGATGGATCCGAAGGTATTGGGCTTTCAAGGACCGAGGAGGGATAAGCCAGCAGTGTGGACGTACCCTGCACGGCCTGTAACAAGCCAGACGTCAATCAGCGCATGAATTGGCATGATACCGACGATCTTCTGGGAGGCCTTGGAACAGGATGTCGAATTGCAGTGTGCGGCGTTCGCTCTCGGTCCCCCAATCGGCCTGCGGCGTTGGCATCACGTGAGCTGACTACTATCCGCGTGGACGTGCCTCAGGACTCGCCGGGTAGACGCGGTTCAGCAGAATGACCCCGAGTCACTGTCTGGCCCTGGTCAACGATTCTAACGCACGAGACACGATGCCGCCTCCTGTGTTACTCCGAAGCCAAACACGTACTCCAAGGAGACCCCTGGCATGTCATCCAAGCAGCGAGTATTAGAACCATACAGTCGTGGAATGCCTCGTGGAGGAGTCCGATTGGGAGAGTTGCTTAGGGCTGCTCGCATACAGCGTGGACTTACGCAAAGGTGCCTTGCAGAATTGTGCGGCCTGTCGGCGAAGACAATATCTCTGTATGAGAGAAGCCTGCGTCACCCCTCCTGGACGGCTCTCCAGTTGGTGTTACAGAACCTCGGATTCAGATTGTTGCTCCAACCCGTTGAGGAGACGATGCCGGCATCCCAAGAACTGGTAGCGGTGTTGCGGAAGTTGAGTCCGGACCTCAGGAGATTATCTGCGCTTCTGGCGGAAGTGGATAAGTCATCGCATGAAACCGTGCGGAAGCCTGGCATGGAAATAACAGAATGAGGTCAATATGAGATCGACGAGGTATAACCGAAAGTTGTGGATGGAGGGACGGAAAAGGGCGGCGTATCATCCTTGAGGTTGAATCAACAGTTGGGAATCAAGGAAAGGATACGCCACATGGAACAGGATACGGTCAAGCCAGAGTATTTGTCAATCCGGCCGCGGGATGTTCTGACGGACCTCCTGCGGCAAAGGGCTCAAGAGATGCTGGCCACGGCCATTGAGAACGAGGTTGCCGAGTACATCGAGCGTCATGCGGCCGAGCGGGACGACCAGGGCCATCGGCTGGTGGTTCGCAACGGCCGTTTGCCTGCCCGCCAGATTCAGACGGGTCTGGGGCTCGTGGAGGTCCAGCAGCCCCGTGTGAACGACCGGCGGCTCGATGAGAAAGGCGAACGGGTGCGTTTCTCCAGTGCGATCCTGCCGCCGTACTTGCGTCGGACCAAGAGCCTGGATGAGTTGATCCCCTGGCTGTACCTGCGGGGCATCAGCACGGGGGATTTCACCGAAGCTCTCCAAGCCCTGCTGGGCCCTCAGGCCCAGGGACTGTCGGCCACCAACATCGTGCGTCTGAAGGAGTGCTGGCAGCAGGAATGGAAGGACTGGTCGAAGCAGTCCCTGGCCGAGAAGACGTACGTCTATTGGTGGCCGAAGCATATGGCCCAAGTATTGCAGTCGAACATGACGCCGTGCTATCATGAGGCAAGGATGACGTGCGGGGCCACTGTTCATGAGGTCTAAAGCAGCCGTCAAGTGAGTATGAATGCAGAACCAGAATCCAGTCCAAGCGATCAACATGTTGGCAGAAGCAGCTGTGCGAAAGCACCTGCACCGCGCCCAAGCCACTGGGATCTGATCTCCCAGAACAAGCGCCGGTCCGTGATCCTCGTTCTTGTTCTGGCGATTATCCTCTATGGGATCTCTGTACTCGCCTTCCATGTCGCGCCTTGGGTTGCCCCCTGGTTATTCCCCCCTGAACAGTACGGCCCCCTCTGGTTGCGGCTGCTTATCGCGGGGGTGCTGGCCGGGGGTGTCATAGCGTTGGCAGCATTATGGAGCTATCAAAAGGGGGCAGATGCACTCCTCTCGGTTGCCGGCGCTCGGCAGGCCGATCAAATACGCGATCGTCAACTTCTCAATGTAGTGGAAGAAATGTCCATTGCGGCTGGTCTACCCCGTCCGAAGACATACGTTATAGAATCCTCGATTATGAATGCGTTTGCGGTTGGCAAAGATCCGGAGCACGCCTCTATTGCGATTACAGCAGGTCTACGGGATCGCCTGTCGCGGGATGAAGTCAGGTACCTCCAGCAAAGCTGGAGGCTTGGAATGTGAACCGCTCAAAGCGGATTGATTGGGAGCCGCCTGCGGCGGCGGTCAATCGAACATCGTCATCTGGTCCAACCGGCGGTCTTCCTGTTCCTGCCGCTGGATGTATTCCCGGATCACCTTCTCGTCCCGACCCA
>Ga0207752_1001550_pt1 | contig 10342 bp, 6 predicted proteins | sample Pon2CUnioCityCA_6_FD_187272 | JGI IMG/M metagenome (GOLD analysis project Ga0207752, IMG submission 187272) | Marine sediment microbial community from Union City, CA, USA - Pond 2C Sediment 2 (SPAdes) | ecosystem: Environmental > Aquatic > Marine > Intertidal zone > Salt pond sediment ... | reverse complement strand
TTGAAGTGTGATTGCGCGCCATCGGAATGGCTCTTTTGAAGTGTGATTGCAGATGAAGGAGGAGAAATGGCCACCAAAGTCACCCCCCGCAGTGAAGACTACTCTCGCTGGTACACCGATGTCGTTCAGATGGGCGATCTAGCCGACTATGCGCCCGTCAAAGGTTGCATGGTGATCAAACCCCACGGCTACGCGCTGTGGGAGAATGTCAAGGGAGGACTTGATCGACGCTTCAAGGCCACCGGCCACGTGAATGCGTACTTTCCGCTCTTCATCCCACTGAGCTTCATCCAAAAAGAGGCCCAACACGTGGAAGGCTTTTCGCCTGAGCTAGCCATCGTCACCGTCGGTGGAGGCAAGGAGTTAGAGGAACCGTTGGTCGTACGACCCACCTCAGAGACTGTGATCGGCCATATGTACGCCAAGTGGATTCAGTCCTACCGCGACCTGCCTGTGCTGATCAACCAGTGGGCAAACGTAGTTCGTTGGGAGATGCGCACCCGCCTGTTCCTGCGCACGATGGAGTTCCTGTGGCAGGAGGGACACACAGCCCACGCCACCGCTGTGGAGGCACAGGAGGAAACGCTGCGGATGCTCAACGTTTACACCGAGTTCGCCGTTGAGGATGCTGCCATCCCCGTCATCCCCGGCCGAAAAAGCGAGAGCGAGAAGTTCGCAGGTGCAGTGACCAGCTATTCCATCGAGGCGATGATGGGAGACTGCAAGGCACTGCAGGCTGGCACGAGCCATTTCCTCGGTCAGAACTTCGCCAAGGCGTTCGACATCAAGTATCTCGACGAGAACAACGAGCTGGAATACGTGTGGACGACCAGTTGGGGCGTCAGCACGCGCATGGTAGGAGCGATCGTGATGGTGCACGGGGACGATCAAGGATTAGTCCTACCGCCCAAACTGGCCCCGATCCAACTCGTCGTCGTGCCTATCTGGAGGAGCGACGAAGAACGCGCTGCGGTGCTCGAAGTTGTGAACCAGGTTGAGACAATGCTGCGTGACGTAGTGCGCATGCGCGTGGACGCGCGGGATGAGTATTCGCCCGGCTGGAAATTCAACGAGTGGGAGCTGCGGGGCGTACCGCTGCGGATCGAGATCGGTCCTCGTGACGTAAAGCAGAATCAGGTCACGCTGGCCCGCCGTGACATACCCGGTCGCGAAGGAAAGACAACAGCCCCATTGACAGTCCTGGTGGAAGAGGTGCAGGAGATGCTGGCAACGATCCAAGCCGATCTCTACCGCCGTGCCCTCGACTTCCGCCAGTCGAGCACCTACGAGCCCAAGGATTACGCCGAGTTCAAGGAGGCGGTGTCCAAGGGCTTCGCCTACTCCTGGTGGTGCGGAGACGCAGAATGTGAAGCGCAGATCAAGGAGGACACGAAGGCAACTGTGCGCTGTATCCCGCTGGAGCAGGAGCCGGGTAAAGGGGAATGCATTGGCTGTGGAAGGGAAGCCACCGAGCGCGCCATCTTCGGACGGGCATACTGAGTGGTAGATTGGGAAAATGGGAAATCGGTAGATTGGTAAATTGGTAGATTGGTAGATTAGGAGACTGGTAGACTAGGATGAACCATCGTCATACAACTCTCATTATACTGCTGCTGACCAGCCTCATCACGGGCTGCGCGTCACTCGATCCTGCCATCCCGACTGTCGCGCCCACGGCGCCACAGCCGTCCCCGTCGCCGACTCCACTGCCCTCAGCCACCCCGGCCCCGACGAGCACGCCGACCCCGACACCGCCGAAGGAGCTCACCATTTGCCAGGCCGGGGAGCCCAACACGCTCTTCATCTACGGCGGGCCGTCGCGCGCTGCCTACAACGTGCTGGAAGCCATCTACGATGGCCCGATTGATACGCGTACGTACGAGTTCAAGCCCGTTATCCTGGAGAAAACCCCCAGCCTGGCCGATGGGGACGCCACCCTGCGGACTGTCCAGGTCGAGGAGGGCACCAAAGTCGCGGACGTCGACGGCCTGGCGGTCGAGCTACTCCCGGGCGCCACCGTCCTGGACACCAACGGGCAGCAGGTCACATTCGAAGGCAGCGTCATCACGATGACGCAGATGGTGGTGACATTTACGCTCCGGGCCGACGTCACCTGGGCCGACGGCCAGCCCCTTACCGCGGGGGATTCCCGCTACTCCTTCGACCTGGCCGGCGAGTTTGACAACCCGATCCTGCAGTTGCTGTGGGACCGCACCCAGACTTACGAAGTCGTAGACCAACACACCGTCGTCTGGACGGGCATCCCCGGCTATCGAGACACCTTCTACTCCGCCAACTTCTATCATCCGCTGCCCCAGCACGTGTGGGGAGGGAATCAGGTCGACCAGTTGCTCAGCGCCGAGGTCGCGCACCGGAAGCCCTTGGGCTGGGGTCCCTTCGTCGTTGAGGAGTGGGTCGATGGCGAGCGCATCACGCTGGTGCGCAACCCGTACTACTTCCGGGCCTCCGAGGGCCTGCCCCGCCTCGACCGCGTCATCTTTCGCTTCATCCCGAACTCCAGGGAGGCTCTCGACCAGCTCAGCGCAGGTGAATGTGATCTCGTCACCCACGACGTGATTGAGGGCGGAGACCTGGCGCCGTGGCTGGAAGCCGCCGACGCCGGCACAGTGCAGTTGATCTCCTCACCCAGCGGCGAGTGGGAGCACCTGGACTTTAGCATCGACCCGGCTCAGTGGGTGCGCCGCCCCGATTTCTTCGAGGACGTACGGGTGCGCCAGGCCATCGCACTGTGCATCGACCGCGAGCGCATCGTGCGCGATGCATTCCCGCACGGTGGCGCCGAAGTCGCACACAGCTACGTCGCCGCGGATCACCCGCTGTACGCAGGCAACCAACTTTATCGATGGGATTACGACGTGTCCGGTGGTCAGGCCCTGTTGGAAGAGATAGGCTGGGCTGATGAGGATGGAGATGACATCCGGGAGACCCACGATGTAGCCGGCATCGCCAATGGCACACCCTTCTCGGTCACGCTGGTCACGACCAGCGGCCACCCAGCCCGCGAAGCGACGGCGCGCATCCTGGCCGAGAACCTGGCGGCGTGTGGCATCGGGATGGCGGTGGAGAACCTGCCAGCCGAGGAATTCTATGCCGACGGCCCCGACGGCCCCGTGCTGGGCCGGCAGTTCGACCTGGCTCTCTTCTCCTGGCTGAACAGCCTCGATGCGCCGTGCAGTCTCTACCTATCCACCCAGATTCCCGGGCCGGAGAACTGGTGGACTACGAGCAACAACTCCGGGTACGCCAGCGCAGAGTACGACGCGGTCTGCCAGGCAGCGCTGAACGCACTGCCGGGTACACGAGACTACGCACACCTACACGCCGAAGCACAGCGCATCCTGTCCCACGACCTGCCCATCGTGCCGCTCTACTTCTTGCCTAAGCTAGTCGCCACACGCCCGGGGGTACGCGGCGTGGTTCTGGACCCCAGCCAGTACCTGGAGCTGTGGAATATTGAGGAATTTGACGTGGTGGCGCCCTGAGGGGAGAGTCGGACGTGAAACGTGATACGTGATGCGTATTGCGTGATGGACCATGTGTCGGCAGCCGAGGCTGTTTCACGCATTACGCAGCACGCATTACTCCATTATCCGCTAATGTCCTGCAAGCCGCGTTCTCAGACCGTTCTTGCCCGCGTGGTCAAAGCTGGCCACGCGCAGGGCCGGGCGCTGGTGTCGCCTGAGCCCATCGGCTTTCTGGGCGGGGTCGACCCCGACACGGGCGTGGTCATCGAAAACGGTCACCCGCTCGAGGGCCAGTGCATTGCCGGTCGCGTGCTGGTCTTCCCCACCGGCAAGGGCAGCACTGTCGGGTCCTATACGATCTACCGGCTGGCCCGCTCTCGGCTGGCCCCGGCAGCGATCGTCAACGCCGAGGCCGACCCGGTCGTCGCCGTCGGGGCGATCATCGCCGAGATCCCCATGGTCGACCAGGTAGACGTCACGCGCATCCACACCGGCGATTGGGTGCAGATGCACGATGCAGAAATCACTATTACCCAAGGAGGTACATCGATGGAAGATTTGAAAGAGCTGATCCCGGAGTTGAACCAGATCCACGACGACAAGTTACGAGCCAAAGTGTTGGCAGTCTGGGAGGAGGGAATGGAGCTGGGTGGCTGGACCGTCGACGAGCTGGGTGAGATCCCCTTCACACTCCTGGCCGACGACGTGGAGGTCACCTTCATCGAGCACGTACGTACCGTGTGCCGGATGTGCATCGCCATGGAGCAGGTGATGGCGGATGCCTACGGCGACCGGTCGCGGATCGACCACGACACGCTGGTCGCGGGCGCGCTGCTGGCCGACGTGGGCAAGTTGATCGAGTATCGCCGCGAGCCGGACGGAACGACCGTGTTCTCCGACATGTACCACTACCTGCGGCACCCCTTCACCGGCGTCGCGTTGGCCTATAAGCACGGTCTCCCCGAGCCCGTCCTGCACGTCATCGCCACCCACGCCTGGGAGGGCGACAAGTTCAAGCGGCGGCCCGAGTCTATCGTCTTCCACCACGCCGACTTCACCGACTTCGACCTGGCCAGGTTCAAGTAGCGGGTTGGAGGGATTGCAGATCGCGAATGGTGGATTGGGGATTGAGGATTGGGGGCTGCGGGCCGCAGCCTTGGATAGCTGGAGGTTGAGGCAATGGCCGGTCTGACGTGTGACCTACGACTACAACCCGGCGCAGAACGGGTGCTGGAGGTCGCAGCGGCCGGCCATTTTGCCGGTCAACTCCCCTACCGGCTTCAGTTGCAGGCCGAGCGCCTGGCGCTGGTCGCCGGCTTCGACGAACTGGTCTGCCTGGACGACCTCAACTTCACCCCCTTCGACTACCAGATCAAAGCCGCCCGGGTGGCGCTGCGCCGCTTCCGGGGCCGTGGTCTCCTGTGTGACGAGGTCGGGCTGGGCAAGACCATTGAGGCCGGACTGGTACTCAAGGAGTACCTGCTTCGCCAGATGACCAGCCGGGTGCTCATCCTCACCCCACCCGCCCTGGTCGAGCAGTGGCGCGACGAGCTGACGAGCAAGTTCGGTCTGACCGACTTCGTGAGCAGCTACGACCCCGAGTTTCGCGCCGTCCTGCGCGAACAGGGCCCACAGGCGTGGGCTGTCTTTCCTCGTATGATCGCCTCGCTGGCCACGGCTCGCCTTCGCCGGCACCGCTGCGTCATCACGGACATCTTCTACGACCTGGTCATCGTCGACGAGGCCCATCATCTCAAGAACCGCTCCAGCGTCTCCTGGAAGTTCGTCAACGCGCTGCAGAAGAAATATATTCTGATGCTCACCGCCACACCGGTGCAGAACAGCCTGGACGAACTGTACAACTTGATCACTATCCTCAAGCCTGGCCAGCTCAAGACCCCGCGCGAGTTCCGCCGCCGGTTCGTCGTCCAGGGTGACCCGCGCCTGCCCAAGAACCGGGGCCGGTTGCGCGAGCTCCTGGCCGACGTGATGGTGCGCCACACACGAGGGGAGGTGGGCGTGCAGCTCCCGCCCCGTCGCGCCCATACCGTGCGGCTGCAGTTGGGACCCGACGAACGGGCGCTCTACGACGACGTGAGCCGTTTCGTGCGCGGTTGCATCCGCGCAACGGCGTCATCTTCCCCTTCCCTTGAGGAGGCACCTGAAGACGAGATTGAGGAGGAGGAGGAGGACAGCGAGGATGCAGGTCATGGCGACGCGGTGCTCCCGGCCGTCCACCGCTTCACCCTGCGCACGCTCCAGCGCGAGATCGGCAGTTCCCCGGCCGCCGTGGCCCCAACGCTGAGACGGCTGGCCCGGCGCCCGAAGATGAGATCCCATCGCGACACGCTGCTGGATCTGGCCGACCGCGCCTGCGCCGTAGAGTCGTGGGCCAAAGGGAAGGCGCTGGAACGGGTCCTGCTGTCCCAACTGGCCTCCGACAGTCGAGAGAAACTGATCATCTTCACCCACTTCCGGGCCACGCTCGAGCTGCTGGCGGACCTGTTGCGCGGGATGGGAGTGGACTTCGTGCTGTACCACGGTCAACTCTCGTGGGCCGAAAAGGACGCAGCCATCCAACAGTTTGAGCGAAGCGCCCAGGTGCTCCTTTCAACCGAGGCCGCCGGCGAGGGACGCAACCTCCAGTTCTGCCGTCTCATGCTCAACTTCGACCTGCCCTGGAACCCGCAGCGCATCGAGCAGCGCGTCGGGCGCATCCACCGCGTGGGCCAGACCCGACCGGTGGAGATATTCAATCTCTCGGCCGAGGGGACAGTGGAGGATTACATCCTGCAGGTTCTCGACCGCAAATTGAACATGTTTGAACTCGTCATCGGCGAGATGGACATGATCCTGGGCTACCTCGAGGGTGAGCGCGACTTCGAAGAAATCGTGATGGACATCTGGACGCGGGCGCGCACGCCCGGAGAAGAGGCAACTGGCTTCGAGCAACTTGGCAGCCTGCTGGCCCAGGCCCGGGAGGCCTACCAGCGCACCCAAGAGTACGATGAAGCACTGTTCGGGGAGGACTTCACCGCCGAATGAGCGAGCTGGCCGATTTCGTGCTGGACGCATTTCGCCAGGCCGGCGGCATTGTCGAGCCGCCAGCCTACGAGATCTACGAGGCGCTCCTGCCTGAGGACGTGGCCCGCCGCTGGGACGTACCCACCTATCAGCGCCTGGCCTTCGCCGGCGAGGCTCCGCCGGACATAGCCGATACAGCGGACTTCACCCTGATGGGCTACGGTCACCCGCTGGTCGACACGCTGGTGGAGGAGATCCGCGCCGAGCCGGCCTGCACGGTGGCCTACGTCAACGACCTGCGGCTCGAAAAGCGCGGGCTGCTCGAGTTGGCCCGCCAGGAGCTGGGCCTCACCAACGCCCGCATGTCCGCAGCGCCGCACGGGGGCCAGGCAGCAGCGCTCTGTCACTACGTGCGCTTCAACTTCAAGGCGGCGCTGATCACCGACGAGAAGCGGGAGCGGCTGGTCTCGGTCGTGATGGACGCCCAGGCCGGTTTCGCCGCCCCCGAGTTGACGCACATCGAGAAGCTGGTGCGGCTGGAGGAGGAACCGGCGTTCGGGCACCTCCTGCCCGCGCCGGTGCGCTGGCTGCCGGAGAGCCAGGCGCTGAGCCAGCCGGTGCTGGAGGAGCTGCTGGAGCGGGCCACCCGCGCCGCACTGGACGAGCTGGCCGCGCCGCTGGAGACGCTGCGCCGCCGCGCTGTTCGCCACCTGGAGCTCGACCGGGCGCGCCTCACCGAGTACTACGACGACATCGCCCACGACCTGGAACGCCGCATCACGCGCACCAGCGACGATGGCCGCCGCGCCTCGCTGGAGGACAAGCTGACTGCCACGCAGGCCGAGCGAAAGGACAAGCTGGCCGACGTCGAGGCCAAGTACCGCCTGCGGGTGGAACTGGATCTGATCAACCTGCAGGTCATCGTCCAGCCCAAGATCCTCCTCCCCGTGCAGGTTGGGAACCGCACCGCAGAGATTGAGCGCGCCGTCGTCTGGGACCCGCTGCTGCATCGCATCGAGCCGCTGGCGTGCGACGCGTGTGGCCGGCCGATGGAGCGGCTGACGCTGTGCAGCGGCGGGCACCTGGTGCACGAGGACTGCCTGCTGGAGGAGCAGTGCATCGACTGCAAGCGCGTCTACTGCCACCTGTGCGCCGACCAGATGGGCCGGTGTGTGGTGTGCGACCGGCCGGTGTGCCTCCACAGCCTGAACGACTGCGACGAGTGCGGGCGGGCCACCTGCCGCGAACACGTGGGATTATGCCACGCCGCCGACGGTGAGCCGGCCCGCCCCTCCCCACCGGAGCCAGAGCCAGAACCAGAGCCAGAAAAGGAGGAGCCCTCTGCCGCCGAAGCGGCGAAGGAAGCGCCCACTCCACCCTCACCCCCTCCCTCCAGCGCCAAGAAGAGAGAGAAAGCGATCAAGTACACCACCCGCACAGTCCGCCAACCTGTCAAGAAGAAGCAACCGCGCCCACCTCACCCCGACAAGATCGAGGTTTACGTTGAGCCTCGCGCGCCCGTGGTGAACGCCTTCGTGCTGACGAAGGGAAAGAAGCAGATCGCCGTGCGTTCCTGGATGCTGACCGACGAGGGTATCGTGGTCAGGTGCCAGTGCGAGAAATGGTACCGCTGCCCGGCGGACGGGAAGCTCCTGGTCCCGGAGGATGACTCCAGCATCGAGGAGCTGATTGAGGCGGAGATCGAGGACCTACGGCAGGAGTACGGCGTCTCCTCCCGGCGCGTTTTCCGCTACGCCGAGGTCCGCGGCGCACCGCGCCAGGTGACGCGCGTCGTGCTGCGGGGGGAGTGGAGGTAGTTGCTATGCCCCGTGCACGACGGCACAAATCCACTGTTGGCCATATGCCCGCCCAGGATCGCCAGCAGTATCCGCTCCCGGTTGCCGGATCGTGACCCCCACTCGTGACCTTCGGCACTGGTCGATGTGACTCCTGATCGGGTATCCTTGGACAAACAGAACTCCCATCGCCCGCCAGGAGGACGAGAATAGTGGACGAAGTCCAAGAACACCCATCAGCTCATAACATCGGTCGTACCGAAAAGCGACACGTCGGCGCACTCAGCGTGCTCGGCCAGGCCATCTTCCTGATCTCGCTGCCTTTTGGCATCCTCGACTTCGTCTTACCGGTATACGGCCAGCGAATCGGCGCGGACGCGATCCAGATCGGTCTCTTCTTCTCCGCCTTCTTCCTGATGACGGTGTTGCTGCGCCCGGTCGTCGGCGCGGGACTGGACCGTTACGGCCGGCGCCCCTTCTTCCTCGCCGGGCTGGTCGGCTACGCCGCGACTATGTTCGCCTTCGCCTTCTCGAACCATGTCTGGGGTATCATGGTCGCCCGCACGGTCCAGGGGGTGGCCTCGGCGTTCCTGTGGCTGGCGGCCCGGGCCATCACCGCCGACGTGGCCCAGGCGGAAGACCGGGCCCGCTCCTTCGGGCGCGTGGACCAGTTCGCCACTCGGGGCGGGATCCTGGGCACCTTCATCGGCTTCGGCGTGTTGTTTCCGCTGGGCATCGAGGATGGCTGGCGCCCGCTCTTCCTCGGCTACGGAGCGATAAGCCTGCTCGCGACGCTGTTGACCCTGCGCCGTCTGCCGGAGACCACTCCCCACGCCCGCCACGCGGAGCGCCGCCCCATCGTCTGGTCCCGGCCCTGGGTCCTGCTGCTGCTGGTGACGGCCGTCACCGGCGCGTCGTGGGCCATGGTCTCGCCCATCCTGATGATCTTCCTGCAGGAGAAGCTGGCGGTAGGAGTGGACGACCTGGCCCTGGCGTTCTTGCCCTCGGCGCTGGTGTGGGCGCTCTTGCCCGCTCGGTTGGGCAAGCTGGCGGACCGCTTCGGACGCAAGCCACTGATGGTGCTCGGGATGGCGGCGGCGGCCGGCACCTCCTTCCTCATCCCTGCCCTCACCAGCCTGGTGGGGCTGGCGGCCCTGTGGGCGCTGCAGGCGCTGTGCTACGCGGCCGGCGACCCGGCCGAACAGGCGCTGGTGGCCGACCTGACCGGCGGCGACCAGCGCGGCCGGGCGTACGGGCTGTACACGCTGGCCGCCGGGCTGGGCGCGACGGTCGGCCCATTGATGGGCGGGTGGCTATACGAAGCTGTGGGTCCCCAGGCCCCCTTCTTCAGCAACGGGATCGTGCTGGCCGTGTGTACGGTCGTGCTTGCAGCGCTGCTGCAGATCCCCGCCCGACATGCCCCGGAACCTGGCGAAGGTTACTCAGAGCCCTAGCCACCTCAGCGTTCTCGGTTAGAAGTGAATTGGCCTGGCTGTGGAGTTCTCATCAAACCTTCGCAAGGCTCAGGTTCGAAGCGAACAGTATAGGCCCCTCACTCTGGGGTGAGGGTGAAGCGCCCAGTGGCTTGATCAAATGTCCAAACCGTGGTATCGTCTGCGCGTGACCCGACGCGAGTACTCCCTGCTGGAGCTGAGCCAGTACGTGGCACTGGCAATCGTTGCCCTGATCACGCTGCTCGACCTGCCCAGGGCCGGCTGGCGCTGGTGGGTGGCAACCGGGCTGCTGGTCACCCTCGGCGTCCTGTACCGCCGCTGGCCACAGCGATCGTACCACCTCTACCTGGCGGCCCAGACCGCGCTGGTCGCCGGCCTGACGCTGCTCGACACCGTCGCGGTGCTGCTGTACTTCACGCTCAGCGCCCACGCCATGATCCTGTTCCCCAACCGCACCGGCGCGCTGTGGATCGCCCTCGCAACCCTGGCAGCCGGGGTGGTAAACGTCTACCGAGAGGGGTGGCTCGGCGGAGTGCTGACGACGCTGGCCTACGCCGCCGGGTACGCCGCTTTCGGCTTCGCC
>Ga0207752_1001549_pt1 | contig 10343 bp, 7 predicted proteins | sample Pon2CUnioCityCA_6_FD_187272 | JGI IMG/M metagenome (GOLD analysis project Ga0207752, IMG submission 187272) | Marine sediment microbial community from Union City, CA, USA - Pond 2C Sediment 2 (SPAdes) | ecosystem: Environmental > Aquatic > Marine > Intertidal zone > Salt pond sediment ... | reverse complement strand
AAGACCGATCACCTGTCGGATGACGCGGTGATCGCCGCCGATACTCAGGGCAACCTGCACCTGATCTGGCGTGAGGGCGCCGGCGGGCACAAAGTGTTCTATGCGAGTACTGCTCCGCAAGCCAGGGCGGAGTTGGATCGCATCAACACCGGTGATGTGGTCGGTGCAGCTTTGCAGGGGGGAATGGAAAGCTTCGTGAGCATCGCCCTGCTGCCGGTGATCGGTTTCGGTTGGTTGCTACCCGGTTTGCTTGTGGTTGGCACCTACAAGCTGTTCCGCGAACACGAAAACATGCGCGATCCGGTTTCGTGGATCCCGCTGATCATCGCCGTAGCAATGTATGAGGGGCTCAAAATTGTAACGCTGCCCACCATGACCAGCTATGTACCTTTCTCCGCCTGGCTGGAAATCCCCAATGCATGGGATGCGCCGCTGCGCTTTGGTATGCCAGTCTTAATCTTCTTGATCGCTTTGTTCGTAGCATACCGCATGCAGAAACGCTATTCGGCTTCCACGCTGGTTTTTTACATGGCGCTGGGATTGACTGACGCCGTTCTTTCGCTGGCGATTTATGGAGTAAATTTCCTGGGAGTGTTTTAAGCGTAATTTTCATTCAAAGAGCACCAATTTTCAAACTCGAATAAAAAATGACTACTTTGGAGACAACACAAAATAAAAAACCACCTCTGAAATCCAAGTTCCCAAGGATAACTGTCAAACAACTACTCCCCATTTTGTTATCGATCGGTCAGCGATTGGTATTTGGAATCGTCGTCCTATTGGTCATAGCCTGTTTGAGCTTTTTTGGTCTGGAGATGGCGCGTGGCACAAGCTTTGATGCTGCGCTCCTGGGCGGCATAGAAAAAACCGTCACCTATTTGGGAAGGCTCGCCCATGGAGATTTGGGCCTTACGGCTGCTGGCAGCATTACCTTAAGGCCAGTTCCTATCACCGAGGTGGTCGGCGCCACAGTGGTGCGCAGTTTGGGGCTTTTGTTCGCCGCATTGGTCATCGCGGCTCCCACCGGTGTGGTCTTGGGGATATGGGCCTCGCGGCGCAGACACTCGAATTGGCCGCTGCTGGTTTTATTGGCTTCCATTACCGGGGTATCGCTGCCGAGCTTCTTCGTGGCTTTGCTGCTGCAGTTGGGGGTTATCCGATTGACCTCCTTCACCGGGGCACCGCTGCTGCCGGTTGGCGGTTTCGGCTGGGACAGCCACATTCTGCTGCCTGCGCTCGTTTTGGCGGCCAGGCCTCTGGCGCAAATTTCACGCGTCACCTTTGTGACGCTGAACGAGGTTTTAGATCAGGATTACGTACGCACCGCTTACAGCAAGGGCCTGACGGCGCGACTGGTGATGAACCGTCACGTCATACGCAACGCGCTGGTCCCGATCCTGACGACTCTGGGAGTCTCGCTTCGATTTTCTCTCAGCAGCTTGCCTGTAGTGGAATATTTCTTCGGCTGGCAGGGGGCGGGTTTTACCTTACTGAAAGCCATTTCCAGACAAGATGACAACCTGACCGTCGCGCTGATTCTGTGCCTGGGAATTCTTTTTATTCTGGTCAACTTGTTTCTGGATTTGGCCTATCGCGTGATTGACCCGCGCCTGGCCAGTACCCAGGAACACGTCCGGCGTACGGACAGCAGCGGTTTTCTGCAAGTATTCAAGTCCCTCTTCAAGGACCTCAAGGCTTTGTTCATTGAGAATCCCATCCAGCGTTGGCTCGTGCGCCGCAATGCGCCCAAAGAGCAGAGCCCTTTTACCTCTTTCTTGGAGGATCGCGATGAAGCTCAGGAAAGCTATGCCGGCGGGCGTGCCGGCGACCGGAAAGCGCTCTTAAAGGGCACGCTGGGGAATTTCCCCTTTGTAATCGGAGGGCTCTTGGTTTTGGGCCTGCTGGTGGTGATATTCCTGGGCCCCAGTATGGCGGCGCACAGCCCTTATACCACGCAGGGCTTAACCGTTATCGATGGGGAAATGAAAGTGCCACCCTTTGAGCCGGATGCCACTTATCCGCTGGGTACAGATGTGCTTGGCAGAGATGTGCTCAGTCTGATTCTGGCTGGCGCCCAACAAACCATTTTCCTGGCAGCCGTTGTCGTCTTGTCCCGTATGGTGCTCGGATTCATATTAGGCGCCATCGCCGGTTGGTGGAGCGGCACCTGGATCGACCGGACGCTCTTAGGAGCGGCGGAAGTGATCGCGGCTTTTCCAACCTTGTTGTTGGGTATGACCTTGATCCTGGCTTTAGGTATCCGGGAAGGTTTGCCGCCCTTCATCATTGCCCTGTCTTTTGTGGGCTGGGGTGAGATTATGCAGTTCGTGCGTGGTGAAGTGATGGGCATTCGCCCGCGTTTGTTCATCGAGAGCGCGGTGGCGGTCGGCCTGCGCACTCCCCGCATCCTGTTCAAACACGTCCTGCCGAACCTGATCCCGGCAATGATCTCTATTCTGGCCTTGGAAATGGGCGCCGTGCTGATGCTGTTGGGCGAATTGGGTTTTATCGGCATTTTTATCGGCGGTGGGGCCTTCGCGGAACTGGACGTCTTCGGCGCGCCCTATCACTACTCCGACGTGCCTGAGTGGGGCGCGTTATTGAGCAATGTGCGTACTTACGCCCGCGCCTATCCCTGGATGGCGATCTATCCCAGCCTGGCCTTCTTTGTCGCCATATTGGGATTCAACTTGTTTGGCGAAGGAATCCGGCGCATGATTGAAATCGTCGGAACCGCCATCAGCCGCATCTTCAACCGCTATACGTTGATCCTGGCGGCGGTGTCGACGGTGGCTTTCATCGGCATCCGCGGCACGACCGGCGCCATGGCATATTACCAGCAGCAGGCGGATGCCTTCGATGGGCAACACGCCATGACCTATCTGCGTGACCTGACCGATCCTGTCCTGGAAGGGCGCGCACTCGGTTCATCAGGGCTGGATCTTACCGCCGAATACATCGCCCGGCAGTTCAAACAGATGGACATCCAAGCGGCCGGTGAAAAGATGACCTACTTCCAGCCCAGGCCGCGCAGCTTCGAAGCCTTGGATGAGGTTCCTGTATTTGAAATAAAAGACGACGGTCCTAAGCCTGTTTATCACCAGGATTTCGCCGAATACCCCACGTATCATTACAATCTAGGTTCCGCCCGCGCGCCGGTTCGCTTGCTGGCATTTGGTGAACTGACACGCATAGGCAACTGGTTCCAGAACTATCCGGTTTTGGATTCGCTCGATTTCTCGGACCAGGTGTTGATGTTTCTTTCGGAGAGAGATTTTGCAGCGCTGCGTGGGGTGCCTCGGGCAGGCGTTCTCGTGGTATCGGAAGACCCTGTAGACCTGAAGCGCAATTTCACTTCCTCCTCCGCCAGGCCTTCCTGGGGAGCGTGGACTGGGGGGCGAAACACCGATTGGGATGCGCCGGTTTTGAGGATCGGCGAAGACCTGGCAAACCGAATATTGGCAGGTACCGGCGAGACGGTTGAAGAACTAAGGCGGAACACCAAAGATTTGGGTCAGGATGAAGTCTTTCAACTTACGACCAACACTCTCGTTTCTATGCAAGTGGAAGGCAGCCTACGTGAGAAGAAAACCGCCCTGCATGTGATCGGCCATCTGCCCGGCACATCTGCAGCGCTGGACAATAAAATGATTGTCGTTATGGCTAAATACGACAGCCCGGCGGCCAGTCCGGATGGCTTGTTATATCCGGCTGCCAACGACAATGCCAGCGGTATAGCTGTGATGTTAGAGACCATCCGTACCATGCAGAAGGTTGGCTACCAACCCTATAAAACCTTCCTGTTTGTGGCTTACAGCGGCGAAGGCTGGGAGAATGGTGAACCAGTCGTTCCCGAGATTTCAAAATTTTTGCAAACCAAGTATGGATTTGATAATGCCTTTGATGTGGAAGCTGTCATCGAATTACGTGGGTTGGCCAATCAAGAGGGCCATCGCTTGCAGTTAATGGCCGGTGGAAGTGTGCGCCTGGCGGATCTTTTCCAAACTGCGGCTCGCCGCATGAATGTTCCCGTGGACCGCTCTGGAGAAAATGTGGATCTGAGCATCGTCTTCGAGGACCGCAGCATCCAACAGGGAGGCGAGGAGGCGCCAGGCATTCGCTTAAACTGGGAGGGCTGGCAGAATAGCTCCCATTTATTGCTGGACACCGTCGATTCCATCTCTGTAGATAACCTGCAAGATGCAGGGCGTGCATTGAATTTAGCCTTGATGATCCTCGGTCGCGAGACCCAATATTAAAGGGTTGTAGCGCCAATCCTTACAATTTTTTACAATTTACCGGAAAGCGGCATTTTTTTGGTAAAATAGATATATTATCGGTTTTTGTCTTAAACGAACAATGATCGATAATTTCTCGTGGGATCGACGCTTAGTAGAATTGGAATATTATGACCAAAGCCAGTGATAAGGAATTGGTATTGCAGCTCCAGGATGGTAGTCTGGAGGCTTTGGGGGAACTATACGATCGATACCGCCAATTAGTGTACCGGACCGCCTTGGGTGTAACCGGCGATCCGGAAGTTGCCAGTGATCTGCTCCAGGATGTTTTCTTGCGGCTGCACCGTTTTGCCGATCGTATTGACAGCACCCGTCCCCTGGAGCCCTGGTTATATCGTATGACCACCAACCTGTCTTACACCTGGGTGAAGCGCAGGAGCCGCTGGTTCCGTCCCTTGGAAGACCTAGCGGATTGGTTGGTAGGAACGGGTAAGAACTGGACATATGAGCAGGTTGAGAAGAATGATGAGTGGCGGCAGGTGCAGAAAGCCATATCCGCCTTGCCTTTGCCACAAAGAGTGGTGGTCGTCTTGTATTACTTGAACGACCTCTCTTTGCAAGAGATTTCTGATATCTTGGATGTTCCGGTTGGGACGGTAAAATCTCGCCTGCATTACGGGCGCCAGTCGTTGAAGAAAAGTCTGGGTCTTCACGGCGCGCAGATGCCCGATCTCAAATACAAACAGACTTGATTGGTGCGACATGCATGACGAAATGGATGCTAACCTGGGGCGTGTTCTAAAAAATTGGGCCGCTCAAAAGCCACCGCCACCCGGCAGTCGGGATGATTTGCTCGAGGCGGCAGCTTCGCCATTTTATACGGACCGCAGTGCAATGCTTACTTTTCTGCACGGCTTATTTATCGGCCAAATGAACTCGCAATTTTACGATGATGGCCTACTGGCGCCGTTTGCCTTTCAAAAAACCTGGTCTCTCCATATTGCCACGACCTTCCGCATGGTCGCTTAATTAATACAATTTATATGCGGAAACCATCACTGCTGCTTTCTATCGCGTCGTTCGCACTCGTTCTACTTCTCGCTTCCTGTTCTCCTTCGCCACAACCAACCAGCAATCCGGAATCCCCGACCCAAATTGCGGGGACTGCCACTGCCACGGTCAAACCGTCTCCGACACCAGAACCTCCCCGCGTATTGAGCATCTGTATGGCTCAGGAACCGGAGTCGTTATTTTTATACGGAGATATTTCGGTTGCTGCCCGCAGTGTGCGTGAAGCGATTTACGATGGTCCGATCGACGTATTGGGGTATGAACCGGCGCCGGTGATCCTGGATGAATTTCCCGGTTTAGAAAATGGCGGAGTCGCAATTGAAAGCGTGCAGGTCCAACCCGGTGATTATCTGATCGATGCCAACGGAAATCTGGCGGCGCTTGCTGAAGGGGTGACGTTTTTCCCCGCAGGCTGCAGCGAACGAGCCTGCGCCCAGGAATACACAGAGCAGGCGGAGATCTCAATGGACCAAATTGTCGTTCGCTTCGGGCTGGCAGAGGGTATTACATGGTCCGACGGCAACCCTTTGACCGCTGATGATTCGCTGTATTCCTTTGAAGTAGCTCAGTCCATCTATCCGCGTGTGCGGGCTGACACGCTTATTCGTACCCGAGCTTACCAGGCCGTAGATGACGAGACGGTTGAATGGCGTGGCGTCCCGGGCTACCGGCCTGCGAACTACGTTCCACTTTTCTTTACGCCGCTTCCCCGGCACACCTGGGGGCAGTTGCCTGTAGAAGAATTGTTCAGCGCTGAAATGTCCAGCCGGCGACCGCTGGGATGGGGACCCTACGTGATCGATGAATGGGTGGCGGGAGACCATATCTCCCTGCGCAAGAATCCGAATTATTTCAGAGCTTCGCAGGGGTTGCCTAATTTCGATCATTTGGTGTTCCGGTTTGTTGGCAGCCGTGATGAGGCCCTGGCTGCGCTGCTCTCAGGCGAATGCGATTATGTGGACGAAACTGCCGGCCTGGAACAAAGCAGTCAAAACCTGCTGGAATTGCAGGACTCAGGACGCATTGCGATTTTTATGGAAAGCGGCACAGCCTGGGAGCATGCGGATTTTGGGCTGCTTCCATACAACCCTCCAGACCCTTTGGAAACGCCCGCAGTGGTGGGAGAGGCGCAGACTTCATTGTTTGCGCAAAAAGAGACCCGCCAGGCCATCGTTCAGTGTATCGATCGCCAGCGCATGGCGGATGAGCTATTCTTGGGCAGTTCGCAGGTCTTGGATACGTACGTTCCAGAGAGCCATCCGCTCTACAATCCAGAGGCCGTACCCTATCAGTTCGACCCCCAGTCGGGTGCAGCTTTGCTGGACTCTGTTGGTTGGGTCGATGAGGATGGAGATCCTGCCACCCCACGCGTAGCCACAGGAGTTCCCGGGATTCCATTCGGAACGTCTTTCGAGTTCACATTTCTAACCACTGCTGAGGATGAAAAGCTGCGCGCCGCCGAAATTCTACGCCAGAATTTAGGGGAGTGTGGCATCTCAGTGGAGGTTCAACCGTTGTCCTGGGAAGAGTTAACGGCTCCGGGCCCGGATGGCGTGGTGTTCGGACGGCATTTTTCGCTGGCTCAATTTGCATGGATCACCAGCCTGGAACCGCCTTGTTTCTTATTTACCACGGCCGAGATTCCCGGACCGTACCCGCAGTTTACTAAGGGTTGGGGAGGTGCTAATGTCAGTGGGTTTTCCAATCCTGAATTTGACCGAACTTGTGCGCAGGCCATGTCCACGCTTCCGGATACACCTGAACATCGCCAGGCACATCTCCAGGCACAGGCCATTTTTGCCGAAGAACTTCCGGTGATTCCTTTGTATTCCCGTCTTAAATTGGTTGCCACCCGTGCGGATATCTGTGGTGTGATCGTCGATCCCTCAGCGGATAGCGCTCTATGGAACCTAGAGGTATTCGATTACGGAGAAAACTGCGACACGGGAAATTAGTCCTTTGGGGAGAAAAATCATGTCTCGTATCCTAATCGTAGAAGACCAACGCGACGTGCGGCGCATGCTGCGAGCAGGCATTGAGACGTTAGACCCCGATATCCGCATTGTAGACGTCCCATCTGGCGAAGAAGCCATGTTGCTGATTGCCGTCCAGCCGTTCGATCTGGTAATCATTGATGTCCGCCTGCCAGGAATTTCTGGATTAGAGCTAAAGAAACGCGCCCGATATCAAAATCCGGATTTAAAGCTGGTTTTAATCACTGGTGTGACCGATCCTGAGGTGCGGCAGGAAGTCGCTAAAGCCGGTGCCGATGCCTACTTCTTCAAGCCCCTGGAGATGAATGCTTTTCTGGAGGCGATCGAGCGTTTCCTGGATTTGGAAGTGGAAGTACAGCCAGCGAAGACGGCTGAGCAGGAGCAGCAAATCGCTGAGGTCAATCTTTCTGAACGCCTCTCCGGTTTGAGGCAGGCCTTAAATGCCATCTCAGTACTGCTTTTGGACGATCGTGGCATCGTCATGGCTGGGGCTGGTGACATTCCGGGCCCCAATATTGAGAGTCATTTGGTGCCCGCTCTCATGTCGGCCTTCAGCGCGGCTTCCAAAGTCTCACATTTCTTGGGCAAAGACATGCCTGAAAACGTATTGTTTTTTGCTGGAGATCGCTATGACCTGCACCTGGCGCAGATCGGTCAAAACATGGCGTTGCTGGTGGTCACGTCCAGTGCCGGAGTTGAAAAAAGCTTCTACACGCAAGTGCGCAGCGAAATCCCGGAAGCAATCGATGACCTGGTCAAAATTCTTGGAAAAATTGGCGTGCCGGGTCTGACTGGCGGACCGGATCAGGAGCAAGCGAAGGTTCCCGGCATCGAAGGCGGCTTTCCTTCTGAGGCGGAGCCCTCCTCAGAAAGGTTGCCCGCACAGGAGCAACTCGATCCTCATATCGAAGAAATCTTCTCCCAGGTCCCCGAAACGGGCATGAAACCCGCCGACGTGGATGCCTTCTGGGATTCGCTGGCGGAAGCGGACGCCGGGCCGGGTGTGATCAACGCAGATGCCATTACCTACGATCAGGCTCGCAGCCTGGGGTTGACCCCGGAAGAAGAAAATTAGGAGCGCTATTGTCAGGCGGGATAAGCTTGTGTTACAATTCTGGTCGCCCCTATTCGGGGGCGGTTTTTTGGGTCGATCCTTTGGGGTGTGGTGCAATGGTAGCACAGCGGACTTTGAATCCGTTGATCCTGGTTCGAATCCGGGCGCCCCAGCTAGATCGCTCATCATGGATTGGTTTCGTGCTCGAAGACTTACAATTATCCATAAGATATCCCTGAACCAGACGGGCCTCGCGCTGCTTAATCGAGCAGCGAGACGCTCGTCGTTTTTGTTCTAAGGAGATTTATGAAAGTTACCTCAATTATCCTGGCAGCCGGCAAAGGCACGCGCATGCGATCCGGTTTACCTAAAGTGCTGCACCCGCTTCTGGGGAAGCCCATGTTTGAGTATGCACTGGAAACGGCCCGGCAAGTCACGGGACTGGATCCGGTGATGGTAATCGGCCATGAAGCTGACGCTGTTCGCCAGGCGGTGGGCAGCCACGCCCGCTTTGTGGTTCAAGAACCTCAATTGGGCACCGGTCACGCCGTCCAGCAAAGCGAATCTTTGTTGAGCGGTCAGACGGAACTGGTGCTGGTCACGTCAGCCGACATGCCGCTGCTTACCCCCGAGACGCTGAATGCGCTGGTGGAAAAACAAGCCCATAACAGCGGCCCATTTTCTATGCTTACGGTGATCAGGGCAGATGCACGTGGTTTTGGTCGTATTATTCGCGACGATCATGGGCAGGTCGTGGAAATCGTAGAAGAAGCGCAAGCGACTCCGGAACAGTTGCAAATCCACGAACTCAATGTCGGCGCCTACTGTTTTGATGCGCAGTGGTTATTCGAGGCTTTGCCTCGCATCCCGCTATCTCCAAAAGGGGAGTATTATCTTACCGATCTGGTGGCCATCGCCGTGGCGCAAGAAAAACCCGTGCAAGCCCTGGTGGCGCCGGATGTGGCTGAAACGATCGGCATAAACACCCGCATCCATTTGGCCGAAGCCCAAGCCCTCCTGCGCCAGCGCATTAACCGCGCTTGGATGCTTGCCGGCGTGACGCTTGAAGACCCTGCCTCAACCTATATCGAACCGGGCGTTCGCATCGGTCAGGACACGCTCATCTTGCCCAACAGCCACCTGCAGGGAAATGCGGTTGTCGGGAAGAACTGCACCATCGGACCTAATTCCGTGATTCAGAACACTCGCATCGGGGACCGTTGTAAGATACACGCCTCGGTTTTGGAGAGCGCTGTGCTGGAAGATGACGTAGATGTGGGTCCCTTTGCGCATCTGCGGAAAGGTGCCTACCTGGCCGCCGGCGTTCATATGGGAAATTTTGGAGAAATTAAGAATTCCTACCTGGGGACAGGTACGAAAATGGGCCATTTCTCCTATATGGGAGATGCTACCATCGGCCCGGATGTAAACATCGGCGCCGGAACGATTACCTGCAACTATGATGGTCGAGAAAAACATCCCACGGAAATAGGCGCAGGTGTTTTCATCGGCAGCGACACGATGTTGGTTGCTCCGGTGAAACTCGGGAAAGGGGCGCGAACCGGTGCGGGTGCAGTGGTAACCAAAGATGTCGCCGAGGATACCCTGGCGGTTGGAGTTCCAGCTCGATCTATTCGGAAATTGAAAAAAGGTGAATGAAATTCAGCTTGTAATTGGCGGGATTTTGCTCTTGCTGGTTCTGGATCTGGGGACGATCTCAGCACGTTCCAGTTTCTTGCAAACCAGTTATGCACGCGTGCTTTCTTTACGCGAGCACATGGAAACTCAAGTCAACAGCACTCTGGTCCTGCTGCACGAAATGCCGCGCACAAAAGCCAGTTTAAATTTGTTCCTGGTTCTGCTCCGCTTTTCGCTGGCGGGCCTGCTGTTTTATCTCGTCTCCCAGTGGCAGATTTTTGAACTGGTGCTGCTCAGAATTGCCGTACTGCTTTTCTCCGCATTGGTGCTCTTCGGATTGGAATGGAT
>Ga0207752_1001548_pt1 | contig 10347 bp, 12 predicted proteins | sample Pon2CUnioCityCA_6_FD_187272 | JGI IMG/M metagenome (GOLD analysis project Ga0207752, IMG submission 187272) | Marine sediment microbial community from Union City, CA, USA - Pond 2C Sediment 2 (SPAdes) | ecosystem: Environmental > Aquatic > Marine > Intertidal zone > Salt pond sediment ... | reverse complement strand
CGATCCAGGGACGGGTCGAATTCGACCACGTCACGTTCAGCTACCAGGATGAGGAGCCGGTGCTGCAGGATATCTCATTGACGGCTGAACCGGGGCAAATGGTGGCGCTGGTTGGGCCGACCGGCGTGGGCAAGACGACGCTCGTCAGCCTGTTGACACGCTTCTATGACGCGGACGAGGGCGCAGTCCGGATCGATGGGTACGACGTGCGGGAGGTTGCGTGCGAGAGCCTGCGGCGACAGATGGGGATTGTCCTGCAGGACACCTTCCTCTTCTCCGGAACGGTGATGGACAACATCCGCTATGGCCGGTTGGAGGCAAGTGACGAAGAAGTGATCGCAGCGGCGCATCTGGCCAACGCCGACCAGTTTATCACGCGGCTGCCGGAGGGCTATCAGACCGAGCTGGGAGAGCGAGGACACAACCTGAGCCAGGGGCAGCGGCAGTTGATCGCCATCGCCCGCGCCGTGCTGGCGGATCCTCGCATCCTGATCCTCGACGAGGCTACCTCCAGCGTGGACACACGCACCGAGCGCTTGATCCAGCGCGCGCTGGACGAACTACTCAAGGGGCGCACGTCCTTCGTGATCGCGCACCGGCTGAGCACGATACGCAACGCCGACCAGGTGTTCGTACTCCACCTGGGCCGAGTCGTCGAGCGAGGCACGCACGAGGAGCTGCTCGCCGCTCAGGGACTATACTACGAGCTGTACAACAGCCAATTCCGACGGGAGGCATGACCTGATCGATCCCACTACTTGCCTATCCTTGCCTGGATCACTTCGTCCCTCAGCACCCCGATGAACGGGAGGTGCCGGTACTCCTCGGCGAAGTCGAGCCCGTATCCCACGACGAACTCGTCTGGCACCTCAAATCCGACGAGATCCACCGGCACCTCGATCTCGCGCCGATCCGGCTTGCTGAGGAGCGTGCACACCCGCAGGCTGGCCGGCCCCCGCGTTCCCAGGTTGCGCGTGATATAGTCCAGCGTCCGGCCGGAGTCGATGATGTCCTCCACGATGAGCACGTGCCGTCCCTCAATGCTCTGCGCCAGGTCGAGCAGGATGCGCACCACGCCGGTGCTCTCCGTCTGTGCGCCATAAGACGAGATTTCCATGAAGTCGACTTCGTGCCGTATCTCCAGGTGGCGGACCAGATCGGCGAGAAAGATGAAGGCACCCTTGAGCACGCAGATCAGGAGCAAGCGGTCCTCATCGCGGTACGTGGCGTTGATCGCCTGTCCTAGCTCTGCTATCCGCTTCTGCAGTTCTGGCTCCGGAACCAGAACCTTGGCGATATCGTCCCGTAGTCCCATTCCCATTTCCTCCTTACCGATACAAAGGGAAGCCCGACCGTCTGCGGTCGGCAGCGGCTCTTTCCCTTCGCCGGCTATCCAACATCAAGCGTCCGGAATCACTCGTATACCTCGCGCCTCAATGCTCCGATGTACGGCAGCGTACGGAAACGGTCGGCGCAGTCCAGGCCGTATCCTACCACCCAGACGTCCGGTATTTCAAAGCCCAGGTAGTCCACCGGCACCTCGATCTGGCGCCGGTCTGGCTTGCTGAGGAGGACGCAGGATCGCAGTGAGGCCGGCTTTCGGGCGTGGAATGTGCGCAGCAGGTAGTGCAGTGTGTAGCCTGTGTCCACGATGTCCTCGACGACGAGCACGTGTTGGCCAGTGACGCTCGTCCGCGTGTCCATAATCAGCCGCACCGCACCCGCGTTGGCGGTGCCTCGGTTGTAGCTGGACAAAGCGATGAAGTCCACGTGGTGGGACACGTTCAGGCGGCGAGCCAGGTCGGCCATAAAGATGAATGCGCCCTTCAGTACCCCGACCAGTATCAGGCCATCATCGTCGGCGTAGTCGGCGCTGATATCGTTCGCCAGTTCGCACACCCGCGCTGCAATTGTCTCCTCATCCAGGAGTATCTTCTCCACTGAGTTAGGAATTTCCATTGCTCTCTACCTCCTCGATGTTCTCGTCGTTGGGCTTTGGGGATTTTGACACAGGAACCACGTGGCAGCCTCGGCAGCGTGCCTCGTACACCTCGCTGGCACCGACGAGGATCACCGGGTCGTCGTAGGCGGCGGGTTGACCGTTGATCAGTCGCTGTGTGCGACTGGCCGACCCTCCACATATGAGGCAGATGGCCTGCAGCTTGTGCACTTGCTCCGCTCGTGCCATCAGCGTCGGCATCGGCCCGAAGGGTTCTCCTCGAAAGTCCAGGTCTAATCCGGCGACGATCACCCGTGTTCCATGGTTGGCCAGTTCCTCGCACAACGCCACCACGTCTTCGTCGAAGAACTGCGCCTCGTCCAATGCCACCACCGTCGTGTCGGGCTCAATCAGCGCCTGCAGTTGAGCGACGCTCTCCACTGACACTGCTTCGACCTGCATCCCGTTGTGGGAGGTCACATCCCGCTCGGTGTAGCGTGTGTCCAGCGCAGGCTTGAAGACCTGCACCTTCTGGCGGGCGATCTGGGCCCGGCGCACGCGGCGGATCAGCTCCTCTGTCTTGCCCGAAAACATACTCCCACAAATCACTTCGATCCATCCGCTGCTCGGTGTACTGTACATCTAGCCCCCTTCTATAACAAAAACAGGGGCAGATGGGTTACACCTGCCCCTTGATAGATACCTGGCCAAACTCCTAGCTTGGCGTCGCCTCGCCCTCTTCTTCTTGCCTTTCCTCTTCTTCTTCGTCCGCTTCTTCCGGTACCTCATCGCCTGGCAGGACAAAGCCCCGTCCGCGCAGCCGCTTCTTTAACGTCGCCATCGACTTGAGACCAAACCCTTTCAGGTTGGTCAGAGCCTCGTCTCCTTCCTCCAGCTTGGCCAAGACGTCGCCCACCATTTCGAGACCTGCGCCAATCAATACCTTCTTGGCTTGGGAGCGCATATCTAGCTCCATAATCGGCAGTTCGGGTGACATCCCTCGGGCCTTGCGCATTTCTGCTTCGGCGATGATCCGGTCGCTCCGCTCTAGTTTCCTCATGAACCGTTCTACCTGCCCGCCGGAGTCGACGATGCGCTGCTCGCCGGTGAAGAATGGATGGCACTTGGAACAGATATCGGTACGGATAACCGGTACCGTAGAGCCTACGGTCCAGGTGTTGCCACAGGCGCAGATCACCTGGGCTTCCGGATAATACTCAGGATGAATATCTTTCTTCATAATCACTTCCTACGCGCGCGTCGGGTACACGCTCACTCGCTTGCGGCCTCCCCGGATGTACTCAAACCGCACAAAGCCATCAGCCTTGGCAAAGATGGTGTAGTCTTTTCCCATCCCGACGTTGAGGCCTGGCTTGATGCGCGTCCCGTGTTGTCGCACGATGATGGTGCCCACGCGGACCGCTTCACCACCGTATCTCTTGACACCCAGGTTTTTTGCTTGACTGTCACGTCCGTTGGTACTGCTGCCGGCACCTTTCTTGTGTGCCATCTCACGTCCTCCTACACCGCAATCTCATCCACCCGCAGCCGTGTGTAGCGCTGGCGATGACCAGCGCGCCGGCGATACCGCTTCCTCGGATGGTACTTAAATATGCGAATCTTGGGGCCTTTCTCCTGTGCTACTACCGTCGCCAACATCTTGGCTCCATCAACAGTGGGGCGACCGACCTCGACGTGGTCGCCGTCGGCGATCAGCAGTACCTCATCCAACTCGAGTTGCTCGCCTACCTTGGCAGCCAAGCGTTGAACAAGGATCGTGTCGCCTACACTGGCTCGGTATTGTCGTGCACCTGATCTCACAACGGCATACATAATGAATACTCCTTCCTTATGCACGATAGAGGGCCGCGCCTGATGGCTCGGCCTCTGAGCACCATTATACCGGATCTCCCAGGTTTGTCAACCATCGCCGGTCGTGGGTTTCCGAATCAGACGTCGGCGTTGGTAGCGGGCGAACGCTTCTCCCATTCCAAGCACATCCAGCACAGCTTCGGGGCGAGCGGTGGCACCCTCGCGGGCCGCCAGCTGCATCTCCAGCACTACTTCACCCTCGCCCACGTCCTCCAGCAACAGTCGCTCGATCATCGGGCGTAGGTCATATTCTCGTCCCCGTCTCTCATGCAGCAGTTCCGCCGCCGCCAGCGCCTGGGTGATGCGTGCCTTGACCTGTTCATTCCGCTCGTCCCATTCGACCGTCACGCAGTACTCCGCGGAAACGACCCGCGTCTGCAGAGCAGGTTCTCTCAATGGTACCCCGTGCACCTGGCTCACCGTGAGTCCGTCGGGCAGCACCGGACCCAGAACCCTGACCAGATCCTCCACCGGCATCGGCTTCTCCAACCAAACGTCCAGTAGTTCTGCTTCGCCGGTGTGTCCTAATGGCAGGGCGGCCGCCAGTTGCAGCTTGGGCCGCGGGTTGAACCCTTGGGAGTACGCCAAGGGTACCCCAGCCCGGCGCAGGCTGCGCTCCCATGCCCGTGCCAGGTCCAGGTGGGAGGTGTATTGCAGGGGGGCGTTTTTTGAGAAAGTGATTCGCAAACGGTGTAAATCTGATGGCATACTGTTTCAGGTTTCAGGGTTTTAGGTTTCAGGTTGCACGTTCATTACCTTGAAACATTGAAACGTGAAACCTGAAACCGTGCTGTGTCAAAGATCGATCACAAACTTGCCATTCTTGTACATCAGTTCCTCATCCACCCAGATCTCCCCACCGTCGCGCAGGTCGCAGATCATGTCCCAGTGGATGGCTGACTCGTTCTTGCTGCCGGTCTCCGGATACCCTGCGCCGAGCGCCATGTGGAAACTCCCGTTGATCTTCTCGTCGAACAGGATCTGGCGCGTGAAGCGGTCGATGCCCTCGTTCGTGCCGATGGCAAACTCCCCCACGTACCGTGAGCCGTCGTCGGTATCAAGCGTCTGGAGCAGGAAATCCTCGTTTTTCTCGGCGGTTGCTTTCACCACGCGCCCGCCTTCAAACCAAAGTTGCACACCCGACACCTCTCGCCCCTGGAAGATCGCCGGGTATGAGAAACGGACGTGACCCTCGACGCTGTCCTCGACGGGCCCGGTAAAGACCTCGCCACTGGGCATGTTGTGCTTGCCATCGCTGTTGATGAACGTTCGCCCGGCGATGCTCAGATGCAGCTCGGTCTCTGGGCCGAGGACGTGTGCTCGCTCCCTGCCCTTGAGCCACTCGACGATCTTCTGCTGCCATGCCGAAAAGCGCCGCCAGTAGCCCACCGGATCGTCTATGTCTGGCATACAGGCGCCGTAGACGAAGTCTTCGTACTCGCTCAGGCTCATCTCGGCGTCCTGGGCATGGGCATTGGTGGGGAACAGGGTGGTTACCCAGCGCAAATCGCCAGAACCGGAGCGCTGCATGAAGGTCTGCATCAGCTCTCTCCGGGCCTGGTTGTGCAGGACCATCTTGGCCGGATCCACGTTGCTCAAGGCTTTCGTGTTCTCCACGCCTCTGATCCGGATGGCAGCGTCGTAGGTTTCGATGATCAGCTTGAGCGGATCGGGCACGTGCTTCAATTGCTCGTCCGAACCGTGGCGGAATAGCAACTCCTCCGTGCCGGGCAGGAAGGCCATCATCATCGGATATCCACCGGTCTGCAGCACTCTGGCATAGACTGCCTTGAGCAGCGGGGCAGTGGGTGTCTCACCTTCCACCAGCACCTTGTCGCCAGGCTGCACCGCGACCGAATAGTTGACCAATACGTCGGCCAGTTTTTCCACTCGTAGATCTGTCATCGATTGAAGGTCTCCTTGGTTTCCACATATGAGATTATTGCTCTATATTGCGCATCACGTATCACGCACTACGTACTGCGGATTGCGCGTCGCTCAGGCTTGGGGCAACTCCACTCCTCAGACCAGTCCCTACCACAGGCAGTCAGTATTCCACAGCCGTGGCATCCGTCCCGGCAATCCGCCAGCGTCTCGCCCTGTTGGCTGCGCCGGTAATCCTCCAGCAGAAAGCGCTTGTGGACCCCCGTGCTGACCACCTCCCAGGGGAAGATTTCGTGGGATGGGCGCTCGCGACGGGCGTAGAAGTCGGGGTCGAGCCCGACTTCGGCGAAAGCCTGCGCCCAGGCACGGTCGTCGCGCTGTTTACCCCAGGCGTCGAAGCGCGCGCCGAGCTCCCAGGCTCGCTGCACCACTGCCCCAAGCCGCCGGTCGCCCCGTGCCAGCGCCGCTTCCAGCACTGTTTCGGCGGGGTCGTTGTAGTGGAGCTTCAGCCCGCCCCCGCGCAGCTTGCGCCGCAGGAATGCCTGTTTCTCCTGTATTGAGGCCAGCGGTTCCAGCATTGCCCACTGGAACGGCGTGTGCGGCTTGGGCACAAACGTGTTTACGCTGACGTTGACCTGGGTCCGCCGCCCATGCACTCTCCGCCCCTCCGTCCGCACCGCCCGCGCCAGGTCGGCAACGGCTCGTACGTCCTCCATCCGCTCTCCCGGCAGTCCGATCATAAAATACAGCTTGATCGTGCGTGATCCACGCTCGAACACCTCCCGGGCCACGTCGAGCACCTGGTCGGTGGAGATAGGCTTGTTGATGGCGGCGCGCAGCCGCTCGCTAGCTGCCTCTGGGGCGAAGGTGAACCCCGTGGGTCGCCCCTGTGCGATCGTTTGCGTCAGTTCGACGGAGAAGCTGTCGGCCCGCAGTGCCGGCAGTGAGATCGAAAGATGTGCGTCGCCAAACTGCTCGCCGATGGCCTGTACCAGCGTGCCGATGTCCGAATAATCGGATGGCGAGAGCGAGAGCAGCCCGACCTCCTCGAAGCCCGTCTGGGGCAGGATGGTCGCGATCGCATCCAGTACCTCCCGCACCGGCCGCTCCCGCACCGGCCGCACCACCATCCCGGCGTGGCAGAAGCGGCAGCCGCGGGTGCAACCACGCTGGATCTCGACCGCCGCCCGGTTGTGGGCTACGTCCACCGAGGGGACGATGAGGTGCGTCGGGGGTGGGGGCAGGGGAGAGACGACGCGTTTGAGGACGGGCAGCCGGGCCTCCGGCGCATTGGGCTCGATCTCGGCGACCGTCCCGCTGCGCCCTGAGCCTGCCGAAGAGTCGTCGTTGTAGCGCACGTCGTAGAAGCGCGGCACGTAGACGCCCGGGACCCGCGCCAGCGCCCGCAGTTGCGCGTCCCGCGACGCTTCGCGCGTCTCCTGGTAGGCCCGCACCACCTCGACGACTGCATCCTCCCCATCGCCGATGACGAAGGCATCCACGAAGTCGGCGACCGGCTCCGGGTTGAAGGTTGCGTGGCCGCCGGCGACGACCAGCGGATGCTGTTCGTCCCGTGCCTCAGCCCGCAGCGGCAACCCCGCCAGGTCGAGCATCTCCAGCATGTTGGTGTAAAGCTGCTCGGAGGGCAGGCTGAAGCCGATGATGTCGAAGTCCGTCAGGGGACGCTTGCTCTCCAGGCTGTAGAGTGGGATGCCGGCCTGCCGCATCGCGGCAATCATATCCACCCACGGTGCATAGGTCCGTTCGGCCAGCACGTCCGGCAGGGCATTCAGCACGTCGTACAGGATCGCTATCCCTAGGTTGGGCATTGCCAGGTCGTAGATGTCGGGAAAAGCCAGGCAGACCCGTATGAGCGTAACTGCCCAGTCTTTTACGATGCTATTGTATTCCCCGCCGACATAACGGCCCGGCTTCCGCACCGTGGGCAGGATGTGTTCCAGCTTGTTTAGATCAATCTGCATACCTATAGATGCGCCCCACTCCAAGTCCTAGCCGGCGACTACCTGGATCAGCACCTTGCGGCGGCGCGGGCCGTCGAACTCGGCCAGGTAGATGCCCTGCCAGGTGCCCAGCACGAGCTTTCCGCCGGCGACCGGCACGAACTGCGAGGCCCCCACCAGCGAGGACTTGAGATGGGCAGGCGAGTTGCCCTCGCCGTGACGGTACTCGGGTCGTCGCGGCGAGATCGCGTCCAGCCCCACGCCGATGTCGTGTTGCACCGTGGGGTCCCAGTTCTCGTTCAGCGTCAGTCCTGCCGTGGTATGCGGGCAGAAGATGAAGCATATTCCGTCCTGCGCCCCACTGCGGCTGACGGCGGCCTGCACTTCGTTCGTAATGTCGTGGAAGGCCTGGTGGCCGCGCGTCGAAACCTCGATCTGTTCCATGTAACTGTCCTCTGTCTGATGTCCTACGTCCTCGCGCAACACGTTTCAAATATCACGGTCAAAGTATAACACTGTGAGGCGGGTTTGACAAAATGGGAGGGGGCTGGTAGAATAGCGCTCGTGTGGCCCCATCGTCTAGTGGTCTAGGACGCCGGCCTCTCAAGCCGGAAACAGGGGTTCGACTCCCCTTGGGGCTACTGAGCCGAGAGGCGACACCCCACCGGTGTCAGGGTGGGGTGTTTTTTGTCACTTGGCAGGTGGACTCAGCGATGGCACGTGGTCGCGTTGGGGTCGCCGCCGCCCCTGGATTCTGGCGGGAACTCTGCTTGCCCTGGTCTTCCTGACCGGGATGGCACTGGCTGGCGACTTCTTGGGTCTTCTGGCAGCCTACCTGCTCTTGCAGTTTGCCTCGAATAGCACCCACGGCCCCGCTCAGGGCCTCATCCCCGATCTGGTGCCTGAGAAGGATCGCGGGTTGGCCTCGGGTATCAAGAACCTGTTCGACATGCTGGGGCTGGTCGTCGCGTCGCTGGTGGCGGGGCAGTTGATGGGCTGGGCGTGTACACGGTGCAGGGTTTTGCCCAATACTACGTCAGGGACGTGCTGAAGGTTCCCAATCCGGCTGAGGTTACCGGCAACCTGCTGGCTGCGATCAGGTTGCCGCTGACCTTGCTGGTGTTTCCAGCCGGCTTGCTCTCCGATCGTTTTGGCCGCAGACGGCTGAACCTGTTGGCCGGCGCACTGATCGCGCCCAGCGTCTTCCTGCTGATCTTTGCCCGCAACGTCCCTGCGCTCCTCGCCTTCGGCGGAGTGATCGGCATGGGGACCGGCATCTTCTTGAGCGCGAACTGGGCATTGGCCACCGATCTCATTCCCCAGGAGGAAGCTGGCAAGTACCTGGGGTTCACCAACCTGGCGACGGCAGGGTCCGGTGCGGCGGCGCGCCTGGCCGGACCACTGATTGACGGACTCAACGCACTTCGACCAGGTATGTACCTGGGCTACCCATCGCTGTTCCTTCTGGCCTCCATGAGCGTGCTGCTGGGGACGCTATTGGTGCTGCGGATTCGCGAGTCCTCGTGACGATTCTGTCTGCCGATCACGACGCTGTCCAACCAGTCGCAGCCGTCTAGGCATCACGCACAAACTCACACGTCGGCGTAGCTTTCCTGGGAATCGCCTGCCTGGTCTCGTTCTCTCACCCAGGCGAACTTGCGCCGCAAGGCCTCAGGGTAGTAAGATTCCAAAACGTCGTAGTCCACCTGTTGTCCCCATTGATATAAGACGCGTGGGTCAATGTAGGACTTGAGGCTGGTGCCCAGGTTCCAGGTACGCTTCTTGGCGGCGATGGTGTCCTTGGTCTTGGCCTTGTCCAGGGCGGCTTTCGCTCGCTGCAGCCTGTCCCTGGCCGTCTCCACTTTCTTCTTGGCTTTTTCCAGCTTCTTGGCGTAACGTGCCTGCAGCCGATCGCGCTGAGCCTTCGTCTTGGCGGTTTTCTTCTTTTCCCGTGCCTCGCGCCGCAGTGCGGTCAGGGCGTCGCGGGCCTCTCGCACCTGGGAGCGATAATGTGCGACTCGCTCCTTTAGCTTCCCTCGCCGCTCGTTGGCGCGCTGGCGGCGCTCTCGCCAGTTGGCCGGTGCTTGCTTGCAATGATTGCAGATCACCGCAGCTTCAATATTGGCCAGCGTGGCCGCGGCCCACTTCTTGTATTCCGGGTCGCTGGCCTCGATACCCGAGGCCGAGAGGCTGTCGCGGACGGCCTGGGTGGCGTGATGGGTGCGGAAGACTTTTGCCGTCAGCCCGGGGAGGGCCTCGGCAAGGTAGGCGTTGACGCCGCTGCTGCGGATATCCGGGAAGATCTGTGGCCTATCGCGCGTGGGATGGTGCTTGCCATTGCCGGCCGAGTTGGATGGTCGGGCCTCTTGAATAAGCTCCTCCAGGTTCTGTCTCACCACCGGAGGGAGTGAGATCTTCTTGCGCCACAGCACCGAGTCCTTGCCCAGAAATCTGAACCCGACTGTGCCGTCCTGGTGAAGCTTGATGTGCTCGGGGCGAAGCGTGGTGGCGCCTACTGTGTCGGCTTCGCCGGGATCTTTTTCGTCTCCCACACGCAAACAGAGCGCGTCGATCAGGTAGCACGCCGTGGCCACCATCCGCCGCTTGGCGTCCGGGTCCGTCAGGCCCCGCGTGATGTGCGCTCGCACGTGGGCTAGATTCTCGTCCAGAGTCACAGCCTGGTCGAATTTT